>Ga0222712_10007228_pt1 | contig 10796 bp, 12 predicted proteins | sample C33_657DmetaG_FD_165043 | JGI IMG/M metagenome (GOLD analysis project Ga0222712, IMG submission 165043) | Estuarine water microbial communities from San Francisco Bay, California, United States - C33_657D | ecosystem: Environmental > Aquatic > Marine > Unclassified | place: USA: California... | reverse complement strand
TGTACCTTGACCAATACCAGGACCAATTGCGCCTAAACCAATAGCTAGACCAGCACCAACAACAGATGCAGCACCAATAAGTGGATTCATGAGTTTTCTCCGATAGAGTGATAAAAGACACAAAAGAACAGAAGCCCACGAAATGGGCATCAGCCTATAAAAGAGGCTCCATTCTTTTGTGGAAACTTTTGACCAAGCTCAACCAAAAAATATTTTCTCAAACAATAAACAATGTCCGAGACCAGCCAACGAATTGGCCAATGACTTTTTTAGGTTTTATGAGCTCGCTTACTTAAAAGAATATACTATTTCTAGAAAATCACAATATTGAAGTCCACAATTGTTTCCTCGACAATCCGAAGCCTATCAGCAGCCAACTTCGGTGGCTGCTGCCTATGAAAGAGGCTGACTGATTTGGCCGCTGCTGCCTACCTCGTTAGCCCAGGAGAGCCAACATTATTGGCTCCAGCAGCCCATTTCATGGGCTGAAGATCAAAAACAAATTGTTCTTGTCTCCTGAGCCTATTTCATAGGCTGCGGGCTGCGATGAAGGTCTTTTGATCGAGCTTCTCGAACGGAATGATCACAGATTTTTTTCATGCGACAAGACGAAATTCCTCATGAAACAATACGCCCAAACATTGAGTACGAGGAGCGGTCTCAAATCGGTTGCTCTCGGCCCGCCGCAGCCTATGAAATAGGCTGTCCATCAGCCCATCAAATGGGCTGAAAGAGGAGGGTCAAAAGAACTCGCCAAGAAAGGTATCAAAAGAAGAAAAGATCCATTTCAGTTTTTTGGAAGGAAAGGCTGATGAGTTTGGAGAATTTCCAGAGATGAAAAGAAATTTATATCTCTGGAAATTCTTTTCACCGAGAGCGTTTGAGTTTCCATTCCATGAGATTGGAAAGAGCCAACTTCGATGGCTGCTGCTCACGAAGTTAAATTCTAGAAAGTCTCAAAAGGTCAATTTTCCTTTTTTGAAAGGAGCCAACTTCGTTGGCTGCTGCCTATGAAAGAGGCAGAACCACTGAAGGTGGCTCCTTGCAGAGTGTCAAAAATCTGCACTCTAAAATTCATAAGAGGTAATTTCGAACGAATTTTTCCTTTCAGGAGGCTTCATTTCATGGGACGCAAAGGCATCCTTGCTTGCGGCCAACGAAATAGGCCCCCGCCCATTTCATGGGACAAGCAGCCTATGAGAAAGGCTGACAAGTAGGAATTTAAGATCTCTTGAATTTTTATGAAAGACCGGAACAAGCAGCTCATCAATCGCGCTTCCAGCAGCCCAGAAAATTCGCTCACCAAAAGTTCTGAAAAAAGGTCTCGCGGCCAGCTGCAGAGAGCAGTCGCTTTGCCCTGTGCCAAAAAAGTTGGATGTTTTGGAGCCAACTTTGTTGGCAGGAGCCAATTTCATTGGCTCCCGCCCATTTCATGGGACAAGCAGCCAATGAAATTGGCTCTCATATGTGAGCCAACTTCGTTGGCTCCTATGCCATTTTCTGGGCTGCTGCCAACTTCGTTGGTTGCGGTTGAATTTAATGGTGATCTTCCATTGCTTCCCCAATATAGGCACCAGCTAACGTGGCAAAAATTAATGCTTGAATTGCACTTGTAAAAAGCCCAAGAAAAATTAATGGAATTGGAATCACAAGTGGAACTAAAGTAATTAATACTGCAACAACGAGTTCATCAGCTAAAATATTTCCAAAAAGACGGAAACTTAAAGATAATGGTTTTGTAAAATCTTCTAAAACGTTAATTGGAAATAAAATTGGTGTTGGCTGAACATATCGGCCAAAATAATTTAACCCTTTTTTTGTTAACCCAGCATAAAAATATGCTGTTGATGTTAATAAAGCTAAAGCGACTGTAGTATTAATATCATTTGTTGGAGCACCAAGTTCACCATTTGGAATTTCAAAAATACGCCATGGAATTAAAGCTCCTGACCAATTTGAAACAAAAATGAATAAAAATAATGTTCCTAAAAAAGGAACCCATTTCATTGATTCGTGAGAAATTTGAGTTTTCGCGATATCACGAATAAATTCTAAAACGAATTCAATAAAATTTTGACCACCACTCATTTCAGCACTTCCATTTTTTGAAGATGTTAAATTTGATGTTGTAATCAATGCGACAATTAAAATAATTGCAAAAACAATCCAAGAATTAATTAAAACTTGGCCGTGAACTAAAAAGCCGTTTAAATTCCAGTAAAAATGTTGACCAATTTCTACTGCTGCTAATTCATATACCATGTGACCTCCGGTCAAAAGAAAAAAGAGAACCTTTTGGAGAGCCACCGCAGCCTCTTTCAGAAGCTGATGCCAACTTGGTTGGTTGATCTGGGTGGTCTAGCCGTAGGTCGGGGTGGCTCCTCAACGATCAGCCCAGAAAATGGACTGCCTGCAGCCAACTTCGTTGGCCAGCCCATTTTCTGGGCTGTGCATGAGCCAATTTCATTGGCTACTCTGGCCAACTTTGTTGGCCACAGCCTGGTTATTTATTCACCAGTTGAAAGCGTGCTCGAGCTCTTTTAAATGTTAAACTCGTTTCAATTTTTTCTTTTCGGCCATCAGCCTTTTCAAAAGCAACTTGAGCTTCTTGGAAAGCTTTTTCTGCTTGTGCACGATCAATGGTTGAAGCCAATTCCGCGTCATTTACCAGAATCGTTACTGTATTTTCTTTGATGAGAGCAAACCCACCCATTAATGCCATAGAAATCCACTCATTGGAATTCGAAGTTGAGCTCTTTTCTTCTCGAACAAGCATAACTCCAATATCTAATCCAGTGATTAATGGTGTGTGGTTTGTTAAAATTCCCATTTGACCTGTCGATGTTGGTAAAATAACTTCAGAAACCGTTGCTGTATAAAAAACACGGTCTGGTGCCATCACAGAAACTTTTAAACTCATAATTTTTTAGAAAGAGAAAAACGTTTTGATCAAGTGTGCTCCCTGCTGGAGCCAATTTCATGGGCTGCTGCCAATTTCATTGGCTGCTCTCCATTTTGCTGGCGACAGCGGGTGACGGCTTTTGATCAATATCCCGAAGGGGCTTCAAAGGTTGCAAGCTGAGATGGAGCCAACTTCGTTGGCTGCTGCCATGCTGCCAACAAAGTTGGCCCAGACTTTCGAGTGCGGCCAGCAAAGTTGGCCCACCCCAAGGTCTGAGTGACAGTTTCAAAACAACTGCTCGAACAATTTGATGAGCTCCTTTTGAGTCCAGTATACCATCGATTCTTGGTTTTGGAAATGATTTCTTAAAAAGAACGAAACGTTTGCCGCCTGCTGCCCCCATCGTTGGCAAAGGTGACAAACTTTAACTGAGCCACCCATAACTATGGAGACCTTTTCCTAAAAGGTTGACCCCGAGATAGCAAATCCAAAGAATAAAAAAGCCGAAAGTTGCGACATACGCTGATTTTTGCCCTTCCCAACCATATTGGAGCCGTGTATGAAGGTAAAAAGCAAAGATTAACCAAGTAATAAAAGCCCAAGTTTCTTTTGGATCCCAACTCCAATAAGATCCCCAAGCCTCATTTGCCCAAACCGCACCTGAAAGAATCCCTAATGTTAAAAGGGGAAAACCAAATGCTAAAACGCGAAAACTTAATGAATCTAAATCAGTAAGAAAAAGAGAACGAAGATCTCCACCAGAGGCGTCCACAGAGTCGAAAGGGGGACTGGCGGCGTTCAGATCACCTTTTGACGCATTGAAACTCAACGCAATATAGGAAATGGCGAGAAGACAACCAATTAATAAAGCTGCATAACTTAAAATCATGATACTGACATGCATTAAAAGCCAATTGGATTGAAGAGCTGGAATAAGTGGTTTCATTTCTTTCAATTCAGAGGGTAAACGCCAATCGGCAAAAGTTTCAATAAATAATGCTGCTGAACTTAAAATTCCCCCAAGAAAATTTCGAAGTGAAAAGTCAGGTGGTGAAACTGGAGCCAACTTCGCAGGCAGCCGTTGGACATCCCAAAAAAGAAAAAAGCCAATAAGTCCCCAAATAAAAAAAAGTAATGATTCATACAGGTTACTTAATGGAGGATGCCCTGAACTATACCATCGAAAAAGAAGTTCAGAAGTAATAAAAAAGAAACTCAAAAGAAAAAAATTTTCTGGTTGAAATTTCTCACCATTCGATCCGAGTGAAGTGAAAAACTTTAAAACTTTTTCCCCTTGGACCAGAACTGAACCAGAATCTTTCTCCCCTTCGCTGGGATCACTCGGCAAAGGAGCGAATGAGCTAACTTCGCTGGCTCCTGATGGGGAAATGGGTATGTTGCTCTGGAAATGAAAAGAGTTTTCAGAGTGAAAACTTTTCCCCCAAAAACTTACCATAGTAAGAAATAAACTCAAAAAAATTCCATTTTTAAAAATGATTTCGAATGGCATAAAAGACTTTTTGAAAAAAAGAAACCAACCCTGTTGGCTTCTACGAAAGATCACGTACTGCCAACTTGGTGTCTCTGAACGGCAACAGCCAACGAACGCGACCTTCGGTTCATCCAAAGGTCTGGCTCTGTGTTGCGGTCAACGAAGTTGACCTATGAAAATAATAACGTTTTTTTGAGTCTTTTCAAGAAGACAAAAAATCTTCGAAGAATTGCTGCAGCGGCCTATGAAAAAGGCTCCTGGGAACGAAGGTGGCCACAGCAGGGCTACTCTGCCCATGAAATAGGCTGCTGCCAACGAAGGTGGCACATGCTTTAAAAGAATTTCACGTCATGGGGGCACCGTTATGGTGGCACCGTTATGGTGGGTTATGGTGGCACATGGTAGCACAGAGTGGCACAGAGTGGCACAGAGTGACAAAAGAATGACGAGGATTTCTTTTGAACAAATTTCATGCTATACTTTTCTATGGAATTGAGAGCAGCCTATGGAGCCTATTTCATAGGCTGGTCTAGGCAGCAGCCAACGCCGTTGGCAGCAGCCCATGAAATGGGCTCCATTGAAGAGAAGACCTCTGCTCCTTCAGAGCGAGCTCCGTGGACCACCTTCTCCTCATTCACATTCCCACAACTGTGTTTTTGAAATAATTTGGAGTTTTAAATGGGTAAAGTATATAACTGGTTTAATGAACGTTTAGAAATTCAATCAATCGCAGATGATATTACATCAAAATATGTTCCACCACATGTAAATATTTTTTATTGCTTAGGTGGTATTACACTGACGTGCTTCTTAGTTCAAGTAGCAACAGGCTTTGCGATGACATTTTATTATCGCCCAACAGTAACAGATGCTTTTAGTTCAGTTCAATACATTATGACTGACGTGAATTTTGGGTGGTTAATTCGTTCGGTTCATCGTTGGAGTGCTTCAATGATGGTTCTGTCAATGATTTTACACGTTTTCCGTGTCTATCTGACAGGTGGATTTAAAAAACCTCGTGAATTAACTTGGGTAACTGGTGTTCTTCTTGCTTCAATTACAGTATCTTTTGGTGTAACAGGCTATTCATTACCATGGGACCAAGTAGGGTATTGGGCTGTGAAAATTGTAACAGGTGTACCAGATGCAATTCCAGTCATTGGATCATTCGTTGTAGAACTTCTTCGTGGTGGTGTAGGTGTTGGTCAAGCAACTTTAACTCGCTTCTATAGTTTACATACTTTTGTTCTTCCTTTACTGACAGCAAGTTTTATGCTTGCTCATTTCTTAATGATTCGTAAACAAGGGATCTCTGGACCACTTTAAACTTTCGAGAGCTGGGGTCAACCTAGTTGACCCGACCAGCCAACACAGTTGGCTCTGCCCGAATAGTTTGTGGGCAGCCGAGAGCAGCCAACGAAAGTGGTTGCTCTCGGCTGCTGCCCTTTTCACGGGCTTTTGCCAGCTGAACCTCTCCCTCTGAGGAACCTCTTTGAGAGGCTCATGGGGAAGAGATCAGAGTGGAGCCAACTTTGCTGGCTCCTCGCATTCAATGGAGATAAAAAATGTCTGTAACAAAAAAACCTGATTTAACAGATCCAGTATTACGTGCAAAATTAGCAAAAGGCATGGGCCATAATTACTATGGTGAACCAGCATGGCCAAATGACTTATTATATATTTTCCCAGTCGTAATTTTTGGAACAATTGCTGCCATTGTCGGTCTGAGTGTTTTAGAGCCAACACAATTAGGCGAACCAGCAAACCCATTTGCTACACCTATTGAAATTTTACCTGAATGGTATTTCTTCTCAACATTTAATTTACTTCGAACAATTCCAAATAAATTATTAGGTGTTTTATCAATGGCTGCAGTACCTGTTGGGTTAATTACAGTTCCATTTTTAGAAAATGTGAACCGTTTCCAAAACCCATACCGCCGTCCTATTGCAACAACAGTTTTTTTATTTGGAACAGTTGTAGCAATTTGGTTAGGAATTGGTGCATGTTTACCAATTGATCAAGCTCTTACTTTAGGACTCTTTTAGAAGAGAGCCTCTTTCAGAGGGTGCTGCTCACGTCGCTGGCAAGAGCCCACTTGGTTGGCCGCAGCCTATGAAAGAGGCTGCTCATCACCCGAACTTGCCCGGCTCGTGCTGCCAACGGCGTTGACAATCAGCCCCTCAAAAGGGCCACTGCATATTTCAGGGGTTCGGCCAACGAAGTTGGCCATCGCCCCTGAAATATGCTCATGGGAAAGGCCACTCCGCCAGTCGATTTCTATGCATCTTGACTCAGAGCATCCAATCCGGTTGGCTCAGAACTTGACCGTTGATCAAAAGTCTTTCGGAGCCTATTTCACTCGCTCCTAGCTTGCTCCCGCTTTGGTTTCGCCACCTTCTTTTGATGTTTGAAATGCAAAGTTCGGACGTGTCCTTATTAAAGATCTCATTTCATAAATTCTGACCGACTTCACTGGGTCCTGAGAAAAGAATGAATCGTTGCGCCTCGAAAAAGAGAACGGGAAATCACTCGCACTGGCCAGGAGCCTCTGAAAGAGGCAAGAATAGGCACTAGGCAAGGGCCTCGTGACGAAAATGAGTTTGGTGGCTGGAGCCCATGAGATGGGCCAGCAACCAAGGAAGTTGGCCTGCACCACGAAAGTGGAAAAGACTGAGCAGCAGCCCCGAAAATGGGCTGCTTCTCATCATGAAGTTATCCTAAAAATGGAAAAACTAAAGCATCTGGGAAAAATCGGTTAATTTCAATCAGAAGGCCTGCTAAAAAACCAAAATAAAGAAATGAAACGACTGGAGCTGTTGATAAATATGTTGTGAAATCTTTCATAAAGAAGAAATGAAAACAAAAAGGCTTGCGGTCAACAGGAGCCTCTTTTATAGGCAGCAGTCAACAAAGTTGGCGGCTACCCATTGTATGGGCAAATTGACAGCAGCCAATGAAATTGGCTCCCGTAAAGCACACAAACGAGAAAAGAGTCTCGAGCAGCCTATGAAAGAGGCTTCATAGGCTGCTCGGGCTCCCTTGGTTGAACGCAGGTGCAAACGAAAGCAGCCACCAAAGGTGGCTTCGGTGGCATCGAAAATTTATTTGTAAAGTTGTGTTCCTAAACGAACAGCTAAAACACCAGTAATTAAAGAAACAAAAAGTGCTAGAAAGACTTGAGTATCTGATAACATAAATTTTTCCTTTTCTGCGATGTTGGCTTGTGCCAACTTCGTTGGCTGCTGCCCATTTTCTGGGCTGCTATGAACTAGGCCCCATAGGCTGCTGCAGCACATTTTCGGCGCTGCTATTAATATCCAAAAATTCGGCTAAACGCTTCCTGAACTTTTGATCCAGAATCGATGGATTCAAGAGGATCTTTCCGTAAACGATGGCGGAGGCATAAAGAAATAATTTGATAAATATCTTGAGGAGTCACTTTTTCTCTTCCATCAAAAGCAGCAATGGCTTTTGCAGCACGGGAAGATACAATATCACCACGAAGACCATCAACATTTAATTCTGAACAAATTTTTGAAATATTGACACGAAGATCATAATCTAATTCGACACGTGGAAGAATTTCTCGAGCTTTGACAATTTTTAACCGAAGTGCTGATTGAGCTTCTGCAAAATCTTCATGAAATGCTTGAGGATTTTGATCAAAACGTGTTCTTTGTTCAACAATTTTCACACGTAATTCTGGATCTTTTACTGTTCCAATTTCAGCTAACATTCCAAAACGATCTAATAATTGTGGGCGAAGTTCACCCTCTTCAGGATTTCCTGAGCCAACTAAAATAAAACGAGCAGGATGTCGAATTGATACACCTTCACGCTCAACAGTATTCCACCCGGAAGCTGCAGAATCTAAGAGAACGTCTACTAAATGATCATCTAATAAATTGACTTCATCAACGTATAAAATTCCACGATTCGCTTTGGCTAATAATCCGGGTTCAAAAGCTTTGACCCCTTTTGTTAATGCCTTTTCAATATCAATTGTTCCACAGACACGATCCTCTGTGGCCCCTAACGGAAGATCCACCATGGAAATTTTTGATTTTGAGATTGAAAGCCCTGAAACTCCATCTTTTTGGAAAATTTCGCGAACTTCTTCACTCATTTCATCTTCATTATAAGGATTTGAATTAAAGGGATCATTTGTGACAACATCAATTTCAGGAAGTAAATCTGTTAAAGCTCTTACCACTGTGGATTTCCCAGTTCCACGATCTCCAAGGGCTAAAACTCCACCAACTTTTGGGTCAATAACATTTAAAAGAAGAGCGAGTTTCATTTCTTCTTGACCCACAATAGCTGTAAAAGGGAAACTTAAACGTTCAACTTTTTTCATCATAAATTTTCTTAAATGCAATCGACAAAGGTGATCCTCCCTCTGAAAGAGGCACCAGCAGTCAACTCAGCTGGCTTGGATGGGAGCCAACGAAGTGGGCTCCGGCCTATAGAATAGGCAGCAGCCCATGAAATGGGCTGCTACCAAAGGCGCGTGCCAACGAAGGTCGCTTCGATGACCAAAGCTTCGGGGCTTGCAGAGGGCGTCTGCCAGTCGCCACGAGTTCGTAAGCCCATACAAAGCAGCCAACGAAGTTGGCTCGGCTCTACCAAACAAAGAGCCCAGTGTATGGGCGACTGGAAGCTGACCAGAAACAGCTTCTCAAAGAGGCTACACGACGAATGAGTTTAGAATTCCAACAATGAAGACTAAAAAAATCCATGCTGTTGCTCCAGAAAACACAATATTTTTTGAAGATGCCCAACCATCAGGTGAAGCAAACGCTACTGGAACACCAACAATAAGAACAAGTGATAACGCTACAAAAGCGAAAAGTGAAAGTTGGAAAAGAAATAACATGTAAATCTCCAAAAAAATCGATAGAATCAGCTGTGGTCAACGAAGTTGACCTCATGCCCGTCAGCCTATGAAATAGGCTGAGCCAACTTTGTTGGCAGCAAGCAGCCATTAAAGAGGCTTGCTTCGCGAAAAAAGGCCACCTTCGTTGGCCGCAGCCTATGAAAGAGGCTGCTGTCAACGAAGGTGGCCACAGAGGAGAACTTTTTTAGCGGAATGACACTGAAGCTTGCCATACAAAAGCTAAAAGTAAAAAAAGAAGTGGAATAATTGGAAGAACATCTACAATTGGATCAAAAGGAGCGTATGCTTCTGGTAAACGTCCAAGAATAAAAAGAGATGAATGAATCATAAAAATTTCTTAAAAAAGTTTACTTGAGCGCTTGAGCAAAATCAGCCTGTAATCTATCCTAAACCCAGGAAGGCACAGCACGCAGTGCTCTCGTTTGGTTAGGTCCATTTACATCTCTGACCAGAGCCAACTTCGTTGGCTGCTATAAGCGTTTTATCAGGTTTTCAAGAGGGCTTATTTTGCCCAATAGGATTGATCTGTTCGCTAAAGTTCTGGCATATTCGCATGGGCGAAACTCAAGTAAATTAGTACCAATTGGGGCATATGATTTCGAGGAAATTTTGGAATCTTGCTCGTGCCCAATGGGTAGTTTGCAGCCAAGTTAGGCCCATTCTGACCTGCCCAGACCTCTTAGACCTTGGGCCTGTGGTCCTCAACTGCTTTTAGGGTCACGTTCAGGCATGGCATTCTTGCCTTGGGCAGTAGTCAACTAGACTTGACCATATTTCATCTGGTTTACGACTTAACTCAAAAGATATGATTTTAGCAAATCAAAAATTGGTGACGTGCTGCTGCCAACGAAGTTGATAACCATATCTGCTAGGTTTCTGTCCGGTTTCATTCCGAGATGCTGAGCTCAGCCCTTATGTTGGTGCCTAGTTCTAGGAAAAAGGCCCCTTTAGGCGCCTGTATTTTTAAAGATTTCCGCCTCTTGCGTAAAGGAAGACAACAATAATTGGACCAGCACCTAAAATAAGGAAAAGTGTTGCAAGTTGAGCAATTAATTCTGCAGTCATTTTTACTCCTTGAAAAGTGAACTCAAAGCGTTGAACCCAGACAAGATTGATTTGAGCGTCAGCATCCAGTGAAGTCAGTTAGTACTCAGCTTTAGAACTACTCAGTTTTCGTTCCGATCGTAGCCCTAAGTGTTTCGACCGATTAGCCAACTGAACAGTCGACCTCTGCGGTTTGGTCGTGTTGGCTGCTCTGAATATTCTGACGCGAGAAGGAGAACTGCGTTTCTTCACAAGCCTCAGCACCAAGCAACCCGTGAAAAGAGTTACCTTCTGTGAGCTCATTTCTTGAAATGGGGGCAACAATCTAAGTACGAGCGAAGCGCGCTTTTTGGAGCCAACGCGACCCGACCCCGGAACGGACGGCACAGACCTGACCCCAAAGGGGTGCTGGTCCTGTGCCACCGTCTGACCTTCGGTCATGGGGTTGAGGACCTGAC
>Ga0222712_10007227_pt1 | contig 10797 bp, 6 predicted proteins | sample C33_657DmetaG_FD_165043 | JGI IMG/M metagenome (GOLD analysis project Ga0222712, IMG submission 165043) | Estuarine water microbial communities from San Francisco Bay, California, United States - C33_657D | ecosystem: Environmental > Aquatic > Marine > Unclassified | place: USA: California... | reverse complement strand
GTAAACTCATCTTATAATATTGGTAAGAGAATTCGTGTAGGTGAAAACTTAAACATTGCTTACCAAACAACAAGATCTTCTGTAGGAAATCCAAACGAAGGTTCTCCATTGATTTCTACTTACGGTATGCCACAATTGGTTCCTGTATATGATATCAGAGGAAATTTTGCTTCACCTGCAAACTTCAACTCCAACGTTGCCAACCCTGTTGCTGATTTAACAAGGGCGCGCGATAATGCACAAGGACATAGCTTCCGTGTAACGGGTAGCGTTTTTGGCGAAGTTGATTTGGCTGATTTCTTGACATGGAAAACTTCTTATGGACTAGACTATAACAGCGGTCCTGGTCAATACTATGGTACCCGCCGTTACGAAGCAACAGAAGGAAATACAAATCCTAACTCATTACAGAATTCTTATTTCTTGAATAGAAACTGGGTAGCATACTCTACGTTGAACTTCAAGAAAAGTTTTGGTGATCACAGATTGAATGCACTTGTTGGTTACGAGGCAAAGCAATCTTATTACGAAGGATTCAATGCCGGTGGTTCTCAATTGGCATTTGACAATTATAACTATCGTTTGTTACAGAACGTGAATCCAGCTACTTTCTACATGGGTAGCTACAGAGGCGAACACAATGTGGTTTCACAATTTGCTACTGCTTCTTATAGCTACAACGATAAGTACCTTGCATCTGCTACAGTGCGTCGCGATGGTTCTTCTCGTTTCGTAGAGAACAAATACGGTATCTTCCCTTCAGGAAGCTTGGGCTGGAGAATTTCTAAAGAGAAGTTCATGGATAACGTAAGCTTCATCAACGACTTGAAACTAAGAGCATCTTATGGTATTCTTGGTAACAACGAAGTAGGTGGAGATTATCCTGGATATTCAAACTTTGCTACTTCTTTGGGTACTGCCAACTATGATATCAACGGTACTGGTAACAGCAACGTTACTGGTTTCGAACAAACATCTACTGGTAACCCTAAGTTGAAATGGGAAAAATCTGCTGTAACCAACATCGGTTTTGACGCGTCATTGAGTGGCGGTTGGAACGTGATGGTAGAGTGGTACAACAGAAAAACAACTGACATGATTTACAACGTCGAACTTCCATTGGAGTTGGGTGCGGTAGGTCGTCAGGCACAAAACATCGGTTCTATGAAGAACACAGGTGTTGATTTCTCTTTGAGCTATGCAAAGCGTGTAAACAAAGATTTCAATTTCAATGTTGGTGTAAGCGGTTCTACAGTGAAGAACACTGTTCTTCAATTGGAAGCAAACTCTAACACCTTCATCCGTTCTGGTGGATCCAGAATTGGAGACATCACCTATACCAAAGCAGGTCTTCCTATTTCTCAATTCTATGGATACGTTCAACAAGGATTGTGGAAATCTGATGCAGACATCGCAAAAGTTTTGTTCGCTGACAAAGGCGATGCAAAAGTTGGTCGTTTCCGTTATGCTGATCTAAACGGCGACGGTAAAATCGACAACAACGATGAAACCTATTTGGGTAGCCCACTTCCAACTTTGTTGCTTGGTTTGAACTTGACTGCCAACTACAAGAATTGGGACTTCACTGCATACATCAGTGGAACGTACGGCAACAAGTTGTTCAACTTCGTGAAGTACTTCACTCATTTCAATGCCTTCCAGCGTAGCCGTTCTGTTGAATTCTTAACAGAAGCAGGTAAAACCCTTCCAGTATTGGATGGTGGTGATAACTACAGCTCTCAGCGTAATAGCTATTATGTTGAAAGCGGTTCTTTCACTCGCTTGAAGAATTTGCAAGTTGGTTATTCTCTTGATGCCAATACACTTAAGAAACTTGGATTTACAAGAGCAAGATTGTACCTACAAGGTCAAAACTTGTTTACTCTTACCAAGTATTCTGGATTGGATCCTGATGTAACCATCACCAACATCACAGAAGGTTATAATAGCCAGCGCGACCTTTCATTGGGTCTTGACAACGGACGTTATCCGCTTGCTAGAAATATTATCTTTGGTGTAAATCTTGAATTTTAATTAACCAACACAGAACGTATAATTAAACATTAGAAAAATGAGAAAGAATGTAATGCAAAAATTAGCGGCACTAGGTGTACTGGTTATCGTTATTATCAGTTGCGGCAAGGATTTTCTCGAAACACAGCCTTACGGTAGTGTTAACAACGAGTTACTTGCTACTTCTGCTAAAGGTGCCAATTCCCTTTTGATCGCTGCTTATTCTAACCTTGATGGATTTTCAGGTTGGGACAATGGTACTCCTTGGGGCGGTGCAGCTTCTAACTGGACTTTCGGAAGCATTGCCGGTGGTGATGCCTATAAAGGTTCAGAAGCTGGAGACCAGCCGGATATTACACCGATTGAAACAGGTAAAGTAGACGCCAACAACCCATACCTTGAAGGGAAATGGCGCAACTATTATGATGGTATCTCAAGGGTAAATGGTGCAATAAAGGCCTTTACTGCTTTAAAAGAAATTTCTGCTTCTGAAAAAGCTACTCGTATAGCGGAAGCAAAATTCTTGAGAGCCTTCTTTCATTTTGATCTATGGAAAATTTTCAGAAATGTTCCATTCATCGATGAAACATTGGAAGATGTTCGTATCGGAAACACTACCGATATCCTTCCTAAAATTCAAGCTGATCTAACTGCTGCCATCAGTGGTCTTCCAGTTACACAGCCTGAAGTAGGTCGTATCACAAAAGGTGCTGCACAAGCATTATTGGGACAGACCTACATGTGGCAGAAAAAATATACTGAAGCAAAAGCGCAGTTCGATGCAGTCATCGCTTCTGGTCGCTATGCTTTAACTGCTAAATACCATGATAACTTCAATGCTGCTACAAGAAACTCTAAAGAGGGAGTTCTTGAAGTACAGCAATCTGTTAACGATGGTACTACCGACAACGGTAACAACGGTGATATCTTGAACTTCCCTTACAACGGAGGTCCTGCAGGATGTTGCGGTTTCCACCAGCCTTCACAGGATTTGGTTAATGCATTCCAAACCGATGCAAACGGTCTTCCTTTGTTGGATAGCTACAGTAAAACAGACGTGAAGAATGATGATGGTATCAAATCAGCTGATCCATTCACTCCACATACCGGTAATTTAGATCCACGTTTGGACTGGACAGTTGGTCGTCGCGGAATTCCTTACTTGGATTGGGGTAAGCACCCTGGTTCAATCTGGATTCGTGATCAAGCATATGGCGGTCCTTATGCTCCTATCAAGAATACCCACTACAAAGCACAGGAAGGTTCTTTGACAACATCTTCTGGTTGGACTTCCGGTTATAATTCAAATAACTTGAAGCTCATCCGCTATGCAGACGTTCTTTTGATGGCTGCTGAAGCAGATGTTGAGTTGGGTAACCTCGAAAGAGCACGTAGCCTTGTGAACCAAGTTCGTAAGCGTGCTTCAAATCCTGATGGATTTGTAAAAGACGGAGCTAGTCCTGCTGCAAACTATGTTATTGGAACATACGATGCTGTATGGACAGATCCTGCTACTGCTCGTAAAGCAGTTCGCTTTGAGCGTCGCCTCGAATTAGGTATGGAAGGACACCGTTTCTTCGACCTAGTAAGATGGGGTGAAGTTTCAAGTGTAAAGGCTGCTTACTTTGCAAAAGAAAAGGCTAAGAGAACATATTTGGGAGGTGCTTCATTCACTTCTGGCAAAAATGAAATCTTCCCTATTCCAGCAAAAGCAATCACACAAAGCGCCAAGGATGGTACTCCAACCTTGAAGCAAAATCCTGGTTACTAATACTTGATTTATTATAACTTTAAGGCCGCACGAAGTGCGGCCTTTTTTATTGCACCTATTTGGAAGTTTGGATATGATCAGGAAGCATTTTTCATTCTTATTGTTTGTCTCTTTTGTTTTGTTGGGTTGTAACCAACAAACAACCCTTTTTCATTTGATCGATAAAGACAAGTCGGGATTGGATTTCACCAATACGATCACCATCAATGATTCCATCAATATTCTCGATAATGAATTTACCTACAACGGTGCAGGTGTTGCTGTTGGAGATTTGAACGGCGATGGACTCCAAGACATATATTTTTGTGGCAATCAAGTAGAGAATAAACTCTATCTCAATAAAGGGGATCTGACCTTTCAGGAAGTAACTTCAACAGCTGGGGCCCAGAAATACAAAGGACAGTGGTCTTCCGGTGTAACCTTTGTTGATATCAACGAAGACGGTAAGCAAGATATTTATGTGTGCAATACTATGATACACGATAGCACCAAGCTGCGTGACTTGCTTTTTATCAATCAAGGGAACGATAAAGAGGGCATCCCTCATTTTAAAGAAATGGGTACCGCTTATGGCATCAAAGACGATACCCACAATTCCATTTCTACTTTTTTTGATTACGATCTAGACGGTGATTTGGATTTATTCGTAGCTGTTAATTTCATCGATCAACAATATCCCAATCAATTCATCACACGTATTCCTGATGGTTCCTCACCTACCAGAGATTTATTGTATCGAAATGATTTTGATTCTACTTTGGGACATCCTGTATTTACAGATGTTTCACTCCCTGCGGGCATCATTTGGGGTGGATACAGTCACTCCTGCTTGATACACGATTTCAACAACGACCATTATCCGGATATCTATGTTGCAAATGATTACCTAACCAATGATTTATTGTACATCAATAATAAAAACGGAACCTTTACCAATAAGATTGCTGATATATTTAAACATCAATCCTACTCCTCCATGGGGAGCGATCTGGCGGATATAAACAACGATGGCCAGCCTGATCTTTTTACTGTTGAAATGTTGCCTGCAGACAATAAACGCAAGAAGGTAAACATGAACGCCAACAATTACAACCATTATTTATTTACCGACCAATACAAATACGAATATCAATTTGTACGAAATACTTTTCAGGTATACCAAGGGATTCATCCATCCACCGGATTGCCACTCTATAGCGATATTGCTTTTTTGGCCGGTGTAGAAGCTACCGACTGGAGCTGGTCGCCATTGTTGGCAGATTTTGACAACGATGGCTATAGAGATCTATTGATCACCAATGGTTTTCCGCGCGATATCATCGATCATGATTTTGGTGCGTTTCGCAGTAGCATTAGCAGTTCACTGGTTACCAGGAGAGAATTGCTTAATATGATTCCTGAAGTGAAAATCCCCAATTTTATTTTTAAAAATGAAAACAACCTAAAGTTTTCAGACAAATCAAAAGAATGGGGAATCAGCTTGCCCAGCTTTACAAACGGTACTGCTTACGCAGATTTAGACAACGACGGAGATTTGGATATTGTTACAAATAATATCAACGATCCTGCTTTCCTTTTTGAAAATACACTTATTAAAAAAGAACAGTCTGCAAACGATTCTTCTCGTCATTATCTCCGTATTGAATTAACGGGGCCTAAAAAAAATGCAGCTGCTTTTGGTGCAAAGGTGAAGATTTGGTTCAACGGTCAACAACAAGTTGCAGAAAGCGAATGCGTCCGAGGCTATCTATCCAAATCTGAAAATACACTTCACTTCGGATTAGGTACTGTAACTCTCATCGATTCTTTGAGAGTCTATTGGGCAGATCAGTCTTCACAACGCCTTGATCGCATCAGGGTAGATCAGGTTGTGAAACTCGATTACAAAAATGCACTTCCCAACTATTCCGAAATTACTGAATCAAAAAATTCGCTCCTTGCGTCTATTCAGCCTTCATCCTTTGGAATTGATTATGTACACGAGGAGAATGATTATATAGATTTTAATATTCAAAAAACACTTCCTCATAAATTTTCTCAATACGGCCCAGGCATTGCTGTAGGGGATGTAAACGGAGATGGTTTAGACGATATGATACTAGGAAGTTCCAGTCGTTTCCAGGGTCCTACACTGCTTTGTCAACAACCCAATGGGAGGTTCATAAAAAAAACCCTTCCTTTTAAATTATCCGATCTGATTAAAGAAGAAGACATGGGGTTGTTGTTGTTTGACGCCGACGGAGACAACGACAATGACTTGTATGTTGTAAGAGGAAGCAATCAACACGATGCAGGATCGTCTTTGTACCAAGATATTTTATGTGAAAACGATGCCAAAGGTAACTTTACGATCGTATCATCCGCTTTGCCTTCGATCAGTTCTTCGGGCCAAAATGTAAAAGCTGCCGATATAGACAACGACGGTGATTTGGATTTATTTGTAGGCGCACGGGTAGAAACAAAAGCCTATCCAAAAGCCGGTGAATCTTTTCTTTTGCGGAATGAATCAAAGCCAGGGCGTCTCCAATTTACCAATGTTACCGATCAATGGAATAAAGAGCTTTCCAGAGTTGGACTCGTCAGCGATGCTCTGTGGAGTGATTTTGACAATGATCAGAAAGTAGATTTGATCATCGCAGGTGAATGGATGCCACTGACGTTTTTTAAGAACACTGGTAAGAGTTTGGTGAAAATTGATCCATCCGAACAAGTATCCAATGCACTGGGTTGGTGGAATAGCCTTTCGGCTGCGGATTTGGACAACGACGGTGATATGGATTACGTGGCGGGTAATTTTGGATTGAATCAGTATTTCAAGTGTTCTTCCGGAGAACCTCTTAAAATATATGCAAAGGATTTCGATCAAAATGGTTCGTATGATCCGTTTATCTCCTGCTATTTCCCCGACTCATCAGGTAAAAAACACGAATATTTTTTTCATACCAAGGATGATATGCAGAAACAACTGATTTTAATCAGGAAAAAGTTTGAGCATTATGCAGATTTCGGCCGCGCCACTGTTCAGGATGTATTTACACCTGAGGAAATGAAAGGAGCTCAAGTACTCTCAGCAAATTATATGAAGTCGGTGTGGGTTGAAAATCTTGGGAACGGAAAATTCAGTTTACATGAATTGCCTAACGAAGCACAACTCGCCCCCATTTATGGAATTCAATGTTTGGATGTGAACCGCGATGGTTACCAAGATATTGTTATGATTGGTAATGATTACGGGATGGAAACAGGACAAGGAAGGGCAGATGCATTCAATGGATTGGTGATGTTGAATGATGGCAAAAAGCAATTCAAGCCCATGTCTTTTGAAGCATCCGGATTTTTCGTACCAGGGGATGCCCGAGCACTTACCAAAGCAATGATAAAAGGAGAGCAGTACTTAGTTTCCACGGAAAATAGAAAACCGCTCAGTCTTTTTAAATACAGTACCAGCGAGGATAAAATCGATCGTCTCCGTAAGAACGAATCTTTTGCTGTCGTAGAATTGCCAAATAATCAAAAACGAAAAATGGAATTCTCCTGGGGTTCTTCTTTTCTGTCGCAAGAAACAAGATCGTGGGTGTTACCTGCACATCGGGCTATTACCATCTATGATACAAAAGGAACCATCACTCGTACCATTCAACCATAAGCGATGAAAGCTATAAAATATATCCTCTCTCTTTTTATTGTTTCAGTTTTTTTCATGGGTTGTAGCTCTTCGAACAAAACTATTCTGTCGAATAATGAGCTACCACATCAAATGATCAAAAAACTGACTGATATCATTGTAGTTGATATTTTTACACCTCCTGTGGCCAGCAGAATTTATGCAAATTGCTCTTTGGCCATGTACGAGGCATTGCGTTTTGATCAACCATCATCTTCTTCTATTACTGCACGTTTGAAAGGGTTTGATCCAATGCCCACACCTGCAGAGGGCAAAAAATATAATTTTTCTATTGCTGCTATTCAGGCATTTTGTGAAACTGCGAAAAAAGTAACTTTTTCTGCACCCGAGATTTCCAATTACAAGGATTCATTGATCAATTTATACGGCGCAGATTTAGAGAAAGAAGTCATTGACAGTTCCATCGCCTTTGGACAGCGAGTAGCTGATGTGGTTGCAAAAAGACTATCCAAGGATAATTATAAAGAGACAAGAGGGATGGAGCGATTTGAAGTGAAAACTTCTGAAAAATCTCGATGGATTCCTACGGCACCCGATTATGCAGATGGATTGGAGCCCTATTGGTCTAAGATGATGACAATGGGATTGGATAGTTCCAGTCAGGTGGAAGCAGATCCCTATCCGGCATACAGCGAAGACACCAATTCCGATTTTTACAAAGAAGTGAAAGAGGTATATGATATTTCAAAAAACATGACCGACGAGCAAGTTGACATTGCATTGTTTTGGGACGATAATCCATTTGTTTCCAAGCACAAAGGACATGTAATGTTCCAGGATAAAAAGATGACACCCGGTGGTCATTGGATGGCTATAACCGCGACAGCATGTAAGATTAAAAAAGCCGATCCTGTTGCCAGTGCTAAGGCATATGCATATACGGCTGTTGCCTTATACGATGGCTTTATTTCGTGCTGGTATATAAAATATAAAACAGTTAGAATTCGCCCCCAGTCTGCTATACAGCGATTGATAGATGAGCAATGGATTTCTTACATTCAAACTCCTCCCTTTCCTGAATACACTTCAGGACATAGTACTATTTCTGCATCTGCCGCAGAGGTGTTGACGCATTTATTTGGGGATAATGTAGCATTTACAGATTCTTCCGAATACGAATACAATTTGCCTGTTCGTTCATTCACATCCTTTAGGCAAGCTGCCGAAGAAGCATCCATCAGCAGAGTCTATGGAACCATCCATTTCAGATCGGGTTGTGTAAACGGGAATATTCAGGGGAAAAAAGTGGCTGGAGTGATTCTTGAAAAATTAAAGTAATCAGTGAGTGCAATCATTTGTATGGCAATGATTGGCCTTTCTACAATTAAGGTAGTTGATCACGTGTGCACAGATGATCAACATAACTGCAGGTATCAAGAGAACAATACGGTAACTGTCGATTGCCTGTTTTAACAATAATAGTACAATACCTATGGAGAAGATAATGATAGGGGTGTATTGATGGTGATGCTTCTTAAAACCATGCATCAAGGAATAGATTCCAATTGCTGCTGCTAAAAGTATCATTCCGTATTCAAAAAATACGTTGTTGATGATATTGATGCCCAAAATCGGCAAACTGCTCATCAAAAGCGGGAGCACAGCACAATGGATGGCACAGGCCACCGAAGCCGCAATCCCCAATGCATCGTAATTGATTTTGAACATAATCGAATTACAAAATTAAACATTTTGCAACAAAGTTGCATTCTTACTTTACCCTAACTTTGTATTACTAGTAAGACAAAATCAATAATGAATAAAAAAGCAGTTCGCTATTTGGTATTTTTTGGAATATTATTAGCATCATTCTACGGGGCAATGATGTACTATACCGATTTTGAGAAAGTCAAACTACCTGTGGTCAATACTGTTCAATCTTTTCATTTTACCCGACACGATGGGAAGGAGGTATCAACAACTGATGTTAATCATCGAGTGTATGTTGCAGAATATTTCTTTACTACTTGCAAAGGAATTTGTCCAAAGATGAACAAAAACATGAAAGAAATTTATGAGCAGTTTAAATCTGATAGTAACTTTCTTATCATCTCTCATACTGTAAATCCAGAAGTAGATTCAATTCCTGTTTTGCAACATTACGCAGATTCACTGGGGGCATCCTTGAATAATTGGTGGTTTGTAACTGGCACAAAAGAGTCCCTGTACAAAACTGCACGCGAAAGTTATTTATTGGACGATCCCAAAAATAGTTCTGTCAATATCAACGATCAGTTTTTACATACACAATTTTTTACATTGGTAGATAAGCAAGGAAGGGTGAGGGGTATTTATGATGGAATAAAAAAAGACGAAGTAAAAAAATTAGTCGAAGACATCAAGGAATTATTAGCAGAATGAAAAAATTGAGTGGAGATATATTGAAATCAAGTGCTTTGAGTATTACTTCAAGCAGAACCAAAATACTGGATATATTTTTATCCTCTCCTACTGCTTTGGCACACCAAGACATTGAGTTGAAGTGCAAAGAAAAATACGACCGAGTAACCATCTATCGCACACTGCAAACATTCATGGAAAAAGGGATTATACATACTATTCCTTCCTCGGATAATATCACACGGTATGCACTGTGCAATGATGAGTGTATTGTAGCTGGGCATCACCACGACAACCATGTTCATTTTAGTTGTGATGCATGTGGTAAAACAATTTGCTTAGACGATACACAGATACCTACTGTCATATTACCTATTGGATATCATGCACATGAAATCAATATGATTGTATCAGGTGTATGTAAAACATGTAAATAATAAAGCCCTGGTGTAGAAACACCGGGGCATTCGTTAAGGCTCTGATTAGTAGCAGGCCAAATATAAATAATCTGAATTATTTTTTTGAATGTAGCAGCGTGATATTAGTCACTGATTATAAACTTTCTAACTCTTTTTTAATAAATCGCATTAAACGACTGATCCTCGTAGCATCGAAAATGATTTCAATACCTGCGTTTTTATAAAGTTCTGGAAGTGTTTTTGTGCCACCTAAACTCAATGCTTTGATGTAATTTTCAATTCCTTTCTTCGGATCTTCCTTGTATTGAAGCCACATCCCGATGGCTCCCAGCTGTGCAATTCCGTATTCTATGTAGTAGAATGGAACCTCAAATAAGTGAAGTTGTTTCTGCCAGCTGTATGACCTGAATGATTCAAGTCCACTGAAATCAAGTGCAGCCGAGCTGAACTCATTCAAAATACGTAACCAGTTTTCCTTTCTCTCTTCCAGTGTATGTGCAGGATTCTCGTATATCCAGTGTTGGAATTTATCGATGGTAGCAATCCAAGGGAAAATGGTAATTACCCTC
>Ga0222712_10007226_pt1 | contig 10797 bp, 8 predicted proteins | sample C33_657DmetaG_FD_165043 | JGI IMG/M metagenome (GOLD analysis project Ga0222712, IMG submission 165043) | Estuarine water microbial communities from San Francisco Bay, California, United States - C33_657D | ecosystem: Environmental > Aquatic > Marine > Unclassified | place: USA: California... | reverse complement strand
TCTCGTATACGTAAAAAATGGAGGCTTATTGCATTCCCCTAATAGTGAAAAATCTACTAAATTACCACAATTTTTATATTCTGAATTTGTTTTAGCCTTAGATTGATAATCGAATAAAAACCTATCATCTATTGTATTTTTATTCATATTAGATATATCATATTGTTTTGTCCAGTCCCCTTCGTTATATGCGGGACGTTTATATATACAGCTTTTTTTATTAATATTTATACCTTTTAATAAACCACTTTCATTTGTTTTTATATTATATATATCATTTTCATAATTTTGTTGAGAATAACAATTGCCCATTTGAAATATATTAATGAATTTTTTATTTTGATAATCAAAATCAGATTTAGATAAAAATGACATATTTTCACAAGATTTTTTAGCACTTAATTCCTTCATATTATAATCTGTGTTAAATTCAATAAAATGATAATTATTCATAATTCTATTAATAACAAAATATAAATATATTAGATATTATTAAATATGATTTACGAATATTTATATAATAATAAAAAAGATATAAACGATATTATTAAATCTAATGAAAAAGTAAGTATTGTATTATATTATTCTAATACTTGCTGGTATTGTAATGAATTAATTCCTGTATGGAATAAAATCAAAAAAAAATATTTTAATGATAATTATATTAATATTATTAATGTAGAAAAAGATAATATAAAATATATGCTAAAAAAATACAAAAGCAATATTTACGGATTTCCGACTATAATTAAAATAAAAGGCGGGAAAATAATTGATAATTATGAAGGAGATAGAAGTTTTAAATCTTTAAACCTTTTTATTAAAAAATAATTTAAGGATTTAAAACATAGTTATAATTATTATAATGGAGGAAAATTCATCAATTGTAGAAGATATAATAAATGAAGAAAGATCAGAGCCTTCGGCCGAAGAATTAGAAACTTTTAAAAATTTAGTAAATGATTGGTTTAAATATGATGATCAAATACGAAAATTAAAAATTGCTATGAAGGAAAGAAAAAATTATCAAAGAGTTTTAAATAATAAAATAGAAGAATTTATGTTTAATTATAAATATAATGATTTGAATACACAACATGGAAGAATTAAAACAAATATTAAAGAATGTAAAGTACCTATTAAAATGAATGATATTAAAACAAAAATAATACAATATAATAATTTATCTGGTGAAGAATTACTAAAAAGAATATTTGAGGAAGACCGTGAAACAGTAGTTAAAAAAAATATAAAAAGAATAATTCCCAAAGTTTCGTTAACTCTTTAAAATTTTATAATAATTCATACAAAAGAGCATTCACAACTATTTTTTTTATGTATTATACTTCTAATATTATCATATTCGTATGAAGTCGAATAATATGCATTTTTAATATTATTTTTAATTATTGTATTTTGACAATTGGGGCAAGGACGAGAATATTTTAAAGGATTATTGAAACTTTTGGGTCCTATTCTAACCACATATATATCACAATCAATTAAAATATTCCTGTTCTTTTTTTTTATATGAGATATTGCTGCTACTTCAGCATGGACACTAAAATCACCAACATAATAATTGAATCCAGATGAAATTATCTTGTCTCTATAGACTATTATTGCCCCGTGTTTATGAGGATACATCGGTGATTTTTCAGCAATTTTAGCGGCTGTATCTAAAAATTTTTTTTGTTTTTCATTGGAAATTTTAGGCGTCATATTGTCATTGCATTCAAAATATTTAGATGTATAACAACCCATAATTTTTTCATTAAACCTCTCAATATTTTCGGGATATTTGCGATATCTATTATTTTTATTGTAACCTTTCAGTGCATTTCTAACATCAACCATTATAACAATTCGTAAATTATATTTATATTTTTAAATAAATATAAAATAATCAATTTTTATATTATTGAGGTATTTCATGCTCATAACATAAATTGTGTACTTTTAATGAGCAAGTTCTACCAACACGTTGTGCGCGACCAATAGCTTGTTGTTTATCAGCGTCCATTGAATGTAAAATAATAACATCAGTCGCATAACTAATATCTATCCCAGAACCTGCATATTGTGTAGTTAACAATATGACATTAATTTTACCTTTTTTGAAATCGTTTAACACGTTCATCATATGTGTAGTATGTCCTTTTAATGTTGAATAGGTGATATTGTTATTTGTTAATTCTGTAATTATTTTACTAAAACTATCAACCCTGCTAAAAATAATATATTTACCATCAATATTATTTTTAATTAATTCAATTAATGTTTCTTCTTTTGTTAGTAAACCTTTTCCAATTAATTCATATTTTTTAATTGGAACATTTTCAATTTCAATATTATTAATTGGAACTATTGCTGTTAAGTTTTCGCTTTTAATTTCTGTTCTACATTCAGGACATTTTTTAACATTTAAATTAATATTATTTAAATATTGAAATAAACAAGAACCACAAAATAAATGAGTACAATCTAATATAATTGGATTTGTAATATTATCTAAACATATAGAGCAAGTTTTATTTTTAATTTCTGTAATTCTTTCTGTTAAATCCTTTAATTTATCTTCTAAAATTTTAAGTTCATTATCAATAATTTTAATCTTATTTTCTTTCTGTTCTTCTGGAATATCTAAAGTCAATATATATTCTCTTTCTTTTTTTTTATTAGACAATGATTTATTCATATCGGAACAAATTAATTTTGCTATACCCTCTTCTGTGTCATTTTTACCACCTAGTTCCTTAATTGCTCCAGATATATCATTCGCATTTATTTTTTCCAATACACTTTGATTAATGTAATTTTTAATAACTTTTAAATATTTTGACATTTTACATAAATAATAATTTTCAACTAACAAAGGAATATTAAAACTTTCTTTAACAAAATTCTTATTACATTTAACTAATAAAAAATCAATGTATTCTTCCTTTAGAATTTCCTTGATATTATAATATTGCGAATAAGAAGTACAATAATATCTATCGCAAATATTCATATAAGTTCCACTTATAAGCCATATGAATAAATAATTGAAAATTTCTATTTTATTTATTATATCATGACACTCATCTATTATTATTCTTTTCCATTTGTTAATAAATTTATCTTTTTGGTTATTATTATAATATTCTAATAAATTGTTTAATGTTGTATTTTTAATCAATACAACATCATATTGATTAAAAAACGATATTATTTCATTTTCGTTACTTAAATTATATTCAGGTAAAGTTTTCTTAATAAATGTTAAACTGTCTATTGCTAAATATTTTAATTTTGTATTTTCTTTTAATGTCTTTTCCCATTGAACATATACAGGTCCTCTTGGAACAATAATTAATGTAGAATTTATCATATCATAAACATTAGGTGTTTTCTTATTATTTGATACAGCCGTAAAATAATTATATCCCTTAACACTGTGATAACTATGTGTCATTATATTGTTGATATGTATATTATTTAATGGATTATGTGCTATTATTGCCAATGCTGTTAAAGTTTTACCATATCCTACTATATCGCCTAATATACCGATATTAGTAGATATTTTAACATCTTCGTAATGTTCTCCATTCCAATCTTTTTTTTTAATTTTGTAATTTATAGAACCAACGTTTTCCATATGTATCGCTTTGTATAAACATGCTAATTGATGTGGTTTTAGCAGTTTTGTAATTTTTTCAGGTTGATTAGACCGTAAAGATGTATTGTCAATTTCAATATTATATGAAATGTCATTCGTTTGAGACATTTATGACTTATCTATTATAATATAATTATATTTTATATATATTTAATTGGGTATATATTGTTATACTTCAAAATGATATAAGAATAAAACCATATTTTTAAATATGGACACGCAAAATACAGTTATAGATAATACTGAAGTAAAAATAAACGATGAAAAAAAACTTAAAAAAATTATTTTTGCTTTGCCTGGAGATAATTTTAGTTCAAAATTTTTAATTTCTTGGACATCAACAATAAGTAAATTATGGGATATGCGTAAATATGAGATAATGATTTCTCCTGCTACAGGTTCATTTGTATCATTCGTTAGGATGCACACTCTTGGTTTAGATACTTTGCGTGGAAAAGATCAAAAACCGTTCAATGATATTGATTTTGATGTATGGATCACTATTGATAGTGATATTATATTTACCCCAGAACAAGTTATTGAATTAATTGAATCAACCGATATACACCCAGTTGTATGCGGGATGTATAGAATGTCTGATTTAACAAATTTTGCTTTTGTAAAAGACTGGGATATTGAATATTTCAAAAAAAATGGTAGTTTTAAATTTTGTACACCAAATGAAATTGATGAATGGAAAAAAGAAACAGAATTTAAATATTTTCCAGTAGTTTATTCAGGAATGGGATTTATGGCTGTTAAAAAAGAGGTATTTGATAAAATTAAATATCCTTATTTTGACTCTGATATTCAAGAAATTAAATGCGATGATGATAAAATAATTAGAGATATATGTAGTGAAGATGTGGCGTTTTCAAAGAATGTCATTAAAGCGGGTTATCAAATTATGGTTAATACAAATATACGCGTTGGACATATTAAACCGCTTATTATTTAAATTTTTTTTATTATATATAATTAAATGTATTATTTATCTTTAGAGTATATTAATAATTATTATCCTTTCATAATTTTATTGGCATCGGTTTTATATTATATATTTTATAATTCTATTTCATCAATTATAATTTTATTAATTGGTGTTTATATTGGTTATATTATAAATAACATATTAAGAGAGTATTCATTTATTTAGCTTTTCTATTATATTTTCTTTTTACATTTCCTCCAATTTTTTTTTCATCTACAGAGCTACCAGTATTATTTTTATTATTTGTTCCCCAAAAATCATTACTAATGAATGAATTATTATTTTTATTATCATTATTATATTCTTCCTGTTTTTTCAAAGCTTCTTGTTGTCTCCGTGCTTCTTGTTTTCTCAACTCTTCTTGTTGTCTCTGTGCTTCTTGTTGTCTCTGTGCTTCTTGTTGTCTCTGTGCTTCTTGTTGTCTCAACACTTCTTGTTGTCTCAACACTTCTTGTTGTCTCAACTCTTGTTGTCTCAAAGCTTCTTGCGATGATATTGAATTTCTTTCTAATTCTCGTCTATTTTCATCATTTGAATTACTATTTGAAAATAACGACCCAAATATTGATGTTTCTGAATTGTTTTTATTATATGTATTAACGTCATAATTATTTATATTTTTTACTTCATTTTGATATTCGTAAGAAGGTGTCATATACCAATAAATTAGAGCAATAATTAAAACTAAAAATATAAAAATACCAATTGCTAATAATACCCATTTAAATTGAGACATTATATCTATTTCATAATCAATATCTTCAGGATTTTCTTCGCTTTTATCGTCTAGCTTATCTTCAGGCTTATCTTCAGGCTTATCTTCAGGCTTATCATTAGGCTTATCTTCAGGCTTATCATCAGGCTTATTATCAGGCTTATCTTCAGGCTTATCTTCAGGCTTATCTTCGGGCTTTTCTACAATTTGTTCATCCGTTAATATTATCTCCCCTACAGAAATTCTTTTGTCATCAGCGTCGCGTTCGTTTTGTTTTTCAATAATAGCTTTTTGAATATCTTCATATGACATTTTATTAGTTTCACTGTTTTGAAAATTTTCTTTGTTTTTTTTTAATAAGTGAATAAATTTATTCAATATATCTTTTTCATTATTTGATGTACTATTATATTTAGTAAGAGTGTTAATAAATTTATTCACTAATAAATAATCCATTTATTTTTATGATAATTACTACTTAATAATAATATTATTTAATTATTAATATGTTTTTCTTCATAATTTATTAGATAATACATATTTATAATGGAATTATTAAAACCAATATTTGTAAAAAGATGGTTAAATGATTCTACTTTTAAAACTTATGTTTTTGATAATGGTACTGATAAATATGATGATAATTTTACAATAATAAAAGGGTATATATTTCAAGATAATAATTATGAAGATTCTTTTAATAAAATAGCATTTTATTTATCCCAATACGATAAAGATATAGTTTATCCATTTTATATATGGAATGATGAAGAAAATCTAATGTTTGATATAAATGAAATAAAATGGAAGGGATATAACATAAATCCTTTTAAATCAACTGATAGAAATTCCGAATTATTAAAAGAACCAATTGATATAAAACAAAAACATAAATTATTAAACTTAACTAATATAAATATTGTATTTTATAATGATTTTAAATATGATATTTCATATTACTATAATTTAAAAATTAAAAAAGATGATTTTAATAAAAAAACAAAAGAACTTATTAAAAACGAAGATGTATTAATTAATTTATATAATAAAAATATTAAATATGCTAAAATATCATTGGAGGAATATAATGATGTGTCATTTAGCGCGAGTATGAATGAACTTGATAATTTACTTTTATTATTTGATAAACTATCAACAAACGAAAAATTTCCCATAATCCAATTAATTAATAATAATAATGCAATATATAAATTATTTAAAGAACATAATTTTATTAATGAAAAAGATTTATCATATATATTTAATATTGTAAATAACAAGGAAGAGCAACTAAATGTTTATTATAAAAATAAGAATTCTAAATTAAATATTGTAAATAACGAAATAATAATTAATTTTAAATATCATATAGATAATGGCAATAAATGGGATAAACTTATAGCAGATAAAGAAGAAATAGTAAAATATATAAATAATTATTTGGGTTATTCTATAAATCCTATCGAAAAAGATATTAATTTAAGAATTAAAATAACAATTGATAATATAGAATATCCTACATTAATAAAAAAAATAGGGACTTATTCAAATATATTTGAAGCAATAACATTTAAAAATGATAAAAAGAAAAATAGCGGGTTTTATATATATAAAAGAGTAAATGATTTGTTAAATAATAAGTTTGATGTTACATCATATATAAAATCAAGATTAATAGTTGGTATAGAACAAGATGAAATTATTAAAGAATTAGTTTCATTTGGTTATAATAAAACAGAAGCATCATCCTTAGTTAAAAATGAATTACAATTCATTGGCGATATTGGTTTTAATAATTTAGATAAAAATCCAAATATTATAGAAGGTACTTATATAGTTGTTAAAAAAAGTGGTAGTGGTTTTGAAATAGATATTAAAAACTGTAAATCTTCTATAGAATTATATAATATTAAATTTTGGTTAACAAAAATTATAGAAAATATTCGCGATACTAATAAAAAAATTGTTAAGAAAGAATTAAAACATGTATCACCACCAAAAGATAAAAGTAAATCTCCTAAAAAATCTTCATCAGAAGATGATAATTTATTATTGAATGAAGATATAGATTTTGACGATCTAGATAAATTTAAAGGAGGTGTTAAAGGTAATGAATATAAAAATTATTTAATTAATAGGTTGAGAAACGCAGATAAAGAATTATATAAAGACAATAATAAATCGCGGAAATGTCAACGCGAACATCAACCAGTTGTTTTATCAAAAGAAGAAATGAATGAGTTAAAAAAAATAGGATTGGATAACAAATTTGATAATATCATAGAATATGGTAGTAGTGAAGATAATTTAAATTATTATACATGTCCTCGTAAATGGTGTCCTATTAGTAAAATTCCTTTAGATGAAAGTGATACAAACGCAAAATGTCCTGGAGAGAATGAAGATGTAATGTATTTAAATCAAGATATGAAAAATGTTAATAATCCTAGATATGCTTATTTAATAAAAAAAATTAATTTACCTTGTTGTGGTAAAAAAAAACCGAACGAAAATCCAAAAAATTTACTTAATATAGATAAAAATTCGGGAAAAAAAACAAATAGCAAATTAAATAATATCTCTAAAAAAACTTCAACCAGTCCAAATAAATCAAATGTAATAAATAATGTAGATAATTACGATGACCAAAATTATATTATGAATAAATTCCCTTTACCTTATTATAATAGATATGGTGATATATCAAGTGAATTATATAAAATATTAAAACCAGAAAATTATAAAGAATATGTTAAACAATGTATATCTCCTAATAATATTAATAAAAAAGATTGCATTTTAAGAAAAGGTTTAATTGATATCAAATCTATTCCATTAAAATATGATAATATTATAAATGTTGTAGCTTATTTATTGGGGAAAACAAAAGTAGAATTTATAGATGATATTATAAATAAATTAGATATAGTAACTTTCATTTCTCTTGATAATGCTAATGTATGTAAAGATTTTGTAGATTTTGAACCAATTATTGCTGAAAATAATAAAGAATTATATAATGATTTAATTTTACATCTTAAAAGTTTTAAAAATATTAATATTGATTTGCCGGCATTTTCTGATAATTCTAAAGAAGCAAATTATAAAAAATCAAGATTATTGTATATATATAAATCATATAATAAATTTATAAAATTTCTTTCTTCTGACAATTATCCATTTGATAAAGGTACGCAATATTTAACTTCATTAGTTGCTATTATTTATAATAGATTATTAATTTTATGGGATATAGAAAGAATAGATGATAATATAAATATAAATATTATTTGCCCCCATTATGTAAAATATATAGATTTATATCCTTATTTGGACAAAAGTAAGAAATTTATAATGATAATTAAAGAAAATAATTATTACGAACCACTAATAACTCGTTCTCTTAACATGAAGCAAGATAAATACTATTTTAGTTTAAATGAATATCCTGTAATGAAGGATATACTTTTAGAATGTTCTAATAAATATGATTTAGATGATTATAATATTAGCATATTCAATAATAAAGAAAATATAAATATATTAAATAAAATAATAAGAGACGATAGTGAATTTTTTGTATTTGAAAGTATAATTATTAATAATGATTACACTATAGACAAGATACTATTAAAAAATAATATTTTATTAAGATTTAAACAACAATCAATATTAATATTACCATTATTAATTAAAGAGTTTAATATTAAAAATATTATATTTAATGATGATATTATTAATAAGGAATACAACATTAAAATATACAAAGATGTATATAATTCATTTAAAGAATATATTAATAAAATAAAAGATTTAGGGTTTGATATTGATATAGGTGAAAATATTGTAGATACAAAAGAACTTATGAGAAATCGTTTAATAATAAAAAATAATGATTATGAAAAAATAAATAGTAATAATATATTACCATTTGATACATTAAATAATTATTATAATTATACTAACAATATTAAAAAGAAAAATAAAACTTTAGAAAAATTAAGATATTTGATAAAAAACACTTTATTAAATAAGAAATTTACAAACGAATATTACAAAGAACTATCAAAAAAATCTAGAAAAGAAATAATAAAAACATTATTAAATGGATTTACTTCTACCAATAGCATATCTTCAAGTTCTATTAAAGATATTCAAATAATTTTAGAAGAAATACCATTAATATCTATAGAAAGTATAAAAAAATGGTATAATAAATCTTTATTATATTCAAAATATGATTATGTTAACGAATTATCAAATGGAGTTAAAGATATTGGCAACGAGTTATTATTTAGCCAATATACTATAATGGATAAAATACCAAAAAATATTATTAATTATCACGAAGCTATGCCTAATAATAGTAATTATATTGAAGAAATAAAAAATAATTATAAATTAATAAAAAAAGAAATTTCATATAATGATATTCCTGAAATTTTTAAAGGTGAAGAGCATATACTTAATTCTAAATGGACTAAATATAAAAAGAAAATATGGTATAAGTTAAGATATATAAAAAATAATTATAATGAAAAAACAATAGAAAATTTCTTTAATTATTTTCTCAATATCTTTGATATTAATATAGTTGATTATAATGATATAATTAAAAAAGTAAATGAATATTATTTTGATACTTTTGATAGTACTATTAATAATAACAATAAAAGAATTAATATAAGAGTTAAAAAGTTATTTAAAGACCCACATTTTTATAGCGAATATGTTAAAGAAATGAATATTATAAAAAAAACAAAAAAATCATTTAAAACATTAAGAATATTCTTTGACACTTATTTTGATATTAGTGATTATGAAGAGAAAAAAACAATACTTAAAAATATAATATCTAAAAAAAATATTAAATTCGCGAGCGATATTCATATTTTTTTTATAGCAAAACTTTTAAATATATCAATTATATTAATACATAATAGGTCTGATTATGGAAAAGCAGTAAATGTTGAAAAAAGAGCAGGTGATAAAGATTTAAATGTTACTTCGACAATATTTAAAGCTGATGATAATTTATTACATAGACCTTTAATAATGCTATATAGAAAGATTGAAAAAAATAATATAACATATTCTATCATTAAAAATGTAGACTTTAAAGATTATTATTATTATGAATTACAAGATAGCCCTGATGAAATTAAAAATAAAATATTAAATAATACATCTAAAACATCTTCACAAAGCAATTATCATAGCATAGATGATAATGATAATGATTCAAATTCTTAGTTATTTTTATATAATTTTAATTTTCTGTTCTGGTAATTTATAGCAATTATTATTATTATTATTATTCTCTTTTCTAAAATTAATATTTAAACCTTTTTCTATACAAGTGTTAAAATTATCAAATTCATCTTCATCTTCTTCTTCTATTTTTTCTAATTCATTGATATTATTATC
>Ga0222712_10007225_pt1 | contig 10797 bp, 10 predicted proteins | sample C33_657DmetaG_FD_165043 | JGI IMG/M metagenome (GOLD analysis project Ga0222712, IMG submission 165043) | Estuarine water microbial communities from San Francisco Bay, California, United States - C33_657D | ecosystem: Environmental > Aquatic > Marine > Unclassified | place: USA: California... | reverse complement strand
CCTTTTTGAAATGCCGCTAAAAGACGGCTTTGTTTGCTCTTCATTATTAAAGCTCCATAATATACACACTCAAATTCACCTATTGACCGGAAAGGGAGCGTGAAATCCTTTCCGAAGGTGTTCTTTAAACCGTAGATGTATTATTCTCCGGTGATTCAACAAACTGATTCTCTTCTGTCTGTGGTGCTACCACTGCCTTAGAATCTACTTTAGTGTATAGATCCAAGAAAGCTACTTTAGTATCTTCGTCAAAGCGAGAGATACATAATTCAATTGCTTTAGCACGGTCTGCGAAAATACCATAGCTACGTGCGATATGTACTAGACGACGAGTAGAGATAAGGTCGTCTACTCCACCATCTTTGTATGTTTGACGAATAATATCTGCCCATGTAGTTAGGTTATCGGCAAATTCTCCATCAAGTTTTCCATAAGTTTCCATTGCATTAAGAATAATTTTCTTTTCTACTGCAATAGAGGGATATGGCTGCTCAAGCGTTGCAACAAATCTTTCGAGGAAAGCTTCGTCAAGGATGCGAGCACCTGTAAAACGACCGTCTTCAGAACCACGGCCTTTAGTATTAGCTGTTGCGATGACATTAAAACCGTCTGCAGGTTTAATTACTACGCCAGTTTTCTTGATGTATAGTGGCTTGCCTTCTAAGATGGCTTGCAAACACATAAGCTTATTGGATCCACGATCGATCTCGTCAATCAAACAGATCGCGCCTTGTTTCATGGCTTGTGGTACAGGACCATCACACCATACAGTCTCACCGTTAACTAGACGGAAACCACCGATTAGATCGTCTTCGTCAGTTTCTTCTGTAATGTTTACACGCACATACTTGCGTTTAGATTGAGCACATGCTTGTTCAACCATCATAGTCTTACCGTTACCAGAGAGACCTGAAATGAATAGAGGATAGAACGCATTAGACTCGACGATTTGTTTTACATCACGGAAGAATCCCCATGAAACATACATTGAATCTTTTTCTGGTACTTCGATTTGCACTTGTTGAAATACTTTCTGTGTAATTTTTTCTGTAGGTTGATCTGCATCTTGCGCTTCAGGTTTTTTAAGAGGCAATACTGCTGCCAACATTTCTACTTGATAACGACCACGACCTACTCGATTTTCTGGCTTTGTGATAAAATTAGGATATCCCAATCCCATATCACGAGCGTGGTCTACTAATTCTTGTACATCAAACACTGAACGACCTGGAAACTTGTCGCCTAAGGTTTTGACAAATGCTTGTTTAATTTCTGATTTCATACTGGACACCTTTCACTTTTAACATAATAAAACTACATAATATAGGTATATTATACCATAAAAATATCCTGCAGTACATAGGCCCTATGCAATAGAGTCTACGAAAGCATTCAATAATACACGATTAACTCGCTTAGCCTTTGTCATCTTTGCAAATGCTGTTTTAATCTTACCTTTGCTTGCTCCATCTTCCACAAGCTCTCCAAACTCATCTTCAATGATGTCCATATATTTTGTACATAGACCAAAATAACGATCATAACCAAAGATCTTGTCTTCAATGATAGCACGATTCTTAGTCATCTGCGTGGTATATTTTTCCTTATTCTTAATATAGTTTGCAGATCCAACTTCATGCAATACTTTATTAATTGCCTGATTGCGGTATTGAGAAATAAAGAAACCTAGCACATTACTATTGGTCGATTCTTTTAAGAACTTCAATAGTCCCTCAGTCATAGCGCTGCCGACTGCTGAGTCCAATTCTAAAGTCTTACCATCAATTCTAACATAACATTTTCTAGAACGATAGTAGTATCCGGTTGCTTGCGTTCTATATTTCTCGCCTTCCTCTGTCATACGAACTTGGAAGTTATCAGATTCACCATCAGATAAAAACATTGCAGTCATGTTTTCAATGTTGTGTTGAAGCTTATATTTTTTAATCATGTCATTAGCAACAACGATACATGTATTCAATGGGGTGCTATGGAGTTGATTCCATGAATTGATATACCACTGTGAAATACCACCGTCCCAAGCTTGAGATAGTGTCCATAACATCTCTTGTGCTTTATTGTATTCTGCACGAGTCATACGTGAAGACATTAAATTAAGTAAGTTGAATTTTTCTGGGATGATCTCGTTGTCAGAGAAGTCTTCCCATTTGTGATTGCGATCATCCGCATCGTCACGTACACGTGTTGTAAACGCATATACTTCATATGGTATTTGAACCATACGACAGAACAAAGTCAAGTTCAATAGCTGACGAATAGTTGGTCCCAAATTCTCCTGCATAGAACCGCTAAAGTCGATGAACATCATCATGCCGTGATTCTTATAATTTGCAAGCTTTGTAGATTTTAAGAAGATGTCTTCTGAATATTTGTAGGCATGCAACTTATTCGTATTAATGATACCAGTTTTTTCCAATTTAGATCTAGAATATTGGAATGCAGCTTTACGAAGTTCAAATTCTTTAGCCATATATGCTGCAGCCATCTCAGTCTCGTTTTTAAATTTACGATACTTGTCTTTTAGCAATTCTTTTTGCTCAGCGATACGGGAGATTAAATGATCTTGATCTGGTTTTTCAAAGCGAAGATGCTTTTCCCATTCTGCAAAATAATCTTTATAGTCGATCACAATGTTCGGTTGACGAACTCTGTTGATCGTGAAGACGTTTTCTTGCATATCTGCAACTACTAATTCTTTCTCGCGATCACGGAAAGCTTTATCTGTCAAAGCTTCTGCAGAAGCTGGTTGTTCGTCTTGAGATTTTCCAGATGGTCCTTTTGTAATATCATCTTCGTTCAAACCTTCTTTTTCGCCATCATGACCTTTACCAGTTTGACCCTTCAATGTATCGTCTTGAGTTTCTTCAGATTCTCCATCAGCAGCACTTTGATCTGGTTTCTCATAGTCATTTTCGCTAGTACCACCGTCATCTTCTTGAAGATCATCAAGAGATTGAGTAACCATCGTTTGCTTTGATTCTCTTGGAGCAGTTTCTTCTAAAGCTTTTTGATATGCATAGATGTCTTTAGCAAGCTTGACGACTTCTTCAAACGTTTCAGTCTTAAACGATGCATTGTAAAATCCACGCTCGATGTTATCGAACTGAACTTCTATGTTTGGACCAAGCTTAGACTTAAGATTGATTTTATCGATGACACGAATACTATCAACGTCGATGCCTTGAGATTCTAACCCAAAGAAATCTTCAGCTGATAATTGTTTGTATGCTTTTTGAAATTGTGAACGAAGACCAGGATACTTGTCTTGAACTTTGCGTTCAATACGTACATCTTCTAACACATTGAGATATGCTTTAGGTGCACCGTCGACATCATCAACGGCATCGTGCCAACCAACTGATGGTGTATAGAGCGCATGACCTACTTCATGACCTGTGAGTAGATCATAGACAGCTTTACCTTTATTTTTCCAAACTGGTAAAGCTAAGACTCTTCGTTGCGGATCAAACCATGCTGTCTTATAAGATCCGTGAATGACGTTGATGTTCTCTTTAGCGAGTAGCTTAGCTAAAGTAGATTGCTGATTAAAATTTATTGCTATATTTTCGACTGGCATTTGGACACCTTTACATGTTATTTATTACTTAATATAGGTATATTATACCATAATAATATCCTGCAGTACATAGCCCTTACAAGTCATTGATTTTATTAGCGTTTTTTCTGCTTAGCATGTTTTAATGCCAAAGCTCGTTTCAGAGGAGATGCCTTTTCTAAGAAGTTTGTACCCTCCATGTGGTCATATTCGTGTTGAATGATACGAGCCGTGATACCTGAGAAATCTGCGGTGATGCGTTCGCCTTCTTGATTTGTATATTCAATCTTAACTTGTTTTGATCGTTTAAGGTTGATGAATACACCGGGCTGTGATAAGCAACCCTCTTCAAATAGAGTCTCTTCTTTAGAATATTCCACGATCTTTGGATCGAAGAACGTCTCAGAGAAATCATTGAATGTGATACAGAATATCCTATTATCAATACCAACTTGATTGGCTGATAGACCGATTCCTTTGAAGAACTTACATGCATTTACCAATTGCTCTGCAAACTTCTTCTTGTCTTCAACCTCTTTATATTCTAGAGATTTAGTCAAAAGCGGATCATCATACGGGATGAGTTGATAGTTTAGTTCCATTATTTAATCCTCGAAAAATTTCTTTCTTTAACAAATTCAATCTTGTTTCTAAATTTAGAATCAAGTACATCTCCTTTATGCGAGATAACAAACACGTTGGTATCTTGCACAGATCCAAGTATCTTCATAAGGTTGTCGATACCATCAGTGTCTAATGATGAATCGAATGTCTCATCTAAGATCAATAAGTTTGTATTAGCTGAGTTCTTCATCTTAGCGATCTGACGCCAAGTAAACAGAAGACTTAGATCAATGCGTTGCTTCTCACCCTCAGAGAAACTTGCATATGTAAACTCGTCTCTATAACGAGATTTAATAGTCTCATTGAAGGATTCATCTAAGTTAAACAATACAAAGAAGTCCAAGATCTGTAAGTATTGATTGACTAATTTATTAATGACTGGTAAGTATTGCTTAACGATCTTGGTCTTGATACCAGTATCTTTAAGCATCTCACTCGCAATCATGTTATAGTTTTGACCGTCGATGTGAGATAGTTTTAATTCAGCTAATGATTCTTTTTCAATCTGTAAAGTTTTTAGATCTGCCATTGCAGCTCCAACATCTCCTTCGGTTCCTTCTATCTTTAAGACTTCTGATTCCAGTTTGTCTATTTGATTTTGTAGTGCTGTGATAGATGCATTGTTTGCTACTATATCCATCTGAGCATTTTGAAAAGATTCTATTTCTTCTAATAGAATCATCTCTTCAGCTTCAATAAGTATGAGTTCTTCTTCTAACTCTTCAATATGCTTATTAACTTCCCCGATCTTGCTATCGCACCTATGCACATGCTCTTGCCGTGTGTCGGCAGATATTTCTTGAGAACACGTTGGGCACGCAGTTGATTCCACAAAGAAAGTTCTGTTTTCTTGTAGACTCTTAATGGTAGTATTAAACTTATCACCAAATGATAAGAGTTTATTTTTCTTGGTCTCAATTGATTTAAGGGATTTTTGTTTTGTAACCAATTGTGCCAATCTCTCGGATAGGCCAGCATTTTTGGATTGTAGATCCTTGATCGATACTTGGTTGTCCGTGATGGCTTTCTGCTTATCTCGAACCTGATCCTTTGCAAGTGATTCGACATCAACAATGTATTTATTTTGAAGTCTGACTTTTTCCGATATAATCTCGAGTTGATTGTTGACGTCATTGATCTGTTCCTTAGTTCGTGCTATTTTTTCTTTTAGAATTTGGTTCATTCTAGAAAAAACTTGAATATCTAATAATTCTTCTATGATCGTTCTTCGTTGACCCGGAGGCAATTGCATAAAAGGAGTGAATGATGCTGATCCAATTACTACTACTTGATGGAACGACTTGTGATTTAATTTTAATACGTTCTGCTCTAAGAATGCTTGATAGTCTCTTGAGTTTGCTTCTTGATTGATTAGGTTACCATTTTGGTATATCTCAAATGTGTTTGGTTTGATTCCTCGAACTATCTTAAACTCTGCTGCACCAACAGAGAACTCGACTTCAACCACTGCATTCTTATTATTGATTGAGTTTAATAGTTGAGGCTTTAAAATATTTCTAAATGGTTTACCAAATAATCCAAATGATAATGCATCTAACAACGTAGATTTGCCTGCGCCGTTTTGACCTATGATCAAAGTGCTATCATTACGATTTAATTCAATCTCTGTAAATTTGTCACCAGTACTTAAGAAGTTTTTCCAACGTACTGTCTTAAAAATGATTGCTGCCATTTATACCGTTTCTGTAGTTTGCGCTTCAACATACAACCCGCGCAATAGAGTTTTCAATTTATCTTTATTAGCTTCAGTCTCTACTGCATCAACATAAGAATCTAATAAGACTTGCGTGTCATCTAACTTAATCTCTTCGTCTTCTACGTTTGAACCCATATATTCTGTAAAAGATTCTGCTATCTTAAGTTCATGTATTGGTCGTTGTGTAATACGATCAATAAGTCTATCAAAGCCAAAAAAATCTTGTTTTCTTTCTACGACGACTTTAACAAATTGATTATCCATATGAGATACATCTATAGTATTATAATCTGTTTTTTCGTCGTTGTACACTAGTTTTGTATGAAGTGTATATGGATTACGAACTGGTGTTATCTCTCGTGTGTTAGTATCAAGCACATGAAAATATTTAGGATCATCACAATCACCCCAAGTAAACTCCATTTGGGAACCAAGATAATGAACATTATCCCTACTAGACTTAGTATGAAAGTGGCCAGACAACACCATCTCAAAGCGACTAAACTCTTTTGTTTCCATTCCATGGGGATTTGGAATACCTTTATACATTTCAAAACCAGAGAATTCAAAATGACCTCCTACAATATCTGCTGAACATGTCTTGATGAATTCCATAGTATCAGCATAATTTTCTACGTTGATCCAAGGGACCAATGCTATTTTCAAACCATCATACTCAACCACCACATTATCCATATAGATCTTAACACAGTCCATGTAATGGCCCATGAGTTCTTTAAGAGAACACAGTTCATTGGTATTTTTATAAAACACATCATGATTACCTGGAATAATATCCATAGTAATATTATATTCTCGTAACTTATCTAAGAAGATACGACGATTGTGTTCTAGTGCTTTAAAGTTAACGTATTTTCGGTGCTCGTAGTAATCTCCAAGATGTATGATCTTGTCGATCTTATTTTCTAGTAAGTATGGGAAAAACACATCTGTGTAGAATTTTTCTTGGTAATCCATGAAAATATCAGATGAGTTACGTGCACCACAGTGGGTGTCGTTTAATATAGCGATCTTCAATTAAGCAGCCTCAGTGTTTTCAGCAATAAAAGATTCTAATTCATCGACCATCGAGTCGGTCATGAATAGTTCTAAAGATTTGTTTTTCTTTTCTTTCTTTGCAAACTCTTTGATCTGTGAGTCTTTTTCTTTGATTCGACCAATACGTTCTCTTAAAGAGTCGATGAATGCTTGTTCACCATGTGTGTCATCACCTTCAACACTAGCAATAAACTCTTCTATACCTGATTGCTCTATAAACTTAAATTTGATGTCTTGCTGTTTTTTTTCTTTTTCAATGCGTCTTAAGAATGCAAAAAAGCAAATTTGAGTAAAGTATGAGAATGCGTTTTGTGTACCAGTTCTTGTCTCAGCATTAGGATTATAGTTAGTGATTGCGCGTAAGCAATTCTCTACTGCATCCATGACCATCTCTTCTCGATAAGTGTATCGAATAAAATTTACTTTATGTGATAAACCTTCTGCGATCTTAAGAAAGCATTCAGCTATGTAATTAGGTACTATCGGGATTGTTGTTCCATCGGTCTTTGCTTGGTTGACTGCTGCTGCATAATCAACTAACGCTTTGCCGAATTTTTTATTGTCCACATAGTGCGGACGAGCCTTTACTTCAGACATGTTTCATTCACTCCAATTAATGGGACACATATTGGTATTATACCATAAAAATAACGAAATGTACAACTATTTAAAATTTATTTTCGGGGGGCCTATGTACAACAAAATATTTACAGTATATAATATATCTACCCCCAGGGGCCAGCAGTATAAGGATTAGTGATACGTTGGAGGTGTACCATCATCCTCTTCTAAGATCTGGAAAGAAGCTTGATGCTGTGCTACTTCAGGAACACGAGCTTGAGATGCATCTGTTATAGGTGTGACAGCATCTTGTTCTACATTGACCATCATCTTAACATAATACATTGCAACGGCATCGTTAACTAGAGCCATAGCAAGTATGTTAGACTTAGCGATGATATGTTCGTCTTCATCACAGAATCCCATCCAACGAGTAAACATGTTAGCTTCTCTGGCGATGGTGCCTAATTCAATTCGTTCTCTGTATACCTTCAGTGGACCTCTAACCAACACTTCGTCGCGATCCTCTCCAACCACTTCTGTTAGGATCTCATCACCGTTAGTAAGTTTTAGTTGTCTTATATCTCTGCTAATCATGTTAGCTTGACCTCGTGGATCTTATAATTGAACTGCTCTTTACTATATATTTGAATCCGAATTCCAGCATGGATGAGCGTAAAGTTCTTCTTTGTCTTCCAATGCAAGTCATCTGATATATCATACAACGCTGTATCTCTGCCGTCATCGGCCTTTCTTAGACCACGACCAATAGATTGTAATACTTTAATTTGTGATTTAGAAGGAGATGCGAATACGATATTGTGCAAATTCTTAATATTAATACCCGTTGAGAATGTACCCAATGATGCTACGATAACGGCATTCTTCTCTTTCTCTGTTATAGCGCGAACTGTTTCTCTATCTGCAACATCTGTTTCGCCAGACACATAAAATACTTTTCTATCTTCTGCAGCGCTATCTCTAATTAATTTGAATAGAGGTTTACCATGCTTATCAACACGATTAAACAATACAAGCGTATTGCCCTGTTGATCTAATGTTAGGTTCTTAATAAAATTATTACGCTTCTGATGTGCGATGATAAAGTCGATTTCCTCTGCATAAGTTTTATCTTTAACTATCTTGCATTCTTCATCAGAATATTTCATCACTAAACATTTAATATCTAGTTTAGCAAGTTGATCTGCATCCATCAGAGCTTTAGTAGTTGTGACTTGATAAACTTGACCGAATAAACCTTCTAATACTAACTTATGTGTCAATGTACCATCTAAAGTTCCAGTTAGACCGAAACGATACGGACAATCTATCAACTTTTCCATGATAGATGACAATGATTTTGCTTGGAATGTATGTGCTTCGTCACCAATAACCATTCTAAATGGCGCGAACCAATCTTTAGGCAACTTATAAACAGATTGCCATGTAGTAATAACAATTGGTGCTGATGTATCTTTTTCTTTTCCGCTATAGATTATATGCATCATCGACTCATCAAACGAATCATCATTTTGTGCATATGTTAAAAAGTCAGATCTCATTTGTTCAACTAAGCTAGTAGTTGGAACGATTAATAATAATCTTTGTTGCTTTAATACATTTAAATAAAAGCGTATGATAATATAAATTATGAGGGATTTGCCAGATGCGGTAGGCGATACGAGTAATGCTCGCTTATTCCTTAAACCGTGTACAGCAGCTTGATATTGATAGCCACGAGGTTCAAATGGAAGCTTTAGAAATTTATTGACGAAGGTTTGTAAGTCTTCTTCGTTGACTTTTGTTATTTGGTTTGGAAAGTTAACTTCAACTTCATATCCGCGTTCTTCTGCAAATTTAATGATATAATTTAATAGACCTACATATAATGTTTTTGATCTAAGATCATATAGCCTAATCTTTCCATCCCACATTTTGTTCTTAAACGCTGGCATGAATTTATAGCCAGGAACATAGAATGTAAAGTAGTCTGCTAATTCTTGTTTAACACCACCATCGCACTCTACTCTTAAGTGCACATCATTAATTTTGCTAACTACTATCTTGTCCATTATACACCGGATGTAAACTGTCTCCACTTAATCATATTACCAATCGTTTGATGACGCCAAGTAATATTAGAAACTATATCAGACAGTGTATCTACTACTGTTTTCCAATATTCAATTTGTGATTGAAGTGTTTGAATTTGATCATCGCTTTCATAAAAGTAATCCATGTCGCTTTTCATAGGTTTACTTAGCCCATCGAATGGATCATAGTCCCAACCTTTTTCATCTATTGTGGTTTTATCCATCTTACCGTTGTACCACATGAATTTATCTTTCAGTAATTTTTTAAACTCCATCTCTTTACGATGTTTCTGAAGTTTAGCCAACGAAAGAAGCTCTACATATTTAGCATGTAGTTTAGGTGTATCTTTGGAGGATTTATCCAATTCAACATCGTCGATCTGACAATCAACTTTCCAATTATCTAGTATTTGTTCAAGTGTTAGCATGTTAAAACCTTAGGGTTATTTTATACCCCATTATACCATATTTTTAAGGGAAAGTAAACAGTTAATTTTCGAACGTGAAATAGTCGTAGCGGAAAGTTACATCAACAGTACCATAAACAATGTCTGCTTCTTGTACTGAAAATGAAACGTTTCCTATGCTGGTAGGGAATACGTTGCGGAAAAATATTTTCTTGTTAGGATTATTTTTGCTCGTTAAAACATAGATTGTCAAGTCATCAAACTTATCTTCATATTTCGCCATATTGATACTGCGATTTAACCAATCATAGATTTCTTTGAAGTTATTCATGTCTTCAGAAACTAACATAGTAATGGTTAAAGGATCATATTGAATATGATCACCTGGTACAAACGCGGTTTGTTTACCACGAGGGATTGCAACCTCTGGTACAGTAACAGAAGGGATACTAATAGTTTGTGCAAAGTATTGAACGTTGGGTGCTCGAGCAAATATAAACCTAAACCCATCTGCCGTGACAAGTGGATTTTTATTTGCTGTTACCGATCCTGGTTCAAGACCTATATCGTAATTTTTGTTTGCCATTTTTAATATATCTCCGCAATATTATCTATTTATATCGGCACCAGATAAAAAAAGAGGGAACCGAAGTTCCCTCTTGAGTTCTATACTTATTGTAATTCTTAAGCTTGTATAGATTAAGCGTTGTCTAAAAGGCCTGTTACCTTGAAGATACGGAAGTAAACGTTAGTACGATT
>Ga0222712_10007222_pt1 | contig 10800 bp, 13 predicted proteins | sample C33_657DmetaG_FD_165043 | JGI IMG/M metagenome (GOLD analysis project Ga0222712, IMG submission 165043) | Estuarine water microbial communities from San Francisco Bay, California, United States - C33_657D | ecosystem: Environmental > Aquatic > Marine > Unclassified | place: USA: California... | reverse complement strand
TGTCAAAGACGGTACGCTTTGGGCACAGAGTCATTACCAACCCGGTGGTGCCATTGACCAGCTCAAAGGACATTTACAAATTGCAGTAGTAAACGGAACCGATTTAGAATCATTTGTTTCTTGGGCCTGGTTACCTGCGCTATTGCTAAGACAATCCCAGCCGTTTGAAGTGTTACTAGATTGGTCACACCAGCAACCGCCTTCGGCGTTATATAAGGCTAACAATATTGACATAGGAGTCCTTCCGTGAAAACCCCAATTAGTGAATTTGATGTAGTGTTTATCAGCTATGACGAACCAAATGCTGATGAAAATTATGCTGACCTTTTAGAAAAATGCCCCTGGGCAAAACGAAGCCATGGAGTGTATGGCAGCGATGCTTGCCACAAAGCGGCTGCAAAGTTGGCAGAAACAGAACGCTTTATTACTATCGATGCCGATAACAAGGTACGCCCAGACTTTTTTGAACTAGAGCTGGATCTACGCAAGTTTGATCGCAGTGATGTTCTTTCGTGGTCAGGTAAGAATGTTATCAACGGCTTGGTGTATGGTAATGGTGGCGTCAAACTTTGGCCCAAAAAGGTTGTTGAGCAAATGCGTACACACGAAGCTGTTGATAACGGCCCAGGTGCTGTAGACTTTTGTTGGGACATTCATTACCATCAACTTAATAATATCTATAGTGATGTGTTTAACAACGCTACACCATATCAAGCATATCGTGCAGGATTTAGAGAAGGCGTAAAGCTGGCATTACATGATGGCCGTCCAATGGACTGGCGTCAAATTGCTGAAAAGAACAATTTTAAGAATCATCGTAGACTGCTGGTCTGGATGAGTGTTGGGCAAGATGTAAACAATGGACTTTGGGCCATGTACGGCGCAAGGCTTGGCTGCTATTTGACTAACATTCGCAAAGATTGGGACTATAAACTTGTTGCTGATTTTGAATGGCATAATCAATATTGGAGAGAAGACATTATGCCGCAGTTTGCCGGAGACGAAGTAACTTGCCCGGTCAGCAAATACTCTTGGAGCAAAACCAAGCTCATGGCAGAAACTGTCAAGCTAGGACGAGTAATGCGTCAGGACCTACGCCTTGAAATTGCTGACCTAGACGAAGCTGGCAGTCGCTTCTTTAAAGCCAGTTACTTTAACCCACATCGCCTTGGACCCACTGTCAAGGAAAGCGATGTTGAACAGTTTATTTCGGAGTAAGCTTTGTTAGATGTATTTTTCATTAGTATGCAAGAAGAAGGTGCTGATGAAAACTTTGCACGGCTACAGGAGTTTGCCCCTGACGCTTGTCGCATTGACAATGTAGTTGGAATTTATAATGTGCATCGCGCCTGTGCCGAGCGTAGTAAAACAGCAAACTTTTGGGTTGTAGATGCCGATGCTTGGATCATTGATGGGTTTGATTTTAACTGGCAACCCAATGATAAAATACAGCATTGGGGAATACCCGAATCTGAATGTGTACATGTTTGGCCCAGCATCAATCTTGTCAACAATTTAACATACGGGTATGGCGCTGTCAAGGTATTCCCTAAAAAGCCATTCTTAGAAAACAAGGTCTGGAGCGTTGATGTAACTGCTTCTGTGGCACAGTTGGTTACTAGAGATATTATCAGTTGCGAAACAAGATTCAATGCTACACCGCAAAGTGCCTGGATAGGAGCATTTCGTGAGTGTGCTAAAATGGCTTCATTGGCTATAATTAAAAATAGAATTAAAAACATTCGTCAACAAGAGAAAACAGAACTAGAAGAACTGTCCAAGTACATCGAAACACAAGAATGGGACAAGGATAAGAAAAATAACTATAGGCGTAGTCGTTCAATGGTTATCACAGATCATTACAAGTCTCAAAAAGAAATTTTTCATTACTGGGAAGAAATGGAAGAAATAAGCCAGCGTCAGTTAACATGGTGTACTAGAGGGTGGGACAATAAAAATGGAAAGTATTCTGTGCTGGGAGCGCAAGCTGGTTCAACATACGGACTAAAGTACAGCGACTCACCAAAATTAGATTTAATCAATGATTGGACTTGGCTAAAAGAGGAATTTAAAAAAAATGTCAATATTTGATAAAGCCAAGCTAGTTAACAAGGAAATACATTCTCTTGGTAAATTTCCTGTGGCGTTTTTAAGCTATGACGAACCCAATGCTGATCTGCACTGGGAACATTTGAAAAGAAATAGGCCCGGTAACCTTGTTGCTAGAGTACACGGAGTCAAAGGATTTGATGCCGCACACAAGGCAGCATCCGCAGCCTTTCCTACAAGCAGTCATGTAATAACTGTAGACGCAGATAATCTTGTTGATTTGAATTTTTTTAATCTCCAATTGCAGGCAGATATTAAATTGCCAATCAGCTACTCGTGGAACGGGCGGCAACATACTAATGGACTGATGTATGGCAACGGCGGAATCAAGCTGTGGAGTAGGATTCATTTAGAGACCATGCGTAGTCACGAAGCAGCCGATGCCGAAAGAGATGCTGTAGACTTTTGCTGGGACGGTTCCCAATATAAAACGCTGTCTGGCTGCTGGTCAACCACATACACCAATGGCAGTCCCTATCAGGCCTTTAGAGTTGGCTTCCGTGAAGGAGTTAAACTAAGCATGGATCAAGGGCGAGTAGTGCCATTTGAACAGTGGACCAATAAAATTCACGGGGCAAATTTCCAGCGGTTACTGACCTGGATGACCGTGGGTGCAGATGTTGAGCATGGTTGGTGGACAATCTATGGTGCTCGTTTAGCGGTCAAACTGTTGCAGTACGATGATTTTGATCCAACACATATTCGCGACTATGAATGGTTTAAAGATTTTTTTGAAAGCCACAGCAAAGCTGATCCTATGAAATCAAGCAAACAATTGCGTAAAGCAATCAGTGCTGGGCTAGGCTTTGCGCTACCTGATTTTGATGCTGATCATAGTGCAGTTGTTAAGAGACTACAGTTCCATCCTAACAAAGAATTAACAAACGAAGATGTGGCAGCACACACAAACTTAAAACTGTATGGTTGGGTTAATGGATAAGTCTGTTGAATTAAAAAACTCCATGTTGATTTTCTTGGACGAAACCGTTGGATTTCGTCGAAGCTTGCATTTTTTACATCGTTGGTATGAAACGCAAAACCAAGAAGACCTCATCAAGCTAATCGTTGAAATAGGCAAAGAACATTACCTTAACCTATGGCCCTTGGTTAATTACGGTCTAGGCAAAGGAGATCACATTGATCAAACTGTGCATGGCTTGTTTTTAAAACACCTTCGCTTACCAAAGGAATGGACAAAAGGACAAGACATCATGCTGAGTCCGGTACCAGCATGGCTAATACAACAAACAAACTTGTCTTACACTGACAATCTTGACATACAAGAAGGTCGATTCTGGGAACTGCACGACTGGTTATGTAAAAACAGCAAATTATTTGATAATCCTTTGTCAGCAATACCTTATGTGCTTGGCAAAATCAAAGAATCAAAAGAAGATATTATTAAACTCAACGAGTTACTAGAAATTTTCTTAGGCGAAACATTGTTGACATGTTTAAAAAACGAGTCAATGTCCTGCTTTGTGAATGAAGTTTCCAAGTACTATCCAGAACATGCTGAACAAATAAGTCTGCTTGGACAGATAATTGAAGAAAACCCTGAGCTAAACTGGAAAGATGCATTGAGTAGAAATCAAATACAAAGCAAACTTTGGTTACTGGACAAAATGCAAGCCAGTGGTGTAACTAGTAAATCTCAGATAAAAAATATTCTTGAGCCACAGACTATTATTGTTGTTGGCGGTTGGGTTGGAATTCTACCTTGGCTAATGACCATGACTGATTTTGAATTTTATAAATTGGTGCATACACCAGAACTGATCAACATTGATCTAGACAAAACAGTACATCCAGCCGCTGAAAAATTAGTTGGCAATCCAAGCAAATTCAAATATCGTAGCTTGGCCAAGGACATTAAAAAATACAATTTTACACAACACAAAAATCTAATAGTGATTGATACTATCGTCGAGCATTTCAAAGACCACGGAAAGTGGATTAAAAGCTTGCCTAAAGGCACACTGGTTGTACTACAAGGCAACAACATGTTTGATGTACCAGACCATGTAAATTGTCACAACAGTCTTGAAGAATTTGTCGAATCGTCTGGATTAAATACCATACTATGGAGCGGAGAATTGATATTAAATAAATGTCTGCGCTTCATGGCTATAGGTAAAGTATAATGGATCTACGATTTAAGCTCTATGATTTTAAAGTTGACATTGAAAAGCTAAAAGAAGAAACACATCGGCTTCTTTGGGATAGCACTACAGGTCGATATCAGCATCAGCTGTCTTTACAAACCAACGGAGACGCAGACTGGCAGTCTGGTACCGGCAAGCGCGAAGGTGAAAATGAAGCCCAATGGGATAAACTACACCCTGATCTAGTTGGAACCTGGTGGGAAGGCTTTTTAACCAGCTTTCCTTTCAAGGTGTATAGAGCCAGGCTAATGACCATGTACCCTAGGACCTGTTATAGCATTCACACAGATATGAATCCCAGGGTTCATATTCCTATAGTGACACACAGGCAAGCACGGTTTATTTTTACAACCCCTCCGTCACTGAGACATTTACCTGCTGATGGCAGCGTGTGGTGGGTAGATACCACTAAAGAACACTCAGCCATGAACGGCAGCTTGATTGATCGTATACACTTGGTAATGTGCTTGGTAAACACCAACGAAGATTAGCTGATACATACAGGATGAGCCTGTGTGTTGAATTAGCCTATTCTGATAATATTGATCCTTTCTTAAAAGACTACCAAGTTTTTTTGGATCGTATTGCTACCTCTGATGCTCCTGCTCTCGGCAACATGGGCTATGATGCTCCTTCAGGGTTAATGTATATTGCACAGCAACGGCTTCGGTGGTTTCAAGGTCAAGGTCATATTGCATTTTTATATGACCGTGATCAGATTGTTGGAGTCAGCTGTGTTGAGCATAGTACACTTCATGTCGAATTGGGTTCAGGTGGCAATCGTTGTTGGCTTCTCAAAGACTATAGACGCAACAACGAAGTAAGCAATTACTTGTTAGCAGCCAACTTAGACTGGTGTCAGGGAAAAAGTAAGAAGGGGATGATTCTTTCCTTCAACAACTATAACAAATGGATATATGATACTATATCCAGAATTAGCTCAGGACAAGGTAGACCTCTTGGACGAGTTTGGAGCAATTGGTGGAATAATTGTGTAGTGCTACCAAGAATGGTACGCTTGTTTAATACACCGCAATGGGCAGTTATCAAGCCCGTATCTAACAATTACATAGTTGACCTTGATGAAATGGTATTGGACATCGACAACAAGTACGGAGTTGCTCGTACAAGCCCTTATGTAAGCGCATGATCAAGAACACTGAAAACAATCATTTGGTTTATTACTACAATCAAGACCCGCAACAGGTTTGGAGAACCGACGATCTTGATACTACTACTATGGAGATTGGCCCTTGCATACGAAAACCAATGACTCTACGAGCAGAGCTTATTAGAACTGCTCGAGCCTTACACAAAGAGTATCCTGATCTAACACTTTTTATGAGTGGTGGGCTAGACTGTGAAATGGCATTGAGAAGTTTCTTGGCAGCAGGTATTGTTCCAAGGATAGCAACAGTGAAGTTTCATGGCGACGGAAATCTTCATGACATTGGTCCAATGATGAAGATGTTAAATGAAATGAACATCTCGTATACTGTTATTAATTTTGATCTGGAAGATTTTGTTTATTCTGGCCGTTGCTATGAAGTAGGTCGCAGGTACCAAGCATACACTCTTTATCAACAAATGCTGTTGGATGTAGCTGAAACATTTTCTCTTCCGATGATTACTGTTGATGAGATAGAGCTTGAAAAATCCTATGCGGTGAATTGGCACACAGGCGAGATTAGTAGTCAATGGGTTTTTGTAAAAAAGGAAGATCAAGATGGCTGCTGGCGTAGATTCAATGACAAGACTGGCATTCCAGCTTTAAACAACTTCTACTCTTATAACCCTGAATCAATGTTGGCTTTTTTGCAAATACCAACAGTCAATGAGCTAATCAATGATAAAATTCCTGGCAAGCTTGGCTGGACATCAAGCAAGATGAAAATCTACAGCCATCTAGGATATGATTTCCGCCAAAGACCCAAATGGTTTGGTATAGAAAACTACAAACATCTCTGGGACTTGGTTGAATACAATGCTTCTGTTAAAACCTGTGAATTTACTCCTAGACTTTACCAAGTCGATGCGCTCATGCTTAGACATAACTTATTGAATGGAAAAAAGACACTATGTCATACCGCTTAATTGAAATCAACTCAGACAACTTGCCATCCTTATTGGAGTTTGCTGAACTGGTGTATGATAACACAGACAAAGACAAGTATCCAGAATTTAGATTTTCAACAGACATTGACGATGCCGGCAAGAGAAGAAAATTCTATAGTGCTTTTGCATTGCCAAGTTCTTTTGCAAATCACAACATTAGGCAGGCATTTGCATTGGTTGATGACAGCGGTAAGATCATTATGGCTGCTGGTGTAACTAGGTTTGAACATTGGCCCAGTTGGTCTGTGGCCTGGGTGTTAAGCCCGCGTAACAATTTTAAATTTATAGCATGTTTCAGAATGCTCATGCAAGAATTGGCCTTGTTACACGAATCCATTGGCTTTAATGAATTTTTTGTAACTTATCCAAGCTCAAGAGAATCAGCATATAGTAAAATTATGATGCCATTCCGTGAAACTTACTATACCTTTGTGGAATGTACAATACCTGCAAAACAAAGAAGCCCATATGGTTTTATACATTCTTTGTTGGGGCAGACATTGCACCCTCACGATATGAACCTAAGAAGATACATACTTAGACGATCAAACACAGAACCAGTATGAATCACGGACCATATTTAAGATTAATAATCAATACCAAGGACTTTTGGACCCGTCTAGGGCTGAGCCAAATTGCAAATTGTCCCGAGGCAATACCACAGCTGATAAGTCTATTAAATAGCAACTCTAATAGTACACAGGAAGAAAATGAACTGGTTGATCAAACAAAAAGAGCTGTACCTAAAGACTAAGCAGATACCTTATATTATTGCCATTTGGTTTCCATATCATTTGGCTGCAATTCTTGCAGTAGTCTATGCAATACAAGATTGGAGTTGGTGGTATCCTGTATGGGCCATATGCGGCTGGATATTACTAGACGGAGTTGGAAATAACTTAACGCTACATCGCTGGTTGAGTCACCGATCTTGGGCACCTCGTGAGTCCGCAGAGCCCTTTTTATTATGGGCCGCTACTATGGTAGGCGAGGGTAGTCCTCTTTGGTGGGCGGCATTGCACAGAGGTCATCATCACAGAGTCAGCGATCAGGAAGGCAAGGACATACACACTCCGGTAGGCAATGGATGGCTCCATAGCTACATGGGTTGGCAATTTGGCATTGATCAAAACAGCGTAAGTTTCCGCTATGCAGTTGATTTACTTCGCGATAGACGCATTACTTTTATTCACGAAAATTACAATAAGATAATTTACGGTACATTGGCAATCAGTTATCTAGTATTTGGTTTAACATTTACTATTTGGTTTTTTGTTATTGGTGCGCTAATGAGTCTACATGCAGATGGATTAGTCAATACCTTTGGACATGTATCCAGTGCTGGTTATAAAAACTTTGACAACAGAGATGTTAGTACCAATGTGTGGTGGTTAGGTTATTTCCATTGGGGTAGCGGTTGGCATAACAATCACCATCAGCAGGCCAGTAGTTTTGACTTTGGCTCCACAGTCAGTGGCAAGTCACATGAGTTTGATCCTTGCATGTTGCTTATGATGCCGTTTGCTACTAGAGCGGAAATAAAACGCTTGTGGTCTCTGCGTAAAACTGCTATACTAGTAAAACAACAAGAAAGTGAAATTAAATGAATGTTAGCCTCCTCAGTTACAGTCAGCCCACAGAGCAATTTGCCAACCAAGGCATCACAGATGCTCAGGAGCTCATCGCGTATTGCGCCCGTGTCAGCAATCCCAGCAATCAATTCAACACAGACACATCCGAAAAACTCATCAGATACCTCATCAAACACCAGCACTGGTCACCACTCGAAATGGTCAGTGCCTGTATTGAAATCACCACAACCAGAGATATTGCCCGACAAATCTTGCGACACAGAAGTTTTAGTTTCCAAGAGTTCAGCCAACGATATGCTGACCCTACTAAAGACTTGTCATTCGTACTTAGAGAAGCACGGTTACAAGACCCCAAAAATAGACAAAACAGCATCGACGCAGTAGAGCACGAAACACAAATGGTTTGGCTTGATAAACAACAGTCAGTTATTGACGCAGCCACCAATGCATATGATTGGGCCATTGCCAATGGCATTGCCAAAGAACAAGCAAGGGCGGTGCTGCCCGAAGGCAATACTGTTAGTCGATTATATATGAACGGTACATTGCGTTCATGGATTCACTTTATTGAATTGCGTAGTGCCAATGGTACACAAAAAGAACACCAAGAAATTGCGCGAGCTTGTGCCGCAGTGATTGCTAAAATCTTTCCAATGGCTGCTGACTTAACCAGTTAAGGTTTTAGTCGCAGTCAACGAACCATCATCGTTTTGCCATAGGAAGCCCCAGGCATTATTGTAACGAGTAATGCTTGGCAAGCTAGGCCATTTGGTTTTAAATTTAAAGTAACGATCGTTTTCCCATATATCATTGATAAGCTGTTTGGCTGGTAGCTTGTAAGTATTCCATTGATCGCCAACCTTTGGTTCAGTAGAATACAACGCCCATTCTTGATAAGTGTCTGTATCAAAGAAATTTACAACATTAGCAGCCATGTATTCGGCTTCAACAGCCGAAGGTGAATGCATACTCAGACGATACTTAACCGCTTGCCATTTGCAGGTAAAGTTAATCCACCATAGAAAGTCGTGGTTGGTTTCTATAGGCAACGGCGAAGCATTGACTAAATCGTAGAGCATTTGCTCGCGTTTATCTCTGTAATCTTCTTTCTTGTCTAACAGCCAATGCAACGATTCAGTTTCCCAGTCTCCGTGTATTGCATCAAAGTTTCCGGTACGATCCATATAACTTTTTAATGTTAGGCTACCAAAAAGATTATCAGCACATTCACCAGTGACGCATACATTTCTACTGTCATTGATAATACCGTAAAAATCATTGCTGGGTAGAAGCCTAGTACCAAAATGAGATAGAATGATTTCATTGAAGAAATCACTGTTTTCAACTTGGCTGTCTTCGTTAACCGCACACCACACAGAATTTTTAATAGTGTTCCACTCAGGATGACTAATAAGCAAGGAGACTATTAGGGTGCTGTCAATGCCACCGCTGAAAAAAACAACAAGTCTTTCCTTGCTTCTCTCTTGTAGCAATGCAATGCATTCGTCGATGCGACGATAGCTGGCGGCACTGAAAGTAGGAACAACTTTGGGCCGTTGAGGAATTGGACTATTATTATAAACTTGCAGACCAGGGATATCAATAGTTCCAGTGCGGTCATGCAGACTAATCCAAGGATTGAACATTTGCACAAAGGACTTTTTTATTGGATCAATATCTGGTCTGCTTTGGTAAAGTCTATGAGGGATGTAGTAAAGTAGTTTTTTCATGCTCACATCATCATTGAAAGGAAGGAATCTTCTTCGATAGCACTACGACATTTATCGTAGTCTTCTTTGGTTTGTATGTTACGAATAGCTGCCTGGTGACGAATTCTAAGTCTTTCCAACTTACGAATTAAAAATTTTCTATTCTGATATTTGTTGACTATAAGTCCGGCAGCTATATTGATAGTTAACCCTGCTTCATCAGCATAGTCTTGAACCATTGCAACATCAGAGCTACCACCATTTAGCACAGCCAGTGCTTCCTGATACTTTTCTTCATAGGACTCGTGTTGCCAAGGTATAACTGATTCAAATCTCTTGAACCCATGTGCAAGACGCTGATGTAACTCTTGCATTAACTTTACTCTGCCTTGAAGAACTTCACTGAGAACTTTAAGTTCTTCAGGCTTATGGTGCGGCACCAACTTGGTACTTCGTGGGCCGTTAAATTCAATTCTAAAGTTTAGGTTGCCACTTTTTAATTCTTGTGCCTCTTGGTCCTCAATACCATAAATTCTAGAAATAGCTCTAAAATCATTGAGGCAGGCGCTTTCAAGCAAGGGCAAGTTTTCAGCACAAGCAAGTATTTCGTTTTCAGCGGAGCAAGCGATTGCCATCCACTTCATGGTATTCTCCTATGATACTTTATGTATGAATACTGTTTGGGCAATGTTAGCCAAGAAAAATATCTGGTGAGTATCTTACACTCAACACAATCCTTGAATCATTGTCTAAGTTAGTAACACAATGAGGAACATCAATTTTAACAATAGTAGGTGAATCAATTGTTACACTATTTTGTATAGCAGGCTCACTAATCCAATTTAGTTTAAGATATTTTACCTTACTGGTTGATGCTTCTTCCAATTCATACTTTCCGCGGTACCAAGTCATTCTACCACTGGATTTGATTGGTATGTTTAATGCACTATTACTAGAGCGAGTTCTTTTTGCACTATAGCCGTCAACATGTATCTCCTGTACACCCAATGGTCCTTGACTAAATGCCAGCACAGATTTTATTTTTCTTTCTGGATATACAGGAAGCAATTTTGTTAGCTCGGCAATTTCATTGTTATCTAATAGGTAGAT
>Ga0222712_10007220_pt1 | contig 10800 bp, 12 predicted proteins | sample C33_657DmetaG_FD_165043 | JGI IMG/M metagenome (GOLD analysis project Ga0222712, IMG submission 165043) | Estuarine water microbial communities from San Francisco Bay, California, United States - C33_657D | ecosystem: Environmental > Aquatic > Marine > Unclassified | place: USA: California... | reverse complement strand
GAGTCGTTGCGTGAACTCGCCAAGAATCCGAAGAATGATTTTTTCCTGATGGATGCTTCAGGCGATTTTAAGGGGCTGGGGGAGTTCCTGGATGAGCACAGATTCAGTGCCCGCTGTTACAGTATCAAGGATTTGACTCGGCAGCAAATGATCAATTACTTTACCTACATTTACGCCTCCTGCCCTACGGTTGTTCTAGAGTGACCCTTGACTGGGTAGTCAAAAGTTGACTATCTAGTCAAAAGTTGACTGCTCATTCGCGCGAACGAACCAGCCCGATGAATCCCCACTCTGAGTTTATTGATAAGCGTATCGCAGATCTAAAGAAAAAAACAAAATGGACGACAAAAATAACCGATACGACCCACGAGGATTTTATTAAAGACTTTGGATCCAATGTCTTTACGAATTTCATTCAAAGCACATTTACAGCAGCCTATCTGAACAAACACCCTTGTTCTGATTGCAATGGTGTCTCGAAAGAGAGATGTCATGGCATCGGTGAGGGACGTCCTTTGCTCATTAAGAGGGCTCTTGAGAAGGTATATCCAGATATAACGAAAACTATCTCGCTCAAAGAGATTCTCATTCAATTTCTCGAAGAGCATAAAACCACCAAGTTCACCTTTAAATGTTCCGCCTGTCATCGGAAAGAGGTCTAAACATGCAGCCGATCAATAGCTAATGCCCCCTGTCTTTCGTGAACTTCCTCCACTAGAGCTCGTCCAACGAGTTCTACTGGCGTATTCTTTGCGCGGATTTAATGATGTCACGTGGTTCACCAAACAATCCTGCCATCTTGCGGTCATGGAAGAGCTCCTTCCTGAACTCATCCCCTATTACACCCCCTGTAAAGCGGAAGAGACCGTATCCTATACCTCTGCATTTCGTATGCTGCGACATTGTATCAAAGCGCACGGATATGATCTTCGATATATCGAGAAATCGTGTCGAGGAAAGGAGCTCTGGTATCAATTAGTCACCCCTTTTGAAGCAGACACAGAAGTTACTTTTGATTGACCCGTCTGGCGAGAATATGACTGAGAGCTAAATCGGAGGAGAGAATCTGTTCCTCGCTCATCCTCAGTAGCCACGCCCACGAACTTCTCTCTAACAGATCTTGGTAGGGAATGACTAAATACTTTGCTGCTGCAGGAATGGTAAAGGTCAGACGTCCTCCCGTTCCAGAGGCAAAGATATCTTCGAGCTCGAGTTTTTTATTGGTACGTTCATTCCTGGAGAGTTCATCCATAGGGCGGAAGGTGAGTTCCCCTGCGAGCTGGTTCTCCGCTATCTCCTTCAAATCACTCATCGCATCTCCGCGGATTTGAAATCCACCCACCTGGGTTTCCAGTCGTTCACGGATACGTTTCTCCCAAGCAATGAGGCTCGGATTGTTTGGCTCAGGAACCCAGAAGCAGCTAAATCCGGAGTCAGCATCTTGACCAAAGACAGTGATGGATTTAGGGAGTTCTCCAATAGGACGGAGTGCCACGACATAGGGAGACATCCAGAGTCCTCCGAACTTGGCGAGGATTGCCGTACGAATCCAATCTTCCTCTGCCACATAGACTCGCGCCTTGGGTTTCTGGAGACGGCTAGGAAGATGCTCCCATCCGCCAAAGAGTTCTGCCACAGATTCAAGACCATTCAGCACACGAACAGTATAGGTTCGTCCATTTAACATGACAATCCTCTCATATAACATGTTCAAGAGGGGAATATTGATCGCATAGGAAGATCTTGCTCCGAAGTCAAGCCAGTGACGGGCATTTACCTCAGAGGTATTGTAAAAGAGCCAGAGAGGAGGATGGCTGGCGCCGATGGTCAAATGGGCAGGGGTGATTTCTACCTGTGCGGTTGGTCGTAGACTTCCATATTCGTAGATCGCGATTGAACCAAGAAGAACAATTGTCAGTCCCACGAGAAGCTTCGTGTCCATCTAGATATCTGATATATATAAGTATACATCTAGTTCCTGATCACGAGGCGTTTCATCCGTTCAAAATAACTGGTTTCTTCCACCGCTTCTTGAGCCACTCGTAACTGGCGTCTCTGTTCTGCCTGCGCCATTTGCTTCTCAGCGGCATAGAGCTCTTCTCGCTCTCGATCATTCAAGGCCGCTGGAGCACTTTTCCGTTCCGTCTCGTATTGTGCCATAGATCGATTCTCCACTTTTACTCCTGCCGTGTCTTGACTAAAGGTCGTATAGTCAGTATAGGCCTTTTTCAGATCGGTAAATTTCAACCCGTTCTCATTCGGAGATACGGTATAATCATCGCGTCCAGTTCGGCCTAATTCCACGCCATAGCCCATGCGAGATGCCATGGATAATTCTTGTGCGACCATCGCTCCTCGCGGTTGACCTGCCTTGCTTTTGCGCTCATCTTCAAATGCCTTATTGAAGACGTCACGATTGAACTTGCCTCCGAATTTAGGAGCCGTGGCTGTATCTTCTCCCTTTAACCAATCTCCGTAGCCCGTCTCGTCAGGATCAGGAATCTTTGTCTTTTCAAACATGTCGTTAAAGGTCTGGATATTCAGCTTGGCTGGATTGAGACGGACTGGCTCGACCATTTTCCATTTATCTTCCTCTTTTGCTCGACTGCCTGAGAGGACAGTGGGAGCTTCCACCTTTCCTTCGGTAGCTCGTCCTCCGTGGATACGCCCCAAGATTTCCCCGAGGTAGGCATAGGCACGAGTCACGGCCTCGAATTCTTTCTCAGACCCGCCCTTGTCTGGATGGGCTCGCAAGACTGCCTTCTTATAGGCAGCCTTCAAGCCGTCTGGAGTTATGGCAACCTCCTCTTCAATCTGCAGAATGCGAAGACAGGCCGAAAAGTAATTCATGGCTCGTTCATTTCCCTTTTGACTGGTTTGTATAGTCCCAGAGCCACCCCTGGATGTATGAACCATAGTTGAAGTCTTTTGGCTCTGGCCTTGGCTTTGGCCACCCGTTTGGATGGAATGCAGAAGCGTCCCATAGACTCCTCCGTATTTCATCGACTCGATATGTTCGGGAGATTGGAGCAACGTCTTAATCATTTGGATTCGCGTAGCATGGTCTTGAATGGCCATCATATTCGCATAAATACGTTTATGTGCTTCGGGTATTCTGCTATCGGTATTACCCATACTACTTATTCTCCATCAAAAGTTCTCGAATCCTTCCCGCAGTAAGTACTGGAACACGTGCTTCGCATTCCCACAGCCATCTCCGTCCTAAAGAAAAAAAGCTAAAGTCCGTCGGCCACGCCTGTGGACACAGAAGCGGAAGGCGCCGATATGGTTCTCTCACTAAGCCCCAACTCGCCAAGGGAAGAACCATCGTAAGCTGTTCCTGGGGACTGGGAGGAAGAGAGCCGCCCGAGCCCATCCTTGGCATCGATGACATCCGTGCCAGATCGCTCCACAAGGGAGGTATCCAATAGGGGTACATCCATTCCTTATCCACGGGCTCTCCTAAATAATAGGCGACGATCCACTGAATCCCTTTAACATACTCCCCGCACACCTGCTCGCGATTCACTCGCTCATGCATAAATGACCAGTACCGAGCCCGCCAATCGTCCACTAATTTCCTCCCGTTCAGAAGCTCTTTCTCGACATTCCAAACTAAAGGCAGTCCCTCTGATTCATCCATCCCTGGAAGAACACCTCGCTTCCCCTGTTTTTGTTTGTGCTCAATCATCTGGTACATTCGCTCGGTCTCTTCCGTTGCCCACCGCGAAGCAATCCCCTGTAACACAGACAAGTTGAGCGTAGGAGTCACCAGCCAAGCCCCCGTCTCTTTCATTGAGAGCAATTCCTGAATCACCTTCGAATGCCCATCATTCGCGAGTTTATGAGTGAGGCTATGAGGTAAAAAATCATTACCCATGAGTGACATGAGGGTCACGTAGTTCAGACAGCTCATCCAATCGGTCACATGAATCTTCTCTTTGACAGCCTCAATATCAAGAAAGGAATACTCGCTAACGCTCACGCTCCCCTTCGATTCGAACTCTTGCCTCTCTCGCATCAGCCATACGGGTTGACTGGTTTGTTGCGAAAGGAGCATGCTGAGGAGAATCAGATCAGCATCGAGACCATAAATGAGCATGGGGTGAGAGGAGAGCGCCGAGCCTCGTAAATAGGCTAAGAGTTTATGCTCTCCTTCCCCCGGCTCATTGACGCTGCTGAGAACCCACTTGGATCCCTGTTTCTTCACGAGAGCTTGGAGAGCCGTGGTGAGTTTATCCATAAAGAGTGTCCCTGGTGTGATAGCATTCTTATCCCAACCGCCCTGGCTCAGCCAAGCAGACTTGAATCTCCGCACCCGCTGTTGGCGAATTTTTGCCATGGGAACAACTCCATCAACGGCAAGATAGACATGGGCTGGTGATCCCGCAGCAGTCCATACCTCTTTTACAGTATGCACAACGGTGTCAAGTAATTCTCCTTCCCAACGATCCGCATCTTCAGGATCCGTGCACCCTGGAAACGGGCGGAGCTCGGGTGCATGTAAACATCGGTAAATGAGACAATTAAAGTCAAAACATAGACTTTTTACCTGGATGGGAAGGGTCTGACGAATAGTATGGGGATGTGATTTCAACAGGGTTCGAAAATATGAAGGTATACCCATCCTAGACAGAACATACTCGAACCTTTAGGTTCTTTATAGGTAGATATGGCGGCTGCATCAACAGGAGGAAGTCCATTCGATCTCTTGTACAAGCTTGTCCTAAGTCCTCTTGAAAACAAGTTTGCAGAAGTGTCCCACTTTTCCCCTGTGATCTTTACGATGGGCAGTTTGTTCGTGTCGATCATTACCTTGAATTTTCCCATCTTTATGTTTTCCATTGCTTCCGGTGAAGCCCTTCTCCTGCAAAATGTCTTGAAAGGAGTGTCGAACTATCTTGCGACTGCTGATTCTATCGCTACGACGGAAAAACCTGATGCCAAATGCAAGAGCCGCTATGAAGGATCCGCTGCCACCAAATTCAAGTATTTACTCGATAATGGCGTTGGATCTAGCTTTCCCCATACAGGGCTCTATTTCCTTTCCTTCGCCGCAGCCTATTGTATTCAATCGATGTCGTTCTTCTCGACCGAAACATACGAGCGAGGTGCATCATACAGCACTCGCCCCTATTTAGCTGCCATAAGCGCATCCCTCGCCATCGTCTTATTTTCCCTTTATATTCTGGTATACGGGTGCGACACTCCATTGAATATCATCTTTTCCGTCCTGGCGGGACTTTTGATTGGATTTATTCTCTGTTTTCAGAATTTAATCCTCTTTGGAAAACCAGGAGTTGATATGCTATTCATCCCTCCTCTGGTTGCACGATCGGGCATGGATTATATATGTGTTTCTACGAATTAGATGGATTCCCTCGTGGATGGTTTATTTTCGTTCAAAGATGCATGTGAAGACTCCTTCTTAGTTCTTCCTCATTTACTATCCGGGTTTTTCTTTTTTGTGGGTCTCTTTACAACCAATATTGGTATGCTCGTCTTAGCGCTTGGTCATCTCCTTGTTGTACCAGCCCTCTCCTTTTACGCAAATTCTGATACTCCTTTCTATGATACCACGGGCATAGCATGGTTAACCGTGTTGTCTTCTCTTGCATATGGAGTTGTATTAGTGTTTACCTTAGCGGGATGCTTTGGAGGAACCTTTGGGGGATTTATGGGTGCGTTAACCGCGGGTACAGTCGGAGGAACTTTCCTTTTGGGTCTCCTTGCATTAAAATTTCTATCTGATTCAAAATTCATCGACTTTGGTTCAATGAGCCCCTTTGATGTTGCGAACCCTTATAGGTGGTTCGCGGGTCCACCACCAACGAGTAATCCCTCGGAACTTTGTTATCTTTCTCCTGGTGAATCCACCACATCTGGCCGCCGTACTCCATCGGCATGGATGATTCACGTCCTCTTCTTTTTCGGAGTCGTCATTGCAAATGCATATTCCATTTACGTCCTCCCCTCCCCTCGCCTCAATCCAACAGGGGATCCCACCGTCGACGCTTCCAGCCAAGAGCAGTTAAATCAGAGAGTCAATACACGTAAACTGATTACGGCATCCATCATCGGAATCTCTTTGGCCGCCTTAGCTCTCTTGATCTATATTCGAGCAACGTTCACCCCCTGTGATAGTCTTCTTGCCCACTCTGTCCTCCCAATGATGATTACCTTCCTCTTTGGCATAGCGTGGTTCTGTGTTCTCACCAATTCTTGTGGTATACCTGCCTCGGATATCCTGGGCTTAGTTCAAGGATTTATCAGTCCTGCTGCCATCGATAATCCAATTGTCTGTGTTGGATCTGCGAATCCTTTACGAAGCCCAAGTTCAACTCGACCTTAGCCAGAGTAACGTAACCACAGAGAGAAATGCCGGCGGAATTCCCGTAAATCTTTCCCTGTAACCAGACCCAGAAGAATCGAATCATCGATCGACTGGAGGAAGAGTCCCCACGCCTCGTCAGCTTCCTTCACGGAGGTTGCCGAGGGAGCATACTCGACTTCCGGTTTCCCCAGCTTCACATTGACTGAATTATGCAACTTCGATACCCATTCCCCAATCTTATCATAGGATCGCGGAACCGGATATTTGCGTTGAACATCGCGGAGATGGGCAATACATTCCTTGCACGGAAGAATCGTATGTAGATGATTCACAATCCACATCGCTTCTCGTTCAGAATCAAGGCGTAAGGAGGCAAGACTGGTCTTACTGATTTCTCCAAGAGCATGCAAGAGTTTCCATAAGGGAGGACCCCAAACGGAAGGCGGCGGCATCTAAAATTGAAAAAAACTCTTTGTCTACTCTTTGTCCGCATGTCCTATCCTGTCGTCGCTGAGTGCTGGTCGATTTTCGAGTCCGCTCTTCTTGTCCAAGCCCGTAAACTTGTCGATGATATTGCAAAGCATCAAAAGACCGATGCAAAAGCCCTCTGGGCAAAAGTAAAACCGACCATTCGCATTCCCTTGCTTGATGTCGATCTTCCTGACCAGTCACTCTGTATTCATATTGTACAGCGCGACTGTTCCCCTATCTACCAGCGCTGCCGCGCCCCCTGTCTTATCGGCTTCAATGAGTGTACCCAGCATGTCCACTCTCCTGTAACAGAGATGCCAGGCTATCAGTCCGTCGATCGGATCGTTGATTATGAGGGAGTCGCCTATTTTGTGGACGAGTCTTCCGTAGCAAGAGATTCCCAGGGAGTTGCTAAAGGGATGGTGGAGAATGATACGTTGTTTCTGTTCGAGAAAAAATGAATCCTGTGTTCAGCCCTCACTATGTCCCCGATGCTATTGGCTAGGCATCAATTCTTCTTTTCTTTAGCATCTCATACCATTAAAAATTCCCTGGTCATGATAACTGTGGGAAGTTCCACTAGCGCGCCCCGATCTATTCAGTATACCATCGACTCTGCAGCAAAATCACAGTTCATTCCCACATTCCAGAAAGACGTCGAGACGGAACTTTACAGGCTGCAAGCAGTGCGATGGACATTGCGAAAGTTTCTCCTACGGATTCTCTATCGGAAATTGAATGAATGCACCACGGTTGATATTGTTACCCTCGATCCTATCCGAACCCCCGTGCATATTATTGATTGGGCGACTCGGCAGAAGTATTCTTTCGAGGTCATGACCCTTCACAAGGACATCACCCAAACCCTTTTACATGCTAGCGGAGTCTTTCCTGAACCGTTGCGCCCGAAGAATCCATTGACGAATCTTCCGCTCTTGATGGGACAGATCATTTCGGTATGGAATACCTTTGCCATGTCGCCCATCATTGTATCATCAGCCGTCTCGATTTACCGTTCCGTGCGGTTTTGTCTTGCGCGGTTTAAGGAAGAGTATGCTGTTCCCTTGATGATTTCCAGTATGAAGAAATGTTTGATGAATCATTTGGATATTGACTATGCGGACTACCTCATTGGATTTATTGAGAATGCCTTTGATCATAATGGTATTCGCTATACATTTCGTTTACGATCAGAAGTTGAGACAGCAATCTATACCCATAGTTCTTCAGACATTCTTCATCGGTTTCGAATCTACTGCGTCCAGTATAATTATGCTCTTCTGGTGAAAAAGAATAATCCTATTGAGTTAATGTGTGAAATTGACAGGATCTATGTTTCCTGCCTACCTATCATAAAGGAATTGCAAATAAAAGGAAAGCTAGTGTAGATGTCGTATAGTGGCCTTCTTCCTAGCGAATTAATCGAGTTAAGAAGAGCTAGAGCAATGTATGGAGGAGAAACGACGTGTTACCCCGTTTATCCTCAACTTTGCCCTCCCTCCCCTTGCCCTCCCCATCCTTGCCCTCCCCATCCTTGCCCTCCTCCCCCGTGCCCACCCCCGTGCCAATATATACCCGGACCAACTGGTTCACCTGGTCCACCTGGTCCACCTGGTATATCATTAAATGGAATATCTTATATTTATTCTACATCGCCTCTTCCCCCTGCTTCTGGATATATTAATACAATAATACCTCCCCTGAATTATTCAACAACTATACAGGTTTCTCTACAAGATTCTCATGCAGTCTTACAAAGTACATACTTGCAAACAGTTCCTTCTGGATCTACTATCGTTATCTATTCACCGGCAAATCAGATTAGTTTCTTTTTTAGGGTTCAGTCGACCGTTTTCTCTGTTAGTTCCGTTAGCTTTACGGTTTTACCCTTGACCAATCAATATTATTCTCCTTCTCAAGATGAACACTTCATTTTCTCCTATCAAACATCTGGTGGAGTGGGTCCTACCGGTGCGCAGGGTCTTCCTGGAACGACAGTAAATACAGGACCAACCGGTATGCAGGGTATTCCTGGAACAGCAACAAATACAGGTGCACAGGGTCCCCAAGGGGTTACCGGTCCCACCGGTCCCATCGGATTACAGGGTATTCCTGGGACAGCAACAAATACAGGTGCAGCAGGGGCAGGATTTCCACCCGGTGGTACAACAGGCCAAGTCTTAGCTAAGATCGATTCAGCGAATTATAACACGCAATGGATATCTGGTGTAGGAAATATCATAGGACCCTTCATTATTAAATGTCTAAGTTTAGGAAATGGAATTGGTACATTTGTTAGTGCCACTGATCTAACCGGTGCATCGTTAGTAGGATGGACGGTAACAGTTCCTACGCCATCAAGTGTTGAAATTGTATATCCATCATCAATCACAGGAACATTTGTAAATTTTAGACGGATGAGTGCTAATACGGGTTCAGCACCATTTACATACAATGTAGGAGCTTTTGCACCAGGATTTAGTGGAGCTACTGTTACTTTTACACCAAGTACCCGATTAATTAGTTTTACAAATATAAGTAATGTTACATATTTTTTTTCTAATAGTGTGGATTGCCCTGTATATTTTCTATTTGACTTAATGCTCACTCCACCTTTACCTTAAGCGTTAGACCTTTGCTGATTAAACATGAGTAAACTTCGGCTACAGTTGAGCAATTAAAAAGAGGGATTGTGCCCATTTTTAATTGCTCAATGGTGTAAAGTATACATGTGATGTATACTATAGGTTCGTCAGTTGGATACTTTATATTGATTTACTATAGAAATGTCCGTGTCAACGCCGCCTATTCCTGTGGTTATTGGTGGGTATATTGAACCAGGATCTATGACTATAGCAAGGACTTTTGTGAATTCAAATAGTAGTGCAAATGGATATCCATATGAATTTACAGTTCGATTAAACTTAACTCCTTATCCATGTGTTGATCAAGGTAGTATAGGAGCAACTCAGTTCGATACCTCATCTCTTCGTGTTGGTCAATGGATTTTACAGAATACAGGAAATGCGTATTTAGTCGTTGCAATAGACACAATTGTGGATCCATTTTTGGTAACGGTAACTATACGTGACGTGGATATGTATAATGCGTTAAGTGATCCTACCCAAAATCTGAATAATTATCCAAACGAATTTAATGCGCTTATTGTGTTTTCGTTATCCGAAGACGGTATTCCCCTTATAACCTATAGTGTTGCATACGGATTTTTTGGTAGCTGGTTGCAGGATGCTATGGCTCGGTTTACGTATCGCAATTTAATTAAATCTTTTTATACTGATATACTTTCTACTGTAGATTATTCTAGCTACTTAGTTGGCCAGATTGTTTACATTGGTCAAGTTGAATCTGGATACCAATTTCTTCCTGTTGATCCTAACCAGCAAACTCAAGTGGATCGAGCGTTTGGCATAGTGAGTTCTGTCAACCAGCCTGAATTAGGGAATATCTACGTGAGACCTTTCGGTAAAAGTATCACCACACTCCCTTTTACACTCCCTGGCAATATTGGCGATGTTCTGTATTATGATTTTACAAATGAAGATGGAGAAACATTTACAACAGCGACTCGTCCAACGACAAATCCGATCCCCCTCTATATTAAATTAGGAACGAATACCGTATCAGTATTAAATTCTGGTATTGGGTCTATTGCAGGTGCACAAGGTGCAACAGGGGCAAGAGGGGCTCAAGGTAGCCAGGGGTTTCAAGGATTTGTAGGGACAAGAGGAGCTCAGGGGTTCACAGGTGCTCAAGGTGCGACAGGTGCCACAGGGTTCGGAGTTACAGGGTCACAGGGTGCTCAAGGTTCGCAAGGTGCTGCTGCTGCTGCAACTGAAACAGGTGCGCAAGGTGCAACGGGTGCAACCGGTGCACAGGGTGTAGCGGGTTCAGGATCTCAAGGTGCAACGGGTGCCACTGGTACAGAGGGTGCTCAAGGTGCAACGGGTGCGACTGGTGCACAGGGTGTAGCGGGT
>Ga0222712_10007219_pt1 | contig 10801 bp, 9 predicted proteins | sample C33_657DmetaG_FD_165043 | JGI IMG/M metagenome (GOLD analysis project Ga0222712, IMG submission 165043) | Estuarine water microbial communities from San Francisco Bay, California, United States - C33_657D | ecosystem: Environmental > Aquatic > Marine > Unclassified | place: USA: California... | reverse complement strand
AATTTGGACTTAAGCCTTCCAAAGTAATTTTAGAAATGCCTTTTGCAACCTTACAAGACGCCGTAGCAGGACGTATGCGCACCATGGGACTTCCATCAGAACCATTAAGCACACTGCTTACATTTTGGGGTGGTGTAGAACTGGGCGCTTGGGCTTTTAATTACCAACCGCAAAAAGACGCTGCTGATATTAACTGTCCGGTCTTATTGCAGTGGGGTGTTACGGATCCGAGAGTAACCGAATCTGAAACCCATCAGATATTTAAAAATTTAGCGAGCCGTGACAAAGAACTCATTAAATATTTACAAAGCGGACATCAGAGCCTTTGTAAAAATGAAAAGAGTAAATGGTATATGACAGTTGGTCGCTTCTTAATGATGTAATATTACCAGTTGCTAAAGCGGATACCTACTGCAAAAGGATATTGTTCTAATCTGGTATAAGATTGGTGTAAAGTATTTAAACTGTATGAGCCATAAAGCTTAACAGGTCCTATACCTAGTTCGCCAACAAGAGCAGTTCTAAAAGGAGATAGGTCAAAATCACCCTTGTATTTTTGTTTGCCACGCTCCGCACTTTTTTGTTTAACCCTACTACCCACTAGGTAGCCCGCACTCACCCCAGCACTAAAACTAAATCCTTTTTTGTTGCCAGGCGTTGTGTTAACGTGTAACATCAATGGTACACTTAAATAGCCGGCAAATAATTTATTTTTAGAAAACGAAATTGAATCGTTGTATAGATAAGGGAAACTTTCTTTTCTGTAAGAGACGCGTGAGTCGTATCTGAAATTATACATTTCCATACCCATACCATATTTTAAAAACATTGCTTGCTTAACAATACTTACTTTTTGCATGAAAAACCAGAGGTTTACATTCGTGGTTTTACCATTGTTTAAATTAAATGTTTGTTTATTGGGCACGCCATTAGCAGCACCAAAGGTTCTGAGATAATTGTTATTAACAACAGCAGTTGCATAGTTGGTTTCATCCCTATTACCTGCAAATCCAAGATCAAAAATCCACCAGTTGGTGCTTACTTTTTTAGGCGCCGGTTTTTTTCTTTCAATTTTAATAACAGGGTTACTGTCTAGGTCGTTGGCTTTAATGGCAACATTTCCAATTTGAATAGTGCCTGCTTGATTACGTGCATTTAAAATAACTTTACCATTTTCGGCACTCTTTTTTACAATAAAAAAATTACCCACTTTAATGGTATCAGGTTTTACAAGAATACTATCCGTTTTTGTATAGCTACTATCTGTTTGCGCCCCAGCAAATAATGTTCCAATGGTGAATAGTGCAGTGAGTACTTTATTTTTCATTTTTGTTGTTTTCTTTGTTTTTAATAATCGCATTTACTTTTCTAAACAGGCCTCTAAATTTATCTTTATCGATTTCAAAAGCACCAACCATAACGGTTCTATTACTGCTAGCGGCTTCTGTGTCAATGGTTTCATATGTTTCAATTGTTTCGTCGTTACCTGCAAATGATGGCATCGTTATTTCGGCAATAATAGTAGGTTTTACATCTATAATATCACCATGATAACTTGGCGTGGTTTGTGCTGTTTCACGGGTTGTAATGGAAGATACAGTTGGTATAGATTGATGTTCTATGTTTTGCGCAGCAGCATACTCCATATCATTTGAAGTATTATTATTTTTATCGGCAACAATTTTTGTTGCCGTCCAAGAACCAGTATTTGCAACCGAATTATTTATAGTTGAATTATTTATTGTTGTATTATTTTTAATATTCGAAATTGGAAATGCCTTCAAAACTTTATTTTTCGAAATACTATTTTTAGATGTTGTAGATGATGTTTTTTGATCTAGCATACCAAAGCGAACCACCATCAATATAAATACAGCCGCAGCACCTACTGCCCACCACTTTAATAAAACTACCGGCGCTTTTTCCTTTTCTTTTTTAAATAATTTTTGTTTGTTGGGGTATACAATGGTTTCTGGCGCTACAATAACCGGAAACATATTTTTATAGAGTACTGCTTTATTAGGGCAGCTCATTATCTCAATATCTAATTTAGTTGATTGTAGCGATTCCAATTCTTGTTGCACTTCTGGATGTAACGCTACAAATGCAAGCAGGGCCTCTGTTTGACGCAGATCTAATTCTTCGTCTATGTAACGAAGTAAAAAATCTCGGTAATTATGTAGACTTATGTTTTGCATATATTTTATAACACTTGCTGCGGACTGATTAAATAATTTCTAAGCTTTAAGCGGGCCCTGTGCAAATACACACGCACCTGATCTGTGGTGAGCTTTGTGATTTCTCCAATTTCCTCGTAGCTATATCCTTCGTAATCTTTTAATAAAACCAAACTGCGCTGCGTTTCGCTAAGTGTAGCGAGTGCGTCGTGCAATACTTTTTTTAAATCTTTGTTTTCTTGATAGGCTGTTTGTGTATCGTTTTCAAAACTCTCTTGTATCGATATGCGTTTTGCTTTTCGGGTATGGTCTATGAGTAAGTGATAGGCTACCGTAAACAAATAAGATTTTGCTTTTGCAGTTTCAACGCTGTCTTTGTGTATCCAGAGTTTTTCGAAGGCTGATTGTACAATATCCTCTGCGTCTTCTGTGTGGCGAAGATTTTTTACGATAAAGCGGTACACATTATCGGCATATAGTAGCACAGATTCGTTGTAGTCTTTCTCCGTCATAGCTAAAACACAGTTGTCTTGGTCTTTTCTGTGGGTATAACGATCCCGGCTATAAAAAGTTACAGGCTAGCTCAAAAAATTAATAATCAATCACTTGCTCCTTAATAGCTGCTGGTATTTCGCGCCATTCGTACTGCTGATTTCTTAATTGAGGTTCAAAACCGGCCTCTTTAATAGCTTCTTGCATGGTTTTATAGGTAAAACGGTGGGGTGCACCTGCTGCACTCACTACATTTTCTTCAATCATGATAGAACCAAAATCATTGGCGCCACTATGTAAGCATACCTGGGCGGTTTGTTTACCCACCGTGAGCCAGCTTGCCTGAATGTTTTTGACATTGGGAAGCATGATACGGCTAATGGCAATCATTCTAATATACTCGTCGGTGGTGGTTAAATTATGTACCCCTCTTATGCGTGTAAGTAAAGTATCTACGTCTTGGAAAGTCCATGGAATAAATGCTAAAAATCCTTTCGCATGTTCCGGTTTCATACTTTGAATTTCGCGGATGCGCGTTAAGTGAATAAAACGTTCTTCTAGTGTTTCTACATGACCAAACATCATGGTGGCACTGGTGGTAATATTTAATTTATGCGCTTCGTGCATGATAGCAAGCCATTCGTCGGCACCACATTTTCCTTTTGAAATTAAACGTCTCACACGGTCTACTAAAATTTCGGCACCTGCACCTGGTAATGAGTCCAAACCCGCTTCCTGTAAGGCTTTTAACACATCGTGGTGACTCATTTTTTCGAGCTTACAAATGTGTGCTACTTCTGGGGGTCCGAGAGCGTGAAGCTTTAGTGATGGATATTCTTGTTTGAGTGCTCTAAATGTTTTGGTATAAAAATCGAGTCCTAAATCTGGGTGGTGTCCACCTTGTAATAGTAATTGATCGCCACCATAGGCTAGTGTCTCTTCAATTTTTTTACGGTAGGTAGGCATGTCGGTAATGTATGCATCGGCATGACCAGGTATTCTATAAAAATTACAAAATTTACAATTGGCTAAACATACATTGGTCGTGTTTACGTTACGGTCAATTTGCCAACTCACTTTACCATGCGGCACCTGAATTTTACGAAGCTCATCGGCTACGTGCATGAGTTCGGTTAAAGGGGCGTGTTCAAACAAAAACATCCCTTCTTCGATGGTCAAAAACTCAAAATTGAGTGCCTTTTGGTATAAATCTGCTAATTGCATGCTTGCTTATTTTAAATATTGGGTACAAAGGTACTACCGAATAATTCAAGTTTTAAAAATAGCTAACAGGGTTGTATGTATTTTTGCAGTCTATTTTAACTATTATGATTCAATTCGATCGCTTTGTATTAGACAACGGATTAAGGGTTTTGGTTCACGAAGACCCATCAACACCTATGGCGGTGGTGAATGTAATGTATGATGTAGGCGCCAGAGACGAGGATCCTGCCCAAACAGGCTTTGCCCATTTATTTGAGCACCTGATGTTTGGGGGCAGCGTTAACATTAAAGATTATGACGAACCTCTGCAGCGTGCTGGGGGTGAAAACAATGCCTATACCACCAACGACCTTACCAATTACTATTGTCAATTACCGGCTCAAAATATTGAAACGGCTTTTTGGTTGGAGAGTGACCGGATGTTAAGCTTGGCATTTGGTGAAAAAAGTTTAGCGACGCAACGTAAAGTGGTGTGTGAAGAATTTAAAGAACATTATATCAACAAACCTTATGGTGATGTGTGGCATAAAATGCGTTCACTGGCATATACGGTGCATCCGTACAGGTGGATGACCATTGGAAAAGAACTGTCGCATGTAGAAAATGCAAAAATTGACGACGTTAAAAATTTCTTTTTCAAACATTACCGTCCTGTTAATGCCATTTTAGTGGTGGCAGGAAATGTGAAATTAGAACAAGTAAAACGTTTGGCAGAAAAGTGGTTTGGTCCTATCGAAATGGGTACAAAATATGAACGTCAATTACCCATAGAACCTGTACAAACCGAAGCTCGAAAATTAGTACTGGAGGCCAATGTGCCACTCGATGCTTTTGTAAAAACATGGCATATGGATGCCCGTTTATCACCTGGTTATTACGCTGCCGATTTACTCACTGAAATACTGGGAGGTGGCGCTGCATCTAGGTTGTATCAGACGCTGGTAAAAGAAAAACAATATTTTTCGAGCATCGATTGTTATCATTTTGGAAGTTTAGATGCGGGCCTTGTATCGGTGGATGGAAAACTTGTGAAAGGTGTTTCTATGGATACGGCTGTGCAAGCAGTAGACGAAGAAATTGAAAAATTAAAGGCTTCAAAAATTGAAGCAAAAGAACTAGAAAAAGTAATCAATAGAACAGAGAGTGTGATTGCTTTTGAAGATATGAGTGTGATGAGTAGAGCAAGTAGTATTGCACTCTACGAATTACTAGGTGATGCCGGCATGATGAATACCGAATTTCAAAAATACCAAGCTATTACCATTGATAGCATTCATGATTATGCCAATAAAATTTTTGCAAACAACAATTCAAATACACTCTTGTATCACGCTCAATCATAAAACATGTTAGATAGAAAAGTTACTCCAACGATAGAAGAGGCGATTCATTTTGATTTGCAATTAAAAAATTGCGACCGGTTTACGTTAGACAATAAAGTGCCGGTATATGCCATGAACGCCGGTGCACAGGACGTGGTGATGGTAGAATGGGTATTTGATGCAGGCAATTGGTATGACAAGCAGCCCATGGTGGCCGCTACCACCAATTTTTTAATCAAAAACGGCACAACATCTAAAACGGCCTATCAGATCAATGATTTTTTTGAATTTCATGGGGCTTATTTAAATAGAAGTTGCTACAACGAAACGGCAAGTCTTACGCTGCACTGTTTAAGTAAACATTTGGAAACATTACTTCCTGTGGTGCGTGAAATTATTGAAACCAGTATTTTTCCTGAACAAGAATTAGGCATTTATAGTCAAAATCAAAAGCAGCGCTTGTCTGTTAATTTGCAAAAATGTGATTTTATTGCCAACCGTTTAATTGATGAATATTTATTTGGCATCAACCATCCATATGGCACCTATTCCAATGCGGAAGATTATGATGCACTCAACACAGATGTTATAAAAGCATTTTACAAACAGTATTATTTAAACGGCTGTTGTAAAATATTTGTAGCCGGTAAAATGCCAACAGGTTATGAGGCCATGCTTAACAAAGCCTTTGGTGCACTGCCTTTGCGGGCGGTTCCACACGCAGTGGTTGAACATCCTATTGTAACAGCGTCACAAAAAAAGGTAGAAATTATTAATGATGAAAACGGTGTACAAGGTGCTATTAGAATGGCCAGGCCTTTTCCAAATAGACACCACCCCGATTTTCAAAAAGCACATGTACTCAATACACTCTTTGGTGGATTTTTTGGATCGAGGCTCATGAGTAATATTAGAGAAGACAAAGGATACACCTATGGTATACATAGTTATTTTCAAAACCATGTGCACGCAAGTGCATGGATGATTAGTACCGAAGCGGGCCGCGATGTTTGCGCGGCTACGATCGCAGAAGTGATCAAAGAAATGGAGTTACTCCGCAATGAGCCGGTAGATAAGGAAGAACTGGATTTGGTGCGTAATTATATGATTGGCTCACTATTAGGTGATTTGGATGGTCCATTCCAACTTATTGGCCGTTGGAAAAACTATGTGCTGAACGGACTGGACGAAAACTACTTTTATAAGAGTATCGAAACCATCAAATCGGTAACCCCACAGGAGCTACAAAGTCTAGCAAATACCTACCTACACCCGGACGATTTTTATGAATTGGTGGTGATTTAGGGGTGAATTACGTTCGATTTATACGAACCAGCCGTGAATTTGAGATTATTTTATTTTCCTAACTACCTGCTGAGCAACTAGTTAGGAATTTTTTGCCACGATGTGTCAAAAATATTTAGTACTATGTTTTGCATAGTACTAAATAAATCCCATCTTTGTGTCTCAATTAACAGCAATGGATATTCAAAACACACAATCGCAAATGCGGAAAGGGGTTTTAGAATTTTGCATCCTGTCTATCATTAATAGAGGTGAAGTATATCCGAGTGATATTATCGACCAAATGAAAGTAGCCAATTTGCATATTCTAGAAGGTACTTTGTACCCACTACTAACCAGGCTCAAAAATGCTGGTTTATTAAATTACAGATGGGTAGAAAGTGTGAGTGGACCACCACGAAAATATTTTGTAATGACAGATGCAGGCAAAGAAGCATTCTCTGTTTTATTACAAACTTGGAACGATATGGCAAATGCCGTTTCATTATTAACACAACCCCAAACCCCTAATACCGAAGCATAACTGCTTTAAAATTTTGATCCATGAAAAAAGTAATCAATATAAATTTCCAAGGTCGTATTCTTCCTATCGAAGAAGAGTCTTACGAAACATTAAAACAATACATAGAAAGTTTGCGTCAATATTTTGACGCCGAAGAAGGTAGAGATGAAATCATCAATGATATCGAATGCCGTATTGCAGAACTTTGTGACGACCGTTTAAAAAAAGGTGCCGTGTGTATCACAGAAGATGACATGCGTTTAATTATCGAAAGTATTGGTCGTCCCGCAGATTTTGAAGCCCAGGATGGCTTTGAAGCTACTACAAATGCAAGCGCCTCAAACGCAAACCAGCAGAAGTTTTCAGCCAATGACGAAAATCCTAAAAGACTTTACCGCGACGAACAAAATAAAGTGATTGGTGGTGTGTGTGCGGGTATTGCTAATTATTTAAAATTAGACCCACTACTAGTGCGCGTATTATGGATCTTGTTATTTGGAATTTCACTTTTTGCATACGTACTCTTGTGGATTGCTGTTCCGAATACTTCAACCAATCAAATTGGTAGCGCACGAAAAAGATTATTTAGAGACATTGATGCGAAAGTAATTGGTGGCGTATGTGCGGGCTTGTCTAAATATTTTGATATTAGAGTTAGATACATTCGACTTTTATTTTTAGTGCCTAGCATACTGCTTGTATTAAATTGGAATCATTTTCATTTGTTTCAATTTTGGGAATTTGATGACTTCCCTAATTTTATTGAATTAACATTTAGCCCGAGTGCTGTTTTTGTATACATCGTACTTTGGTTGGTGCTTCCAGAAGCTAAAACCACTGCCGATAAATTAGAAATGCGTGGTGAAAAAGTAGACATCAATAGCATTAAAAATACCATCCAAACCGATATGGAAGGTTTTGGCAAAAGAGCACAAAGCTGGGGGTCTACCATCTATAATAAGGCAAAAACCTATGATGCTCAATCAGCGCAAACGCCATCAAACGCAGTGCCAGAACCTGCACAGCGCGGAGGCTGCTTGCATTTTGCAGGCCGCACCATTATTATCTTATTTAAGGCTTTTGTTTATTTTATACTAGGGGTTATTACCATTTCAATATTAGCGGCTTTATTTGGAGTTGGTATTGTTACCACCGGATTGCTTCCACTTCGCCACTTTATTTTAGAAGATGGTGCACACAACTGGTATGCATACGCCATTATCGTATTTTTTATATGGGTTCCAGTTATAGGAATTGTAACGGCTATTATCAGAAAAATTGCGGGCATTAAAAAAGCAAATGTGTGGGTGCGCGGTGGCTTTTGGTCGCTATGGGCGCTGAGCTGGATATTTATTCCACTGTTTTTTGCAACGCTTACCAAAAGTTTTTCTAAGCAAAATGATCCGATGGAACAAACCTACACCTTGCCTAATGCAAAAGTGAATTATTTAGAAGTAAGTGCAGAGCCGAAACCTAAATATTACAACCATACTTGGTTAAAAATAGAACCCTTTACTTTTTTAGATCAAGACACAGTATATGTAAGAAATTTACGCATCCGTATTGTGAAAGCAGCGTCTGATAGTTTTGAAGTAAAGTATGTGCGCATCAGTAACGGGAAAACCATGCAGGAAGCGGAACGCCTGGCGTCGTTGATTAATTTTGATTTGCAACAAAAAGATAGCACCCTAATTTTAGACAAAGGCATTGCCATTAACAAAAAAGATAAATTTAGAAACCAGCACGTTATTATGACGATAGCGGTTCCTGTAGGTAAGCGATTTAAAATTACCCATAAAGGATGGGCGCAGGTAAATGTGCGTGTTAATAAAAATGGCTGGCGATCAGAAACACATTCTGGATTTACAATCAATGATGGATTTGAAGGAGACGATTGGGACCAAAATATAGACACGGAATCATTTGATTATGATCGTGACGTAGAATATATCATGACGCCAACGGGTTTGGAAAGAGTGGATGGTGTTAAATCAAGTGATGACAAGGAAGATCCTGAACAATTAAAAAACCGTTTAGAAGAACTCAAACGTGAAAGTGAACAAATCGAAAATGACCTTAAAAAAACCTGGGAGCAAAAACAAAAAGAAGCGGACGACTTAAAAAAACAGTTGGATAAAAAAGGCGATAACCTAAACAGAAATTCAACAAAAAAAGAGTCTAGTGTTTCGGATACCGTAAAGGCGTTTGCTTTTGGATTTGATGCTATTAAACTCTTGGTTTCTAGGTTTCAGTCTTAACCAATAATTAAGATGGTATATAGATAAACCCCTTATTTTTGCAGCCAATCTAATGTACTGTTATGAAAAACACTCCGTTTACACAAAAGCACTTGGCACTTGGCGCAAAAATGGCTGAATTTGCTGGATATAACATGCCTATCAGTTATTCAGGCATTAATGACGAGCATGCGGCCGTAAGAACCAATGCGGGTGTGTTTGACGTAAGCCATATGGGTGAGTTTATCTTAAAAGGAGAGGGTGCATTAGACCTGATTCAGCGTGTAACTTCTAATGACGCTTCTGTTTTAAAAAATGGACATGCGCAGTACAGTTGCCTACCCAACGAAACAGGTGGGATTGTAGATGATTTACTAGTTTACTGTGTGGAGCAAAACAAAGTGTACATGCTGGTGGTAAATGCATCTAATATCGAAAAAGATTGGAACTGGATTGTTTCAAAAAATACAGCGGGTGTAGAAATGCACAACATCAGTAGCAAAACTTGTTTACTTGCGATTCAAGGTCCAAACGCTACAAAAATATTACAGCCACTTACCCAGATGGATATTTTAAACCTACCCTATTACACGTTTACAAAAGGTGTTTTTGCAGGTATCGAAAATGTACTTGTAAGCGCAACAGGTTACACAGGTTCTGGTGGCGTAGAAATTTATTTTGAAGATAGCGATGGTGCTGCCGATAAAATTTGGGATGCCATTTTTGAAATTGGAACACCGCAAGGTTTAAAACCTATTGGACTTGGTGCACGTGATACACTTCGTTTAGAAAAAGGATTTTGTTTATACGGAAACGATATTGATGACACCACATCTCCACTTGAAGCTGGACTTGGATGGATCACAAAATTCACCAAAGATTTTACCAATAAATCATTTTTTGAAAATCAAAAGGCAGCTGGTGTTACTAAAAAATTAGTAGGCTTTGAAATGATTGATAGAGGTATTCCAAGACATGATTACCTGATCAAAAATGAAGCTGGTGATGTGATTGGAAAAGTAACAAGTGGTACACAGGCACCAAGTCTACAAAAGGCTGTGGGACTGGGTTACGTGGCTACTGCGCACGCTACTCTTGGATCTGAAATTTACATTGATATCAGAAATACAATGGTTAAAGCAAAAGTGGTTAAGTTCCCTTTTGCGTAATTATTCTTTCTTGTTTTTAGAATTTATACTCGAATAGTATTGGATGATTTGTTGGCGTCTAATTAATGTTTCTATTTGTTTATCGCAAATATGAAAACAGACATGTATGAACGCAATTAAAAACAAAGTCCAACTTATTGGACATCTAGGTCAAACCCCCGAAATTACAAATTTTGAAGGTGGTAAAAAAGTAGCCAATCTTAATTTAGCTACCAACGAAATTTACAAAGATGCCAACGGCGAAAAAGTCACCGAAACACAATGGCACTCAGTGGTAGCATGGGGCAAACTTGCCGAAATCGCCGAAAAATATTTAGTCAAAGGCATCGAAGTTGCTATTGATGGCAAACTCGTTAACAGAAATTACACCGAT
>Ga0222712_10007218_pt1 | contig 10801 bp, 11 predicted proteins | sample C33_657DmetaG_FD_165043 | JGI IMG/M metagenome (GOLD analysis project Ga0222712, IMG submission 165043) | Estuarine water microbial communities from San Francisco Bay, California, United States - C33_657D | ecosystem: Environmental > Aquatic > Marine > Unclassified | place: USA: California... | reverse complement strand
TTGGCAGAAAGCGCAAGGCGATCCTTCATGGGCTGGTGAGCTAACTTTGAAAGATCATCGCGAAACCACATCAGAAGTTTCTCTTGAATTTATCTGGCGCGAGATTGAAGGTATCGGCGGAGATCACGGTTGGTATGGAGCTGGATGGATGTGGTACCTGCGCGGTTTAATCGATCGTGGCTTCGGTGGTGTCGGACTTCGTCGCGGACGTCGTGATCCAAATTATTTGCGAGTTGGAGACAGCTTAGATTTTTGGAGAGTGGAAGAACTCGAGAAAGAGAAGAAGCTACGTCTCTACGCCGAGATGATTCTTCCTGGAAAGGCGTGGCTTGAATTCACAGCCAGTGAAGTCGATGGAAAAACTCTCATCACTCAAGATGCACTCTTTGCTCCACGTGGATTAGGCGGACAGATTTACTGGTATCTCGTCTCACCTTTCCATCTCTTTATCTTTCCAACGATGCTTCGCAACATCGTTAAAGCGGCTAGAAAATCTCAGGCAACCTCCCACACTTTGTCGTAGGTCATGTTTAGGATGGGCCATATGTCAGCGCTAGAAAACCCAAGTACCCAGGGCTCAACCCTCACAGACCTCGAGGGACGTATCCTCGACTTCGAACGTAATTGGTGGCGTTTTGCCGGTGCTAAAGAGTCTGCAATCAAGGAGCTCTTCGACCTCAGCGCACCTCGTTATTACCAGCTCCTCAATGACCTCATCGATCGTGACGATGCCCTCGAGGCCTCTCCGATGTTGGTAAAGCGCCTACGTCGCCTCCGTGAGGCTCGTATGCAGGCTCGCTCAGCCAAGTAAGCCCTTAGCCACACCCTCCTCAACCAGGCTCACTAGCCTCGATCTACGCCTCTCGCTCCTGCTCAAAACTTCCGTTTTGCGCCCCAGCCTCCCGCTCAAAACTTCCGTTTTGCGCGCGGGAATACTCCCAACTACCCTTGGCGTTAGCACTCACGGGTCGAGAGTGATAACCATTGGCCCAATAAGTTCGACAATAAGAGGAGTAATTAGATGGCAAAGCAGATCGCCTTTAATGAAGAAGCACGCCGTGGTCTAGAGCGTGGAATGAACGTACTCGCTGATGCAGTCAAGGTAACCCTTGGGCCTCGCGGACGTAACGTCGTCCTCGAGAAGAAGTGGGGCGCACCAACAATTACCAACGATGGCGTATCAATCGCTAAGGAGATCGAACTCGATGATCCTTGGGAGAAGATTGGTGCAGAGCTCGTTAAGGAAGTTGCCAAGAAGACAGATGATGTCGCAGGCGACGGAACAACAACGGCAACAGTTTTGGCACAGGCGCTCGTTCGCGAAGGACTTCGCAACGTGGCAGCTGGCTCAAATCCAATGGCACTTAAGCGCGGTATCGAGAAGGCAGTTGCAGCAATCGTTGCCGAGCTTCTCTCAATGGCGAAGTCAGTGGATTCAAAGGAACAAATCGCAGCGACCGCATCAATCTCTGCAGCTGATGCAACTATCGGCGAGATGATCGCAGAGGCGATGGATAAGGTCGGCAAGGAAGGCGTTATCACCGTTGAAGATTCAAATACATTCGGTCTCGAGCTCGAGCTCACCGAAGGTATGCGATTTGATAAGGGATATCTTTCACCATACTTCGTAACAGATACAGATCGCATGGAGACTGTGCTTGAAGATGCTTACATCTTGATCGTCAATAACAAGATCTCTTCAATCAAGGATCTCGTTCCATTGCTCGAGAAGGTAATGCAATCAGGTAAGCCACTTGCAATCATCGCTGAAGATGTTGAGGGTGAAGCTCTTGCAACACTCGTTGTAAATAAGATCAAGGGAACATTCCGCTCTGCAGCTGTTAAGGCTCCAGGCTTCGGAGATCGTCGTAAGGCGATGCTTCAGGACATTGCAATCCTTACCGGCGCAACAGTGATCTCAGAGGAAGTTGGTCTCAAGCTTGAGACTGCTGGCCTTGAACTTCTCGGTCGCGCTCGCAAGGTTGTTATCTCTAAGGAAGAGACAACAATCGTTGAAGGTGCAGGAGATGCTGACCAGATTAAGGGTCGCGTTAACCAGATCCGCAGCGAGATCGCGAATACTGATTCAGATTACGACCGCGAGAAGGCGCAAGAGCGCTTGGCAAAGCTTGCTGGTGGAGTAGCTGTCATCAAGGCAGGCGCTGCAACTGAGGTAGAACTCAAGGAGCGCAAGCACCGTATCGAGGATGCAGTTCGTAACGCTAAGGCTGCAGTAGAAGAAGGAATCGTCGCCGGTGGTGGCGTTGCACTTCTTCAGGCAGCAACAGCGGCATTCAAGAATCTGAAGCTCGAAGGTGATGAGGCAACAGGCGCTCGCATCGTTGAAGTTTCAGTTGAAGCGCCACTGAAGCAGATTGCAATCAACGCAGGTCTCGAAGGTGGAGTCATCGTTGAGAAGGTACGTAACCTCGAAGCAGGTTTCGGACTCAATGCAGCAACTGGTGAATATGTAGACATGATCAAGGCTGGCATCATCGATCCAGCTAAGGTGACACGTTCTGCACTTCAGAATGCAGCGTCAATCGCAGCGTTGTTTATTACAACAGAGGCAGTGATTACAGATAAGCCAGAGCCAAAGGGTGCAATGACACCTTCGGCTGCTGGTGGAGATATGGATTTTTAAAGCGTTAAAAATCCGATAGGGATGGACTTCTAATAGTCTTAATACGCACGAAGGGGCTGCCGATTAGTATCGGTGGCCCCTTCTGCTTTACCCTTAGAACATGAAGACCTTTGATGCACAGTCAATCGCACGTGAAGCAGCTCTCGCCGAGGCAGAGTTTGCAACACAGGTCGGTGACTTTATCTCTGTCGAATATGACGACGATAATCGCATCGCAACATATCTCTTCGATGCAAGCATCTCTGGTTACAAGGGATGGCGTTGGGGAATCACAATTGCAAAGGTTGATGAAGATTCCGAACCAACAATCTGCGATGTTGTAGTACTTCCAGGTCCTGATTCACTTCTTGCACCTGATCATGTTCCATATCGCGATCGCATCGTTCCTGAAGACATCACACCTGGTGTGATAGTTCCAAGTCTGCTCGATGATACTCGACTTGTTCCTGGTGCATCTGCACTTCCACAGGATGAAGATCTCGATGCAACACAAGTTTTTGAACTCGGTCTGATGCGTCCTCGTGTTCTCTCAATTGAAGGTCGCGACCAAGCATCAAAGCGTTGGTATGCATCTGATCGCGGGCCAGCTTCACCGTTGGCCGAGCAAGCACCTAAACCATGTAACTCATGTGGTTTCTTCGTTCCACTTGCAGGGTCACTTCGCTCTTCATTTGGCGTATGCGCTAATGCAATCGCCCCTGATGATGCACGCGTGGTCTCAGTCGATCACGGCTGCGGAGCGCATAGCGAAGCGAGTTTATGAGCCGAGCCGAAGAGCGTGCGAAGCAACAATCGCATAATCCGCACGCTTAAACCGACTACCGCCCCGCTCCATTTCTAAGTTAAACTATCCCCCTGCCCGCATCCCCGCGGCGTTATCTACACGAGTACCGATTCATCTAAAGGAGTAATCACTATGCCTACAGGTCGCGTGAAATGGTTCTCCCTCGAAAAAGGCTTCGGCTTCATCGCATCAGATGAGGGAGAAGATGTTTATTTAGCAGCGACAGCTCTTCCTGCTGGCGTGCCAACAGTAAAGCCAGGTACAAAGCTTGAGTTCTCTGTTATCGATTCACGTAAGGGTCCACAGGCGATGTCAGTCCATATTGTTGACGCACCTGTTTCACTCGCTGAAAATTCACGAGTCAATAACGATGATCTCGCTGCGATGATTGAAGACACCATCAAGATTCTCGACAAGGTAGGCAATGGTTTGCGCCAAGGTCGCCACCCATCAGGATCTGAGGCAGAGCGTCTCGGTCGTGTTCTTCGCGGTATCGCTTCACAACTCGAAGCTTAATTAGCTACTTAAGTTATATTAAATTGCGTCGCGCTTATTGCGGCGTACCGAGTAGCGAATTCCAACTGCGCCTAATATCGCACCAACAAAGCAAGTCCAGATCACTTTAGCTTCTGAACTTGCAGCGATTGCAATGACGCCAGCTGCAATCCAGCAGATAGTTCCGATAGAGACTAGAGTTACAACAGATTTAATCGTTGATTTCTCATTTGCGGTCATGGAAGAAGAGTAATGCGTAGAACAGTAGATAAGGATGGAAACTGGCGAGCATTCCGCCATCGAAATTTTCGCATTCTCTTCCCCGCCAATGCGCTCTCTAATATCGGTACCTGGGCACAACGCATTGCCCAAGATTGGCTAGTTCTCGAACTCACAGATAACAATGGTGGCGCGCTCGGTCTAGTAACCGCCGTTCAATTTGCACCATTTCTACTCTTAAGTCTCCACGGCGGTGCTCTCGCTGATCGATTTAATAAGCGAAAGCTCCTCATCTGGACAAATATCGTGGCAGCACTTGCCTGCTACGGAATCGGTATCTTGGTGATGATTGAGAAGATTGAACTCTGGCACGTCTTTGTTGGCGCTGGAGTATTAGGTATTTCCTCAGCAATCGATGCACCAATCCGCCAAGCATTTACATCAGAAATTGTTGGACACTCTGACGTCGCAAATGCAGTGAGCCTCAACTCAGCTAATTTCAACGCTGGACGCTTAGTAGGACCTGCTCTATCAGGGTTCCTCATCGCCCACTTCAGCACTGGGCCATCCTTTATTATCAATGCAACGACCTATCTCTTCGTGATTGCCGCACTTCTTGCGATGCGTGAGAAGGATTTCTTTTTCCAAAAGAAGGAAGAGACTCTCGGCACCATTCGAGAGGGAATTCGCTACGCCTTGGCCCGACCAGATCTCTATGTTGTCATGCTGCTCGTCTTCTTCTCCGCAACTTTCGGCCTTAACTTCCAAATCTTCAATGCCCTGATGGCAACTAAAGAATTTGGCAAAGGTCCTGCCTCTTATGGTCTGCTCGGTACATTTATAGCGATTGGTTCACTCACCGGTGCGCTGCTGAGTGCTCGGCTAGAGCGATTTAGAAATACTCGATTCATCATCAAACTTGGAATTGCATTCTCATCTACTGTTCTTGTTCTTTCAATTGCTCCTTCATACCTTTGGTATTCACTCTGGCTACCGATATGTGGAATTACAGCTCTCACAATGTTGATCTCGGCAAACTCTTATGTGCAAACCCATTCAGACCCCGCGGTTCGCGGTCGAGTGATGGGCATCTATCTCTTTATTTTCTTAGGCGGTACACCTTTTGGTTCTCTGCTGATTGGTTGGATGACCGAAGCCTTTGGTGTTCGCCAGACTGTTGCAGCATGCGGTGGAATATCTCTTGCGGCTGCACTCGCCATCTGGGCAATTTATCGAAATCGAGTAGAAGAACCGGCGGATTTAAGGGTCTCATCAGTACTAGGTTAATTATTGGATGGTCAATTAGATCTAAGTTGAAAGATAACGGTGCATAATCTCGCTTATAGAAAAGGGGATTTATATGAGCCACATTTACCAGTGCGAAGTTTGTAGCAAGAGTTTCAATATGAATAACTACTCGAAGTGCCCCTCATGTAAGACTCCTTATATTGATCCCCGTGCCAAGGAGATTGCTGAATCTGGAGCCTTCATTGATGAACCTGCTCCACTGAAAAGAGAGAGCCCAGCTCAGCCAGCAGCTAAGTCGACCCCAACTCGAAACATCGCAGCAGATGATCCATTGGTGGAGGCACAGAACCGCACTACCCATGCAGTGAGATCATTGGCGATCACCTTTGTAGCGGCCCCAATTCTCTTCCTCGTTGTTGGAGGTTTTATGTACTTTGCAGTGAGCACAGAAGAGCTCGGTCTCATCATCATTTCCTTGATAATTGGGATCGTCGCTTTTGGCTGGATCCTGGTCTCTTCATTAAGCGAACTCTCAAAGAGCTACGTGCGTTAAGCCTCTAAACGGTCGAGTTCTTCCTGAGACATCTTCGCAGGAACAGCAATAACGATTGCAACAGCGATAAGAATTAACACTGGAACCATCAGATATGCACGGGAAATTCCAAAACTATCGCCGAGAACTCCGAGCAAGAATGGCGCGCCACCAATGGCGATACCCGCGGCCAGCGAACTCTTGCCGATAGCAAGATCTGGGCGGTTATCGCTGTGATTGATCAGTCGTAGTGAAGTGAGTGCAAATTGCATTGATATGCCTAGGCCACTTAGAAGCAACATAACCATACTGATTGCTAGATTGTGTGAGAACCAGATTCCGAAGAAGCCAACGAATTGAAGTCCAAGAATTGTGAGCAGCTGATGATCTAACGAAAGCTTATGCATGATGCGGCCACCGAAGAAGCGACCTACGCCCATACCGGTACCGAGGGCCATGATCGCAATCGTTGAAATAGCAGCAGTTGCATCGGTGCGATCTCGAACAAGTGCTGCAGCCCAGAATGCAGTTGCAAACTCGGTAGAAATTGTTGCAACAAAGCCGAACCAAGTAATCCAGAATGCCTTTGAAAGTTTTCCGCCTTGTGGACCTTCACTTGTCGGCACATGCGGTTCATTAGAACGCTCGCGACGGAAGAAGAGAAGATAGAAAGCAAGTGGCAAGATGACCAGTAAACCTAAGCGCCAGAAATCTGGAGCTTTCTGCGCAATTGAACCAATTGTGAATGTCCCGAACACGTAGCCGGCTGATGCGATGCCATTTGCCTGCGCAAGAGCAATCGGGGCCATAGCTCCGTAATGTCCAGTTAAAGCTGTCACAAAGGAGTTGATAACAGTTGACGTTCCAAAGCCGGTTACAGCAGCTGCGAGAATTGTGAGCGGAACAGGTTGTAAGAAGGAGATAGAGACGACGCCTGCAATAAAGATAGTCAGGCCAATCCAACCGGCATTTGCACGACCAAACTTATGGGAAATCCAGGGATTACTTAAGCCCGCTGCAATTGAGGCAAGACCCATCGCTGTGCCATGAAGTCCAGCAATCGTCAGTGATGTGCCTTGATCTGCGCGAAGTAGCGGCTGGGCAGGGCCGAAGCCACCAAGGAAGAAGTTAACGACGACAGTCTGAAGAGCGATAGTCCAGAAGAAGCTATCGCGATTGATTTTTGCCGGCATTACGAGAGCTGGCTTACGACGTAATCGATAGATGCTGTGAGTGCATCGATATCTGATGGGTCGATAGCTGGGAACATTGCAATTCGGAGCTGGTTCTTACCAAGCTTGCGATATGGCTCTGTATCAACGATTCCGTTAGCGCGAAGCGCTGCAGCAACCTTGGTTGCATCAATTGCATCATCAAAGTTAATTGTTCCAATGACATTTGAGCGCTCTGCTGGATTAACAACAAATGGTGTGGTGTAGCTGGTCTTTTCAGCCCAACCATAGAGACGTGAAGCAGAATCAGCGGTGCGCTCTGTTGTGAATTTCAATCCACCATTCTCATTCATCCACTTCACCTGATCTGCAAGCAACATCAAAGTGATGAGAGCAGGAGTGTTATATGTCTGATCGAGACGAGAGTTTTCAATTGCAATTCCCAGATCGAAGAATGCTGGGATCCAACGGCCAGATGCTTTGATCTTCTCTGCGCGCTCGATTGCAGCTGGGCTCATCAATGAGAGCCAGAGACCGCCATCAGATGCAAATGACTTCTGTGGTGCAAAGTAATAAGCATCAAACTCTTTTGCATCTACGTGGAGACCTCCAGCTGCAGATGTTGCATCTACGAGAACGAGCGCTCCATCTGTTCCAGCTGGACGCTTGATTGGCATCGCAACACCAGTTGAAGTTTCATTATGTGTAAGCGCGTAGACATCGATGCCCTCTTCCGCAACAGGAAGTGGGTGAGTGCCTGGCTCTGACTTAATTATTGATGGCTCACCCAGGAATGGAGCCTCCTTTGAGGCGGCCGCAAACTTGGATGAGAACTCACCGAAAACTAAGTGCTGTGAGCGGTTTTCAATAAGTCCTGATGTTGCAATATCCCAGAATGCAGTCGATCCACCGTTACCGAGGATGACTTCATATCCCTCTGGCAAATTAAATAGTGAAGAGAGACCCTCGCGAACTTCTTTAACAACGTTCTTAACTGGCTTCTGTCGGTGCGATGTTCCGATGACAGAGTTTCCAGATGCGATTAACGATTGAAGGGCCTCTGGGCGAACCTTTGAAGGTCCCGCACCAAAACGTCCATCACGTGGCTTGATATCTGCTGGAATTATTATCTCTGCGCTCATATGGCAATTCTACGGGTAGTACCTATTTATCTCCCAATGGCCATCTGTGTTCTCGCGCTCATAGCGAATTCGGTCGTGCAGGCGTGAGTAGCGCCCCTGCCAGAACTCGATACTTGTTGGTAATACGCGGAAGCCGCCCCAATGCGGTGGGCAAGGGACCGTTGTTCCCTCTGGCCATTTCTGTGATGCGCCTTCATATCGTTGCTCCAACTCTTCACGCGATACAAGTGGAGAAGATTGAGCAGAAGCCCATGCACCAATCTGAGATGACCATGGTCGCGAAGCAAAGTAACTCTCTGATTCTGCGCGATCAATTTGCGATGCAAAGCCACTAATTGAAACCTGTCGCTCCATCGCATACCAAGGAAAGAGAAGTGTGACTTGCGAATGAATACCAATCGCTTGCGATTTGCGAGAGTTGTAATTTGTAAAGAAGGTAAATCCGCCACCGCTAATATCTTTCAGCAAGACAGTTCGAGTAGTGATCGCATCTGAACCATCTGCTGCACTTCCCAACGTTGAAAGAACCATCGCATTTGCTTCGACAATGTATTCATTGGCGGCAGCCTCGTGGAGCCAGGTAGTAAATGCGGCAATAGGGTCGGCGCCAAGGTCGGTAATCCCATCAACCCCATAAGACCGGCGCATTTCAGAAATAGCCTGTCGGGTGGTCTGATTCGGGCGCTCTATGCTCATGGATGTATCGAACCTCACTTTCGCTATGAGTGCATCTCGCGCTGGTTTGGTCGCCAAGACCCCTCTGGCGGGTGCAGAATTACCCAGAGATTTACATATAAGAGTCACAGGGCGAACGCCCATCTGACTTTGACTAGCTAGGGAGTTCACAATGTCCGATGATTTCAAGCCAGGTCTAGAAGGCGTAATCGCATTCGAATCAGAGATCGCAGAGCCTGATAAAGAAGGTAGCGCCCTTCGCTACCGCGGCGTTGATATTGAAGATCTAGTAGGTCGCGTCTCATTTGGAAATGTATGGGGACTTCTCGTCGATGATGAGTTCAACCCTGGTCTTCCAAACGCTGAGCCATTCCCACTTCCTGTTCACTCAGGTGATGTGCGCGTAGATGTGCAATCAGCTATCGCAATGCTTGCACCAGCTTGGGGTTTCAAGCCACTTCTTGATATTGATGATGCAGAAGCTCGCAGCAATCTTGCACGTGCATCTGTGATGGTTCTTTCTTACCTTGCACAGGCAGCTCGCGGAATCGTTGCTACTCCTGTTCCAGAATCAGAGATTGATAAGGCGCATACGGTTGTAGAGCGCATGATGATTCGTTGGCGCGGAGAGCCTGATCCACTTCACGTTCGCGCGATTGATGCTTACTTCGTTTCTGCTGCAGAGCATGGAATGAATGCTTCAACATTTACATCACGCGTTATCGCATCAACTGGTGCAGATGTTGCAGCAGCGCTTTCAGGTGCGATTGGTGCGATGTCAGGCCCACTTCATGGTGGTGCTCCATCTCGCGTACTTCACATGATTGAAGAAGTAGAGAAGTCAGGTAATGCAGAGGCTTACGTCAAGGGACTCCTTGATCGCAAAGAGCGCTTGATGGGCTTCGGTCACCGTGTCTATCGCGCAGAAGATCCACGCGCTCGCACACTTCGTCGTACAGCAAAGGAGCTCAATGCACCTCGCTACGCAGTTGCAGAAGCTCTCGAGCAGGCAGCGCTGAAGGAACTTCGTGAGCGTCAACCAGATCGCGTACTTGAAACTAACGTTGAGTTCTGGGCAGCTATCATCTTGGACTTTGCTGAAGTTCCAGCACCACTCTTTACCTCTATGTTCACAGCTGCGCGCACAGCAGGCTGGTCAGCACATATCCTTGAGCAGAAGCGCACAGGTCGCCTGATCCGTCCATCAGCTCGCTACGTTGGCAAGGGCCCTCGCAAGCCAGAGGATGTCAACGGCTGGGATGCGACAGTGGAGCAGCTCCACAAGTAACTGCAAGAGTTATAACGATTGTGTAAAGGGAGCCTAGAAATAGGCTCCCTTTTGCATTGCTCGAGGCCCTCTTAATTGCCTTCCGCCTACCAATAGTGTGGAATTACCCCACTAGGTAGCGCTCACCCTGGGCGTTTACCTGAAATTCCTTGGAGGAATACATGAAAAAGCGTTATGGCGTAGCTAGCGTTCTCGCAGCTGCAGCACTCGCGGCTTCAGCAGTTGTCGGTGCTCCAGCACAGGCAGCAAGCCGCACAATCGTTGTATGGGCTGACGAACAGCGTGGCCCACAGCTTGAGAAGCTCATCAACGGCAACACAACAATCGCACCGGGATACACAATCCAGGTTAAGTTCTTCTCATCACTTGATGCTCTTCAGAGCGCATGGGATAAGTCAACAGCTGCAGGTGGACCAGATGTACTTACAGGTCCAGCATCAATGGCTTCAGCTGGTGCAAAGTCAGGAAAGATCTCTCGCATCATTCCTTCATCAACACTTAAGACTGAAATTCCTACAGCTGGTCTTGCAGCAATGTCATACAAGGGTGGAATCTACGGAGTACCACTAGACGTTGATACAACTGGTTTCATCTGGAACACA
>Ga0222712_10007216_pt1 | contig 10803 bp, 11 predicted proteins | sample C33_657DmetaG_FD_165043 | JGI IMG/M metagenome (GOLD analysis project Ga0222712, IMG submission 165043) | Estuarine water microbial communities from San Francisco Bay, California, United States - C33_657D | ecosystem: Environmental > Aquatic > Marine > Unclassified | place: USA: California... | reverse complement strand
TGAGTAAGCAGATCCGCCCGCACATGGCCCAAGAATTAGTGAGATTTGTGGGATAACTCCGGATGAGCGAGTATTTAAGCGGAAGATCTTTCCGTAACCATTAAGTGAAGCAACGCCTTCTTGAATACGTGCGCCACCAGAATCGTTTATACCGATTAGCGGAATTCCACTCTTAAGTGCGAATTCGGCGATCTTCACGATCTTCTCGGCATGTACTTCACCAAGGCTGCCGCCCATCACTGTGAAATCTTGTGAGTAAAGCGCAATTGGTCGCCCGTCTACTGTGGCTGTTCCAATAACAACACCATCACCGTATGGTCGATTCTTCTCCATACCGAATTGAGTAGAACGATGACGTGCAAACTCATCGATTTCGGTAAATGAATCCGCATCTACAAGTAAATCAATACGTTCGCGGGCCGTTAGCTTTCCCTTCGCATGTTGCTTCTCAACGGCGCGGGCCGATCCGGCGTGCACCGCTTCCTCGACACGAAGTCGGAGATCTTCAATTTTTCCTGAAGTTGTATGCAGATCTGGGCTCATGGCTCTACGGTACTAGTCGTGGGTAGCCAAGCGCCAAGAGCGCCACTTAATAAGTCGATCATCGCTACAAAAATTTCGCAGTACTGGCGGGTAAGCGTGGTTGATCTCACTACCTCAACGCAGAACGATCTTGCAGAGTTAGTTAACTCTTCGGTAGCCAAGACTGGTGAATTAATTGCGGCAGAGTTTCAAAGTGCCGGCCGTGGACGATTGGATAGAACTTTTGAAGCACCACCAGCAAGTGCACTTTTATTCTCTTTTTACTTACAACCAAAGCGCGATAGAAGTGATTGGAGTTTTATTTCTTGCTTAGCGGCAATAGCTATGCAAGAAGTAATCTCTGAAGGACTAGCAGATAAGGCAACACTGAAATGGCCAAACGATATTTTAATTGGCGAGAAGAAAGTTGCCGGGTTACTCGCACAGCAAGTTGGTAACGGCTTGATAGTTGGAATCGGTCTAAATGTTGCAATGAGTGAAGCAGAACTTCCAGTACAAACCGCAACGTCTTTGGCAATAGCGGGGTCGAGCAATTTAGATCGCAATCAATTACTGGCTGAGTTTTTAAACCGCTTCGAAGGCGTCTTCACTCAATGGGATTCTGGTATGAACTTTTTAGATAATTATCGGCAGATCAGCTCAACTATTGGCCAAGATGTCCGCGTCGAGGTTACAGGGCGAGTTCCAATAGAAGGGAAAGCGGTCGCGATCTCGGCACAAGGTGCGCTAATTCTTAGCGATGGCTTCGAAGTTAACGTTGGAGATGTAGTTCATCTACGATAGCGAGGTGAACGAGCGCTTTCCGACTGTCGGCATTATCGGCGCCGGCCAACTCGCGCGCATGACAGTTGCTCCCGCTGAAGCACTTGGCGTAAATCTTTTGCTATTCGCCGAAAGCAGCGACGATAGCGCCGCACAAATCGCAGAACATGTAGTTGGAGATTATCGCGATCTCGATGCGCTCAAAGAATTTGCCAAGCGCTGCGATTTCGTAACCTTCGAACATGAATTGGTGCCACTTGCGGTAATTAAAGGGCTAGAAGCAGCTGGCGTGAAAGTCTTTCCAACCTCTGATTCATTTCAGTATTCGCAGAATAAAGCTTTGATGCGCCAAAGACTTTCGCAATATCCAGCTCCAAAATGGAAAGTCATAAACGATGGTGATGACCTGTTGGAGTTCCCATTTATCGCCAAGAGCATTAGCGGGGGATACGACGGACGCGGTGTTTGGAAGATTAAAAACCACGATGATCTAGATGAAATCCTCAACGAAGTAACGCAGTTGTTAATTGAGGAGTTAGTCGAATTTGATTTCGAGATTGCCGTTATGGTCGCCAGGTCAGCTCACGGTCAAGCGGTTACTTGGGCGCCAACTGAAACGATTCAAACTGAGGGAATCTGCACGAGCACGATTTCACCGGCTCCAAAACTTTCACAAGAGATGGCAGAGAAGGCGCAGCACTTAGCGCTATCGATCGCCAGCGATCTCTCCTTAATTGGCGTCATGGCAGTTGAGATGTTTGTAAAAGGTGACGAGTTATTTATCAATGAACTTGCGATGCGTCCGCATAACTCTGGCCACTGGACAATCGAAGGCGCCAAGACCAGCCAATTCGAGCAACACTTGCGCGCCATCCTCGATCTACCTCTAGGGGATCCGGCGATGGTTGCGCCTCATGTTGTTATGGGAAATATCTTGGGTGGAGATAAGACCGATATGTATCGCCCATATCTGCACTTAATGGCGCGTAACCCCAATCTTAAGTTTCATCAATATAAGAAAGAGATACGTAAAGGGCGAAAAGTTGGCCACGTTACCGTTGTAGGCGAAAACCTTCTAGAATTAACCGAGATAATCGCGCACGCCCGCGACTATATGAGTGGAGAAATCGATGAGTGATGTAGCAATCATCATGGGATCAGATTCTGATTGGCCCGTTATGGAAGAAGCTGCGAAAGCTCTCGACTCATTTGGCATTAGCTACACCGCTGATGTGGTCTCAGCCCATCGCATGCCAGAGGAAATGGTCGAGTTTGCCAAGACCGCTGCTGCCAAGGGTTACAAAGTAATTATCGCCGGTGCCGGTGGCGCCGCACATTTACCTGGAATGGTCGCTTCGCTTTCAACGCTTCCTGTAATTGGCGTTCCAGTTTCACTTAAAAATTTAGAGGGAATGGACTCACTGCTTTCAATTGTTCAGATGCCTGCTGGAATTCCTGTAGCAACAGTCGGAATCGATAACGCGAAGAATGCTGGATTACTGGCGGCACGAATTTTAGGCGTAAGTGATGCTGAAATTTCCAAGCGCGTTGCAAATGGTCTTGCGGAAATCAATAAGGAAGCAAAAGCAAAGGGCGCCCAGTTGAGCGCCCGTCGCAATTCAAAGACTGGTTTTTAGTCGCTCCGACCAAGCGCGTGAACGCGCCAGCCAGCAGCACGCCACTTATCGCGATCTAGCGCATTGCGACCATCGATTAAGAACTTTGATTTTACAAGTTGGCCAATAACTGAAGGATCCAACTCGCGATATTCCTTCCACTCGGTTAAGTGAAGTATGGCATCAGCGCCCTTTACGCAATCAGTAACCTTTTCTGCATAATCAAGGTTTGGAAAACGCTTACGTGCCGGTTCAATTCCTTTTGGATCGTGCACAACAACGGTTGCACCAGCTGCTTGTAGTTGGGCTGCGATATCAAGCGCTGGGGAATCACGAACATCATCGCTATCGGGCTTAAATGTCGCACCAAGCACCGCAATTTTATATTGAGTTAAATCTTCAGATAGATCAGCGCGAACTACATCGATTACACGCTGGCGCGCACGTAAATTGATGGCATCGATTTCGCGAAGGAACTCGAGAGCTTGATCTGCGCCAAGTTCCTGAGCCCGCGCCATAAATGCTCGAATATCTTTTGGTAAACAACCGCCACCGAATCCGATTCCAGCTTGCAAGAAGCGGCTTCCAATTCGTGGGTCGTAACCAATCGCCTTAGCTAGAACAGTTACATCCCCACCTGCTGCTTCACAAACTTCAGCCATCGCGTTGATAAATGAGATCTTGGTGGCAAGGAATGAGTTTGCCGCAACCTTTACGAGTTCGGCAGTTGGTAGATCTGCGCGAATCCAAGGGGTTCCAAGATCAATGATTGGCTTGTATACCTCTTTAAGAATTTTTTCAGCGCGATCATCGACAACTCCGACTACAAGGCGATTTGGAGTCAAAGTATCCTCAACTGCAAAACCTTCGCGTAAGAATTCCGGGTTCCAGGCAAGATCTGCTTGTGGAGCCGAAGTTTTCAATATTTCACGTAACGCTTGTGCTGTTCCAACTGGGACAGTTGATTTTCCAACAACTAGTGAGCCATCTTTAAGGTGAGGTGCGATGGCAGCCACTGAAGACTTTACATATGTTAAATCTGCAGCCAGTCCATCTTTGCTCTGGGGAGTTCCGACGCAGATAAAGTGAACATCGGCTTCAGCAACAGCTGAGAAATCAGTTGTAAAAGATAGGCGGCCGGTCTTCATCTCAGCAGCGAGGAGAGTATCTAAACCTGGTTCATAGAATGGAAGTTCTCCGCGGGAGAGAAGGTCTACTTTATGTTGATCGGTATCAACGCCGATAACTTCAAAGCCAAGTGATGACATACATGCTGCGTGAGTGGCTCCGAGATAGCCACAACCGATAACTGAGAGTTTCATAGGGATTTACTCTAATGCACCTTTTATTTGATATCTCCGCAGGGATTCTCCGCCGCGGTGCGAGTCTTAAATTTATCAACGATCACTGGTTTAGCAGAGGCGCTACTGCTAGCCGAAGGTGATGGGGTTACTTCATCGACCAGTGCGGCATCATCGCGTATGCGAGTCCAAAGATCGGCGCTCAATTGATCATCCCAAATAACCACCGATCCGATACCTGGCACGCTGCCATTTGCATTAGATAGCGGCACGGTTAGCGTTCGAACATTTCCGGATGACAATCCGCGCATCTGCTTGGCTAAATTCAAGAGATCACCTTCACTTAGGTTCTCATCCATCTTTATGGTGGAAATTGCCGCGTTCATAAAATTAACTATTTTTATGGGATTCAATAGGACACCGGTGCTGGTTGCCTTCTTAAGTACTGAACTCATAAATTGTTGTTGTCTCTGCATTCGACCGATGTCGCCACGACCATCAAAGTCACGAGTGCGAACATACTTAAGCGCTTCTATGCCACCTAGGGTATGAGTTCCAGCGCTTAAGACTAAGTGGCTCTTTGGATCATCAATATCAACTTTGGTACATACTTCAATTCCACCTAATGCATTTACTATTCCGGCAAAGCCGGCAAAACTGATTTCAATGTAATGGTCGATCTTCAGATTTGTTTCGCCTTCAATAGTTTCTATCAATAGCGGTGCTCCACCAAATGCGAAGGCGGCATTTAACTTATTCTGACGTGCGGGTATTTGGGATTTACCGTCTGTACTGGTGTGTGCGGGAATCGTCACGAGACTATCGCGCGGAAGAGAAACTAGATAAGCCTTATCACGCTTCTTACTTATATGAACCAATAACATGGTGTCGGATCTTCCGCCTGCAGCAGTTTTTGTACTGCCAACCCGAAGCGCCTTCATCTCTTCTTTCGTCAACCCTTCGCGGGTATCTGAACCAACTAGCAGGTAGTTAAGAGCTTTAGAAGTTTTCTCAGGTCGGTTATCAAGACCAGAGAAGACGCTGATGCGCGCGATTTTGCCACTGACATGGCCAAGCCCAATCCAAGAAAGCGATGCGAGGAGCACAACACCCAAAGAGAGTGATGTAATAATTCGTATTGCTCGCGTCGATTTCACATACGAACTCTACTTGGGCGATAGCGTGGAGGGGTTATGGTGACATCATTGGGCGAGTTATCTGCCTCACCGGCGGTCAGCGTGATTCTTCCTATCTTAAATGAAGCAGCGCATCTAGAAGAATCAGTGTCGGCGATACTTTCTCAGGATTATCAAGGAAGCTTTGAAGTAATTCTTGCACTAGGCCCTTCTAGCGATCACACAAACGACATTGCTGCGGCGCTCTCTGCCAAAGATGCGCGCGTTAAATTGGTTTCAAACCCAACTGGAAAGACTGCTGCCGGACTTAATTTAGCTGTCGCAGCATCGCAAAACCCAGTCATTGTCCGCGTTGATGGCCACGCCGAGATCCCTGGCAATTACATAACGCTCGCTGTTGAGATTTTAAGAAAGACCGGCGCCGTAAATGTTGGTGGCATTATGGCCGCTGAAGGAATTTCAAACTTTGAGAAAGCGGTGGCGCGCGCCATGCGTAGCCCACTTGGAGTTGGTGCATCACGATTTCATACCGGTGGCGCAGCTGGCGAGGCAGACACTGTTTATCTTGGTTCATTCCGCCGCGAAGCAATTGTCCAAGCAGGTGGTTTTGATGAGAGATACACGAGGGCGCAGGACTGGGAACTCAATCATCGTCTAAAAAAGAACGGTGGCTTGATTTATTTCGATCCACGCTTACAAGTTACTTATCGCCCTAGACCAACGCTTCGTAAGTTAGCAAAACAATATTTTCAATACGGAACCTGGCGGCGCGTGGTTTCGCGTAGCCATTCTGGAACTATAAATCTGCGTTACTTAGCGCCACCGTTAACTTTGCTTGGAACGTTTCTTTCCTTGGTAGCGGGTTTATTACTGCACCCATTTCTATTTATTCCGGCGGCCATTTATGGTCTCTTTGTGGTGATTTCTGCAGCGATTATGACGCGATCAATTCGTGAGTATTTTTCTCTAATTGCGATAATTCCAACTATGCATTTCGCTTGGGGCGCGGGGTTCATCACCTCTACTAAAGCCCTGCGGTAGCCTTTACCTATATGAGCGCTCCTGTATCAATATACGAACCGTTTCGCGCTGGTCTGCCACCGCTCGGCTCTTACCTGCGCTCTTTATGGGCGCGACGTTCATTTATCGCCGAGTTTTCTCGTTCTGAACTCCGCGAACAGAACTACGGGTCAGTCTTTGGGCAGCTCTGGTTGGTGTTAAACCCGCTACTTTTATCAGGCGTTTACTTCCTACTTATCTACATCATCGGCGGACATAGCGATGCCACGCGATATGGCCATCTAACAGCCAATCTCTTTCTCTTCTATTTGATCAGCAATAGCCTCACTGGGGGAGTGAAATCAATTACCGCTGGCCAGCGCTTGATTTTAAATACTGCTTTTCCGCGAGTGATGCTTCCTATCTCTGCGACAGTAATCGCGCTATTTAAATTTGCACCAACTCTTCTAGTCTTCTTTGTAATGCGCACTGTCCTAGGTTTGCATTATTCGTGGCAAATGTTCTGGGCAATCCCGGTAATCCTGATTGCGCTGTTAATGGGCCTTGGTATGGCGATTTTAATTTCCTGTATAAATGTTTATTTCCGCGATATTGCTAGTCTATTGCCATATCTGACGCGCAGCTTGCTTTACTTGTCACCAATTCTTTATCACGCAAGTGATGTATCTGAAAAAATTAAGACTTTAGAAGTCGTTAACCCACTCTTCTATCTTTTAGATGCCTGGTCGCAAGTGATGGTTTACGCCAAAGCGCCCGATTTGTATTCACTTGCACACGCATTTATATGGGCGCTATTGATCTTCTTAATCGGTGCCTACTTCTTTCTATCTAGGGAGCGTGATTTCGCTGTCCGCCTCTAATTCACAAAACTCACTTCATACCAAACATGGACTCGCTGTTTCAGTTCAAAACGTTGGTTTGACCTACACAACTTCCATCGATAAGCGTCCAACGTTGAAGGCAAGACTTAAAGCGCTTGGTCGCGGCAAAAAGCACACTCGAGTTGTTCGCGCTCTAAATGAAATTAATTTAGATGTTCATTACGGAACCGTTCTCGGTGTAATCGGCTCTAACGGAGCTGGTAAATCATCACTCATGCGAGTTATTTCAGGAATTGTTCCACCGTCGCAGGGGCGTATCGAAGTTCACGGCTCCGTAAGCACCTTATTGGCACTGGGAGTTGGATTTAATCCATCGATGACTGGACGAGCCAACGTTTATTTGGGTGGTCTTGCAGCTGGAATGTCACGCGCAGAAATCGATGCACAATTTGATGCGATCGCTGATTTCTCAGAGTTGGGAGATGCGATAGATGCACCGATGCGCACATATTCATCAGGAATGTATGCGCGACTGGCTTTCTCAGTAGCAGCGACAGTTCAGCCAGATATCTTGATCGTGGATGAAGCGCTCAGCACCGGCGATGCCCACTTTAAAGAGAAGAGCCTTAATCGCATTAAAGAGTTGCGTACCGCTGACCGTGCCTTGATTCTGGTAAGCCATGCCATGGCAACAATTGAAGATGTCTGTAATGAAGTTGTTTGGCTCCATAAAGGTAAATTGATGGCACGCGGTAATCCTGCAGAAGTTATCAAGCAGTATCGCGAATTTATGCAGGTCGGAAAGAGCGCAGCAGCAAATGAGGATGTCTAAGAATTTCCTGAAGCTTCTTGTCGTAGCGATTGCTTTGAATATCTTTCCGAGCACAGCATCCGCTGCAGAAGTACCAGCCACCTTTGCTTTTCAAGGAAGCGGATACGGCCATGGCGTTGGCATGAGCCAAATAGGTGCGCTCGCAAAAGCTTTAGCGGGTGAATCTGCGACCGCAATCTTGCAGTATTACTACACGGGCACTGCCGTTGAGACAGTAACTGATACGCAAATACTTCGAATCAATATCGGCCACTTGCTAACTTCAGCGAAGATAAGAAGTGATTCAAACGGGGCGCAATTGCAGCTTTTTTCCGGCGAATTAGGAGAGACGCAGACATCTGCACCAATACTTACCTTGCCGAGTAGAACTTCCTTAAATCTAGCGCTCAGCAATAATTTGATCGCAGTTTCTACAACTCGCGGAAGTAAGAGCATGGCAATTACCACCGGTACAACTTTTACGTTGCGCTGGACTGGTACAAGATATCTAGAGGGTCCGCTAACGGTACTTTCGCTAACTACTGGAAACGTTGTTAATAGATACCGCCATGGGCAGATCAACTTCAAGATAATTCGCGATAAAGCCCTCGGTAAGCGGATCGAGATTGTTAATTCAGTTCGCCTGCAAGATGAATATCTGTGGGGGATTAGCGAAGTTCCATCCTCCTGGCCTGCAGCAGCGCTCGAAGCTCAAGCGATCGCCTCTCGGACATACGCATATGCCAAATCATTAAAGGTTCGTACTGCTTGTGACTGCCATCTTTACGCAACCATTAGCGATCAGACCTTTGCTGGATATTCAAAGGAGAGCGAACCAAGATTCGGTGAACTTTGGAAAGCCGCGGTAAATCGAACCGCTGGCTCGATTATTACTTACGCCGGATCGCCTATCACCGCGTATTTCACCTCATCTTCAGGTGGCGCGACAGAAACTTCTGAGCATGCTTGGGGCACGGCAACGCCATATACAGTCAGTGTTTCAGATAGTGCAAGCGTGGATGCAGTTCTTAATCCACGTTTTGCAACTTGGTCACGTGATATTTCACAGAGCGTAATTGCTCAAGCATTCTTGCTGCCAGATGTTGCATCACTCAAAGTAATTGCACTAAATCCAGCAGGCTCTGTTGCAACTATTGAAGCAACTTCTTCAACTGGTCTAACTGCCATATTACGTGGCGAAACATTTAGAAGTCGAAGTAAATTGCCATCTGCTTGGTTTACCTTAAAAATATAAATTAATTGGCGTGGAGAATTGAGTTCAACCCACCCCATGTGCCGGTGCGCAGTACTACTTCCAAACTGCCATTTAGCGAGTTGCGACGGAAGAGCAAATTGCTTGCGCCAGAGAGAGTTGCCGCTTTAACGATCTCTCCATCCGGGAGTTTTACCTTAGATGCCGCAGTTATATAAGTTCCCGCTTCGATTACGCAGTTATCTCCGAGTGAGATTCCGAGTCCAGAATTAGCGCCAAGTAAACACTTTTCACCGACTGAGATAACTTCTTTTCCACCACCGCTTAAGGTGCCCATTATTGAAGCGCCACCGCCAACATCGCTTCCATCTCCGACGACAACTCCAGCTGAGATACGTCCTTCAACCATAGATACGCCCAGTGTTCCGGCGTTAAAGTTAACGAAACCTTCATGCATGATGGTTGTACCTGTTGCTAGGTGCGCACCTAAACGAACGCGATCGGCATCAGCGATGCGCACACCCGATGGAATTACATAATCAACCATGCGTGGGAATTTATCGACGCCAAAGACTGTGACATGACCGTACTTGGCGCGAAGGGCGCCCCGAATAGATTCAAAGCCTTCAACCGCACAAGGTCCCGCAGATGTCCAAACGACATTAGTTAGCAGACCGAAAATTCCATCCATAACTGCGCCATGCGGTTTGATTAAACGATGTGAAAGTAGATGAAGTCGCAAGTAGGCATCTACCGCACTTACAGGTGCGGTATTTAAATCAATTTCGAGCGAAACAACTTCGCGCCTAACTTTTCTAACTTCATCAACACCGACAAGCTTGGACAGGCTTTCACTTGGATTACCGATGAGAGCGCCTAAAGATGGTTCTGGAAACCAGACATCTAGAACTGTTTCACCTGAGAAGGTAGCAATTCCGTGGCCTGATGCCAGCGCTGCTGATTTTTGCGAAGAAGACATGCGATAAGCCTAACCCCTATCCTTTGGCTCATGCGTATCGCCGTTTACTGCTCTTCATCACAGACGATCGACCCGAAATATATTGACCTTGCTCATTCACTTGGGGCGGCAATCGCGGCGCGTTCTTGGGAAGTGGTTTCTGGTGGCGGACATATTTCAGCGATGGGCGCCGTTTCCCGCGGTGCGCGCGAAGCCGGTGGCAAGACAATTGGAGTCATCCCGCAGCGCTTGGTAGATATTGAGTTCGCCGATAAAGAGTGCGACGAGCTACATATCGTAGATTCGATGAGAAACCGTAAAGCGATGATTGAGGATTTATCCGATGCCTTTATCGCCTTGCCAGGCGGTATCGGAACCCTAGAAGAACTCTTTGAGATCTGGGTTGGTAGATTTTTAAAGTTTCACAACAAACCTGTAATTGTTTTAGATCCTTACGATCTCTATGCACCACTTGCAACGCTTATTGATCACTTGGAAGACCACGGTTTTGTTAAACCCGGACAGCGCGAACTCTTACATTGGGCGCACAGCGTTGATCAGGCGCTCGATATCGCAAAAGGAATTTGATCATTAATACTTCCAAGAACACTTTACACATTAC
>Ga0222712_10007215_pt1 | contig 10803 bp, 4 predicted proteins | sample C33_657DmetaG_FD_165043 | JGI IMG/M metagenome (GOLD analysis project Ga0222712, IMG submission 165043) | Estuarine water microbial communities from San Francisco Bay, California, United States - C33_657D | ecosystem: Environmental > Aquatic > Marine > Unclassified | place: USA: California... | reverse complement strand
GGCAAGAAAAGAATACTGGTTGCTGACCATCCCGGATATCCTGTTCTTGCCAATCACAGAGGCAGGAATTTCCTGACCATGCATGCTGTACAGCATGGGCTTGTAATCAAACAATTCCATTTGGGATGGACCTCCGCTTTGGAAAAGGTAGATCACCCTTTTTGCTTTGGGAAGAAAATGCGGATTGACAAGCGGTTTGTTGATGTCTTCCGAAACTTGCTGCACCAGTTTACGGTCTGCATTTTTGTTGCCACAACCCAATAATGAACCCATTGCAATGCTTCCCAGTCCGAGGACTGAACCACGAAGGAATTCCCTTCGCTTGTTTTCGTAATGCATTTTCATCAACTCATTCATGGTCAATCATTTTCTGGTAAGGAACTCATCGGTATTCATCAAGGCCAATGCAGTACTGCCCATGGCAGCCAATTGATGGACATCGGGTAGATCCGTTTTGCTTTTTCCAACAGTCATAAATGCTGCTGCTTTTTCAGGATGGGTCTCAAAGTTGTTCAACTCAGCCAGGTACATTTCTTTCATCAATCGCTCTTCTTTCTTGTTGGGCTTGCGTCCTGTGATCAGGCGAAACCCATACAGCAACTGACTTTCAACATTAGTACCCCCTTCCCTTATCATCCTGGCTCCCACATGCCTTGAGGCTTCAACAATCTGTGGATCATTCAACATGGCAAGGGATTGCATGGGTGAACTTGAAACGGGTCTTCGTACCAAACATACCGACCTGTCAGATGCATCAAAGATCTGCATGAAGGGTACGACACTGGTTCGCTTTCTCACCGTGTAAATGCTTTTCCTGTAAAGGTCTTCGCCTTCAGATAAGATGTATTGATAGCGCCAAACCTTGTCGCTCAAGGCATCCCACAACCCTTCAGGCTGGTAGGGATAAACGCTCTTTCCGCCAACCTTGTTGGAAAGCAAGCCTGCTACAGCAAGCGCATTGTCACGCAGCATTTCGGCAGGAAAACGGTAACGGGGATTTCTTGTCAGGAGGGCATTGTTTGGATCGCTTTTCACCACCGCAGGATCCGCCAAGGAGGATTGCTGGTAGGTGGCGCTCATGAAAACATATTTCATGAAAGCCTTTGTGTCCCACTTGTTTTTCATGTAGTGGAGGGCAAGATGATCCAACAATTCAGGATGGGTGGGCATCGCACCCTGGTTGCCAAAATCATCCGATGTTGAAACCAGTCCCTTGCCAAAAATCAATTGCCACATCCTGTTGACGGCAACCCTGGATGTCAAAGGATTCTTGTCATCAAACATCCATTGTGCCAGACCCAACCTGTTTTTGGGAAGGTCTTGGGGAAAAGGCATGATGGACGCTGGTGTTGAAGGTTCGACCTTGTCTCCATGGCTGTCGTACAGGCCCCTTTTCAATACATAGGTGGGACGGGCCTGGGGGAGATCGCCCATGACCATGACTTCCTTCACGGAATCATACAGATCGCAGAGCGATTTTCTGGTTTGTTGCAAGGGACTCAACACTGTATCTATGCTTGTTTTAGGAGGCAGCTTGAACGGCTTCAGTGCTTGCAAATACTTGATTTCAGGGGTGGTCAACTGGTTGTTGAAAATCTGAAACTCATCCACTTCTCCCCTTGGCATGGAACGGTCAAGCACCCGCTTTCCAAAATTGAATCCTGAATGTTTTCCCTTGTGGATGCTGTAGTACTGGCGGATATGTTTCACCAGGTGATCGTATTCAATTTTGGTTGAAGTCTTCTTCCCATCAAGATAAATAGAGACACCATCAGCCTTGCTTGTTCCATCATAGTTGATGGCCACATGATGCCACTCATTGACCTTCAGTTTTTCTGTACTGATGACACTGATGGCGTCGTGCGGAAAAGAATGGCTCAACCGAAAATTCAATTGGTTGTCTTTCAACAGCAGGTCATATCCCTGATACCCATAACGGTGGTGTTCTGCATGGTAAAACACAGTGGCCAATGGATATTGCTCAGGTACCTTCAACCAAAGGCTGAAGGAGAAAGGTTCATAGCGTTCAAAATAACCCACCTTGTATGCTGGAAAAGCCAGATAGGTTTCATCATTGTATTTGAGCGACTTGCCAACCACGCCTTTTCCGAATTCTGCCTTGTTAAAACTTGCAGGGTTAGCAGGATCGGCTTCATTGACAAATACTTCAGTTTTGGCATCGATCTTTTTGGTGCGATCAAAATTCAGTTTTGCATGCAGCTTTTGTCCAAGCGCAACAGCAATTTCCTTTTCCTCCTGCTTCAACTGATTGGCTTCAATACTGCGCAGCCTCTCCGTTTCCATTTTTTCCATGGCCTTCAGCTTCTGTTGCAAGCGGCTGATTTGCGCATCGTCATGTTGAGTTGTCAGCAAAAGCGTTGGCCCTGGTACTACATTGTCGTCACCATAATTGGGACCACCTTTTTCAAACGTGCTGTTGAAAAAAGCATACATCGAATAGTAATCCTTTTGGCTGATCGGATCGTATTTGTGGTCGTGGCATTTTGCACACCCAACCGTCATGGCAAGGACAGCCGTACCCAAGGTATTGGTGCGGTCAACCACATACTCCACGCGGTACTCTTCATCAATGATACCGGCTTCTGAGTTTTGCTTGTGGTTCCGGTTGAAACCGGTAGCAAGGATCTGTTCTTTGGTCGGATTGGGCAACAGGTCCCCGGCGTATTGCCAGGTGATGAAATCATTGAAGGGAAGATTACGGTTGTAGGCACCGATGACCCAATCGCGCCAAGGGCTCATTTCCCTGTGCTTGTCATCCAGGTAGCCATGGCTGTCAGCAAACCTTGCCACATCCAGCCAATAGGCCGCCATGCGCTCACCATAATGATGCGAAGCCAGGTACCTGTCAACCAGTTTTTCATAGGCCTTTGGATCTGCATCCTTTAAAAAGGCATCTACTTCCTTGACATCTGGCGCAATGCCCCTGATGTCAAAACTAAGCCTGCGGATCAGGGTTTCCTTGTCCGCTTGCTGGGCAGGTTGCAGCCCAGCATTCTCCATGGCACCAAGGGTGAATTGATCGATATCATTCTTTACCCATGCCTTGTTTTGCACTGAAGGAATTTTAACCGATTTCAACGGTACGAAGGCCCAATGTTTTTTGTATTCAGCACCCTGTTTGACCCATTTTACCAGCACGGCTTTTTCGTATGCAGAGAGCTCAAGGTGCGACTCGGGAGAAGGCATGACATAATCAGCAACTTCACTGAGGATCCGCTTCACCAATTCACTTTTGGAAAGGCTGCCCGGAGCAATGGCTTTCAAACCAGACTCGGTCACTTTGCTGTAGGCGAAAGAGGCAATGTCCAACCGCAGGTCTGCTTTCTGTTTTTTCATGTCCGGACCATGGCAAGAAAAGCATTTGTCAGAGAGTATTTTTTTGACATGAACGTTGTAATCAATCTCCTCAGGCAGAGAAGCATAGGCTTCAGCAACTTCCTTGGGAAGTTCGGTATGGTCACAACCGAAAAGCAACAGGGTAAGGAAAAAGATGAGAATTCCTCTCATGGAAATACATTTATTGTCTTGTAAAATTACCCTTTAGCCCTGCATTGCCAAGGCAATAACAAGAGCCACTTTGTATACTATTTTAGCATTGGCTTAGAATGAGCATTTGTTTTATGTAATTTACTGTATTATACCTGAATCCAAAAACGAATTTCATGCGCAGAAAATACCTCCGGTTTGCCTTGCTGATGCTTGCCATTGGCATCTTTGAAACCCAGGCACAATCGATCCATGTGAGTCCAAAAGGAAGCGATAAAAACACAGGAACCAAAGAAAAACCTGTTGCCAGCCTGACCGCTGCCCGAAGCCTTGCCAGGAACTACAAAAAAGCAAAGGGACTGCCCAAGGGCGGGCTCAACGTGATCATCCATGGAGGTATTTATGACCTTCAGCAAACCTTCCAGCTTACCGAAGAGGATGCGGGAAAAAAAGACGCCCCCATCACCTGGTCTGCAGCAGCAGGGGAAAAAGTGAATATCACTGGAGGAAAGACGATACAACCAGGGAAATTCAGCAAGGTAATGGACAAGGCCATCTTGAACAGGCTTGAAAAAAATACCATCGGAAATGTTTGGCAGGCTGATCTGTGGGCAGAGGGAATCAACAACCTGGGCAACCACCGCCAGTATGGGCATGGCCTGCCTGTTGTGCCAGCGACACTGGAACTGTTCTTCAATGGTGAACCCATGACCCTTTCAAGGTATCCCAACAAGGGTGCCATGAAGATTGGCAAGGTATCCGACCCGGGATCCGTTCCCCGCAATGGCGACAAATCCAATAGGGGCGCCCTGTTTGCCTATACAGACAGCAGGCACAAAAAATGGGTTGGGCAAAATAATATCTGGATACAGGGAACCCTCAATTATGGATTTGGGGATGACTATAACCCGATTGATTTCATAGACACCATTGCCGGACAGGTCAAACTCAAGAAACCGCATCTCTATGGCGTTGGCGCCGGAAAAGACTTTCAGGAATACGTGGCCATCAACATACTTGAAGAACTGGACAGCCCCGGAGAATGGTACATCGATGAAACATCAGGCATACTTTACTTCTGGCCACCCGCAGACATGAAGGACGCCTTGATTCAGGTATCCATGCTCGAAGACCCCATCATCGCCCTTGAAGGCACTGAGTACGTAACACTCAAGGGGCTTACCATTGAAGCAGGACGGGGCATCGGCATCTACATTGAACGCAGCAATTACACGCTGGTTGCCGGTTGCACAGTAAGGAATGTTGGCACCTCAGGCATTTTCATGGGACAGGGAGCCAAATTGCTGGATGAAAATACCTCGATTGATGACTATGTGGGAGAGCCGCAGTCAAGACAGATTGGAAGTTTTCAAAACCATATTTACAGCAACAATGTATGGAACAGAAAAGCGGGAAGCAACAATGGCGTGCTGAGCTGTGATGTGTACAATACAGGCAGTGGCGGCATTTACATCAGTGGAGGAGACAAGAAAACCCTGACAAGAGGCAACAGCTATGCAGAAAATTGCAGGGTTTACAACTATACCCGGAGAAATAAATTTACTTGGGCAGGCATCCGGGTAGATGGATGTGGCAACAGGATTTCACACAACGAGATTTTCAATTCAGACTGGCATGGCATCTTTGTGCATGGAAACGACCACATTTTTGAATACAATTATATCCATGATGTGACCCTGAATTCAAACGATACCTCTCCCTGGTACATTGGAAGAAATCCCAGCGACAGGGGCAATGTCATCCGCTACAATTATCTTGACAATTGTGGCAACCCCAACAGGATGACCATGGGCATTTATTGTGATGATTCATCAACAGATGTCTATGTGTATGGGAATGTTTTCAACAACATGAAAACCGACCATGGTGTGCTGTTCAGCAATGCAGGCTGGCACCTGGTGATGAAGAACAATATTGTGATCAACCCGATTGCGCATACGGCTGTGGTATCAGCCAGTTACTATACCTGGGCTGCTCCGCAGGCTGCACAGATGTATGGCAACAATGGACTGTTGAGAAAAAGATTGGAACAAGAAGTGAACTTCAAGTCCCCACCCTATTCAACACGGTATCCTGCATTGCTTCCTTACCTCGATGAGATCGTGGAAGGAAAAGAGTGGGAAGGCATGCGCTCCAGGGGCAACATGCTGGAGGGAAACCTGATTGTTGGCGGGCCAGACAATCCAATCAAATTGTTGGGAGGAAAATATGCGCAAATGGATGGAAAGAACAACTGGGTAACAAAAGAGGATCCAGGATTTGTGGACATGAAAAACAAAAACTTCAACCTCAAACCAGATGCCAAGGCTTTCCAAATGATTCCAGGCTTTGAACCCATTCCATTTGACAAGATGGGAACTTACAAGGATGCATACCGAAAATAAATGTCCATGCAAAGATCAATGGTGAACCGATGCCTGCTTGCAGCAATCCTGTTGCTCAACATGCTTATTGGATGGGCACAAACCAATCTCAGTCCCTACAATGTTCAATGGAACTCCCAAAGCCTCAATTCATCCGGATCAATGCCCATGGGCAATGGCGATATCGGGGCCAATCTCTGGGTAGACCAAGAAGGTGTCTTGCAATTTTTCATCTCCAAAACAGATGCTCATTCTGAAATTGGCAGGCTGCTGAAGATTGGAAAAATTGCCCTGCGTTTCAGCCCAAACATACTGGCTGAAAAAGATTTCACCCAAACCCTTGACCTTGAAAAAGGCATGATCCGGATCAGGGGAAAAAAAGAAGAAAAAACCGTTGAAATCCAATGCTGGGTTGATGCCAACAATCCTGTCATCCATGTTGAAGGCAATGCCAATTTCCCCTTGAGTGTTGATGTCATCAACCAACTCTGGCGGAAAGAACAAAGACTGCTGACAGGAAACGAGCGGCACTCAGGCTATGGCGTGACCTTCAGGGACGAACCATTTCTGTCCGAAAAAGATACAGTATTACAATTCAACAATGCCATTGGATGGTGCCATGAAAACAAAACATCCATCTGGCAGATGACACTTGACAACCAGAACATCAGTGCATTCAATACCATCGGAAAAGATCCCTTGATAGGGCAACAATTTGGAGCCATCGTTGGGGGCACGGCATTCAAAAAAACATCCCCCACTGAGCTCTCTACCATCCAGCCCACCCAGCATTTTGCGCTATATGCCGTGGTACAGAAATCCAAAGAACCCTCCATCGAAAACTGGAAACAGTCTGTTGAAAAAAAGCTTGAAAAAACACAAAAAACGGCTCCAGGACTGGATATCAAGAATCATCTTGCCTGGTGGAAATCCTTTTGGAACAGGCATTATATCATCATCAGTTCCGATTCAGCAAAAGAAAAAACATTTGACATCACGCAGGCCTATACCTTGCAACGCTACATGAATGCCTGTGCAGGAAGGGGCGGACTGCCCATCAAATTCAATGGTTCCATTTTTACGGTTGACCTGAACGAAAACATGGGCAGTGGCAAAAAAGGGTTTGATGCAGACTACCGCGAATGGGGTGGAAATTTCTGGTTCCAAAATACGCGATTGATTTACTGGACCATGTTGCATGCAGGGGACCATGAAATGATGAAGCCCTTTTTTGACATGTACAGCAATGCATTGGAACTGGCAAAATACAGGACAAAAAAATACTTCAACCACGAAGGGGCCTATTTCCCTGAAACCATGACCCCATGGGGTTCTTACCTGATTGACAATTACGGATGGAACAGAAAAGGCAAGCCAGACGGAGTGTCGGATAATTTGTACATCAGGTATTACTGGCAGGGCGGACTCGAACTCGCTGCAATGATGTTTGACTACCTGGAATTCACACAAGACTCAGCCTACTTCAAAAGCAAGGCAGTTCCTTTCATCAAGGAAATCATTGCCTTCTATGACAAGCATTATCCGCGCGATGAAAAAGGCAAACTGCTGATCACTCCTGCCCAGTCACTTGAAACCTATCAGGAGGGCGTCACCAATCCTGCTCCCGAAATCGGCGGACTGCATTGGTGCCTTGACAAGATCATGAGCAAGCCTGGCCTCTTTGAAAGCTGTTTCGTCAACATGAGCAAACAATTCAAAAAAGAAATTCCCGCAATGCCACTGGGCGATTCGCTCGGACAAAAAATCCTGCTCAGCGGTGAAGATCTAGGGAAACGATTGAACATTGAAAACCCTGAACTCTATGCCGTATTCCCCTACAGGATATTTGGCGTTGGCAAGCCTGACCTTCCCCTGGCCTTGAATACCTTTTCAATGAGGGGATACAAAAGCTGGAATGGATGGCACCAGGATGCTATTCAGGCAGCCTTGCTCGGATTGACGGCAGAAGCAAAGAAAATGGTGACATCCAATTTCACTGCAAAACAGAACAGCAGTAGGTTTCCTGCCTTCTGGGGACCCAACTACGATTGGGTTCCAGACCAGGACCATGGAAGCGTTTCATCAAGGGCGCTGCAGAATATGCTGATTCAAACAGATGGAAATAAAGTACTGCTTTTCCCTGCATGGCCCAAAGAATGGAATGTGCAGTTCAAAATCCACATCCCTGGCAAAAAGACCATAGAGGGCGCTTACCATCAAGGGAGCGGCGTGAAATTAAAAAATAAACCCTCAGGCATCAAGATAGAGACATTAATCAATTGATATATATCCATGCCATCCGCAATGCATTTGTAAACAACATTAGCATCTCCATCATGAAAAAAATCATTCTTCCTATCATCGCCCTACTGGGAATACTGCCACTGGCACAATCTCAGCAGCGCCCAAACGTCATTTTTATTTTGGCAGATGACCTTGGCTATGGAGACCTCAGCTGCCTGAACCCCGGTTCAAAAATCAGCACACCCAACATCGACAGGCTTGCAAGGGAAGGCAAAACATTTACGGATGCGCATACTCCCGCATCGCTCTGCACCCCAACCAGGTATGGGATTCTGACCGGTCGCTATGGTTGGCGATCCTCTTTAAAAAGAGGCGTATTGAAACACTATGATCCACCACTTATTGAACCAGAACGATTTACAGTGGGCAAATTGTTTCAGGAAAATGCCTATGCAACTGCCTGCATTGGCAAATGGCATTTGGGCTGGGATTGGCCATTGAAGAACAACAGCTTCTTCAGGGATTCCTTGTACAAAGGCAATGACAAACCAGCTGACCGGTTGAGGATAGAAAAGCTGGTTGATTTTTCAAAACCCATTGACAATGGACCAACCACCAAGGGTTTTGATTATTATTTTGGAGACGATGTGCCCAACTATCCTCCCTACTGCTTTTTTGAAAACAACAGAACCATTGGCATTCCCACGCGCTACAAACCCGATTCAATGTATGGTCATCCAGGATTCATGGCAGACAACTGGAGCCTTGAAGCTGTGGTACCAGGCATCACCGCAAAATCAGTCGAATTCATCAAGGAAAATGCAGGCAAGAAAAAACCCTTCTTCCTCTATTTCGCATTGACATCCCCACATGTGCCCATCGCACCTTCCGCACAATTCAAAGGTACCAGCAAAGCGGGGCCGTACGGGGATTTTGTGCAAGAAACGGATTGGGCAGTGGGCCAAATCATGAAGGCCGTTGAAGACGCAGGCATTGACAAAAACACCCTCATCATTTTCACCAGCGACAATGGATCACCTGGACAAGATGGAGAAAACATGAGTGGCACAATGAATGCTGTCATGAAATACGACCACTACCCCAACTACCCTTTCAGGGGAATGAAAACCGATCTCTGGGAAGGCGGACACCATGTGCCCTTCATCGTAAAATGGCCTGGCAAAATAAAGGTCAATTCCACATCCTCTACCACCATTTGCCAGACAGATTTTTTAGCAACCTGTGCAAACTTACTGAACGCCAAGGTTCCGGAAAAAGAAGCAGAAGATAGCTATAGCATATTGCCCCTTCTGCTGGATAAAAATACAGCTGCCTACAACAGGCCCTATACGGTTCATCATTCCGGCGAAGGATTTTTTGCGATCAGGCAAGATGAATGGAAACTCATCATGACAGGCAACTCTGGTGGAGGACTGGTTCCAAGCATACCAGAAAAGGTCAATGGCGTTGCAGTACCTCTTCAATTGTATGACCTGAAAAATGATCTGCAGGAAAAAAACAATCTCTACCTCAAGTATCCTGAGAAAGTAAAAGCACTTCAGCAACTGCTACAGCAGGCAAAGGCCGGCAACAGATAAATGCTTGGCGATGGTTCAATTGGAAGCAACATCAGGCCAGGGAATTTGCATGCCAGTCTGTTTGAATGTTGGCATGGATGCGTTCCGCTTTTTCAATGTCTTGGTCATCAGGCTTGCCATTTCTCTGAGCTTTGCGGGTTGCACTTTGGCCAAATCATGTTCCTCCCCAATGTCGTTGGACAGGTCATACAATTCCAGTTCCCCGGTCTTGTGAAAATACACCAGCTTCCAGTTTCCCTTGCGCAAGGCTGTTCCCCAGCAGATGCCGTGGTAATTGACATTGGTCCAGTTGTTGGGATAATGCCACAACAATATTTTATTGTCGTCCTTCCGGTTCGGATTTTTCAAGAATGGGAGGATGGATTTCCCATCAATGGTTTGAACTGTAGGAGATGGTTTTGATCCTGCCAATTCAAGGATGGTGGGAAACCAATCGTCGATGCTCACGTATTGATGGTTGGTTGAATTGGCCTGTATGCCAGGACCCGCAACGATCATGGGAACCCGTATGCCTCCTTCATAGAGCGAGCCTTTCCCTTGTTTTAAGGGAAGGTTCTGCGTATGCACTTTTCCGCTGCGAGGCGGCACCAGGCTGAGGCTTCCATTGTCTGTCATGAAAACTACGATGGTATTTTTGTCTTGCCCACTTTGCTTCAGATAGTCCATCAACTCGCCCAGGCTTTTGTCCATCCCTTCCACCAGGGCTGCATATTTGGCTTCTGTATCCGTAAGGCCTTTGTCGATATAGTGCTGGTAAAAACGATCGTCCTTGCTGAAAGGCAGGTGCACGGCATAATGGGCCATGTAAAGGAAAAAAGGCTTTCCTGTTGGCTCATTTGCCTTGATGGCAGCAATGGCCTCTTCCGTCAATGCATCGGTTAAAAATGTTCCTTTGGCAGCGTGCTTCTCAAGGCCACGAACGCCCCAGAGCGTGTCGTTGGGATTGCCCTTGTAATGATCCTTTGCCAGAAAACTGCCCGGATGTCCTGCTGCAGTACCAGCAATGTTGACATCAAATCCAATGGTCAGTGGATTGGAAGCTGGTGTGCCATAAGGTGCAAAATGCGCCT
>Ga0222712_10007214_pt1 | contig 10803 bp, 4 predicted proteins | sample C33_657DmetaG_FD_165043 | JGI IMG/M metagenome (GOLD analysis project Ga0222712, IMG submission 165043) | Estuarine water microbial communities from San Francisco Bay, California, United States - C33_657D | ecosystem: Environmental > Aquatic > Marine > Unclassified | place: USA: California... | reverse complement strand
GGCATTACCGGAGCATGAAGCCGATGAGCCATTGATGTTCATCGTCTGGCCACTCAGCATGGTGGCGACCTGAGCGGCGGTCAGGTCCGACGGAGTGTTGGCCACGCCACCGTTGTTGCCCTTGATGGTTCCAGCGCCCATCGTGTTGAGCTTGGCGTTGGTGACTGCGCTGTTCGCTATGGTCGCCGTGATCGACGTTGTTCCTGATCCCGAGAGATCGCCACCGAGCGTGATCGTCTGGTTGCCGGTGAGGTAGCTGGCGTTGCTACCACCCGTTACAATACCCTTGGCGTTGACAGTGACGTTGTTGTACGTGCCGGCCGTGACACCGCTGTTTGGCGCTGCGGTCAGGAAGTTGGTGGAGTCGAGAACCGTTCTCCACGCTTGCCATGTTCCAGAGTTCCTTCCGCGTATCGCAAGCTGACCAGTGCGGTAGTCTTGATAGATCTGAGAGGCCCAAGTGTTGTCGTAAGCCTGAACGAACAATGCACCGTCAGTCTGACTGAACAGTGAGATGTTCGAGTTGACGTAGTAGAACCCGTTCTTGGTCGTAGTGTCCGCAGCTACAGGAGATCCAGAGTTTGATGAGACGATGTCGGTGATGCCGTAGCCAGAGATGGTCGTCGGCTTCCCGGTGACGCCGGTCCATGGCACTGCGCCTGCGGTGAGGCTAGACGCTGTTCCGGTCAATCCGGTGCCTGGACCAGAGAAGTTGGTACCAGTGACCGTCCCAGTGAACGTGGAGTACCCACCATAGTTTCCGTCATGCAGCAGCGTCTTCCACGCTGTCCATGTCGTGCTGTCGGTCTGGTTGCGCCATCTCAGGACTCCGTTGTAGTTTGCGTCAATTTGAACAGGACCGCTAGATCCAGCGACGTTGATTGTAAGAAGCGTGCTGCTGTAGCCCGTCTTGCTGATCAATCGGAACCCTGTGGCAGTAGCTGTATTAAGATCGGCTTCCGCAACTGCAGCCAATGACGGTATTGTGTCTGTGATTCCGTAACCAGAAACCGTGGTCGGCTTACTGGTGATTCCAGACCAAGCCACGTTGGTAGCCGTTGCCGCATTCCCAGTGCAGGATGTGGAAGATCCTGCAATGTTCATGGTCTGACCACTCAGCATGGTAGCTACCTGAGCAGGAGTTAGATCTGATGGAGAGTTAGCCACCCCTCCGTTGTTGCCCTTAATCGTCGAAGCCCCCATCGTTTTGAGCTTCGCGTTGGTTACGGTGTCGTTGGCTATTGTCAGTGCTACAGTACCTGCCGTGGACGTGACATCACCTGTATGTGCAGGCATCTGTGCAGCCGGTACGGTGCCTGCGTTGAGGTTACTGGCATTGAGGTAGTAGCTTGCAGCTTGGCCATTCAGTTGCGCGGCCGACCCGCTAATGCTGATACCCCACGTTCCAGACGCGCCAGTGCCTGTTAATGTTGGGGCGTAGCTGTTGTAGTTTCCAGCAGCGAGCAGCTTACCTGTCTGTCCTCGAGTGGTCCACGGGTTGATATACAACTCTCCGTCGTTTTCGTAGAGCAATGTGGCACTGTACCCTCCGCGATGGAACGAGATGCCTGGAGGAGTGTTGTCACCTGTATAAACCTCAAAGTTAGAACCAGTGTAGTTTGTGGTCCTAGATCCTATTGATACCGTTGTTCTTCCAGTAAGAGTACCACCAGACAGTGGCAGAGCGTCTGTAATTCCGAAACCAGACAGCGTGGTTGGTTTGCTGGTAATACCAGACCACGCGACATTGGTAGCAGTCGCGGCATTTCCAGTGCAGCTTGTTGAGCTTCCAGCGATATTCATCGTCTGGCCCGACAGCATCGTGGCTACTTGGGCTGGTGTAAGATCAGACGGTGAATTCGCTACGCCACCATTGTTACCCTTGATCGTCGAAGCGCCCATCGTCTTCAACTTGGCGTTGGTGACGGTGTCGTTCGCGATGGTCGCCGCAAACGAGAGGTTGGCAGTACCGTCAAAAGCGCCACTTGTTGCGGTGACATCTCCCGTAAGCGCGATCGTCCTACCAGTAGCCCATCTTGCCGCACTCCCGCCGACGTTCAGACTGTTTGCGGTTCCAGTCAGGTTCGTACCCGCACCGGAGAAGCTGGAGCCCGAGACAGTTCCAGTGGCACTGACATTTCCTGGCAGCGTCAGATTTCCGTACAGCGTGATGTTCCGGCTTCCATCCCAATCGAACACACGGTTGAACGAGGAGTACCCGCCCATGATTCCGATGTGTCCGATAGAGATCGCGTTGTTCGGGTAACCGGACGGGCCGTTGTTACCGTTTAACTCAAACACCATCCGAACGTCTCGAGTGTCCCACCATCCGCTGACGTTGACGTGCGAAGTGAACGTGTATCCAGGCCAGGACGAAATGCCGTTTACTCTGTACGCCTCCGCACCGAAGACACCATTCAGGTCGCTCTTGTAGAACACGAAGTTCATCGAGTGGCCATTCGTGGAATGAGCCATCGTGAAGTGGGAGAAGAAGTGGTATCCGAAGTTGACCCACGTCATCCGAACTTTGGTCCAAGCTCCGATGTTGGACCCGACGTTCATGCTGAACCCGCCCCACTTACCGAACACTTTGCCGTCAAACACGTCATTACTGATCGTGGTTGCAACCCAATTTACGCCATCGACAGTGTACTCGACAGTTGTCGGAGGGCGGAAAGCTATGAGATTCTGGACAGAGTCAGTACCCCACAGGCGCTGCATATTTCCAGATCCGTTGATGTCTCCCTGCGTGAATCCATTCGGGTCCACCTGATACATCGCATCGGTGATACCATAGCCGGACAGTGTCGTAGGTTTTCCGGTGACACCAGACCAAGGAACCGCACCAGCAGTGAGGCTTGAAGCGGTCCCAGTCAGGCCCGTTCCTGGGCCAGAAAAATTGGTCCCAGTGACCGTTCCAGTGAACGTAGAGTAGGCTCCGTAGTTACCAGCATTGAGCACAAGGCTTCCACCAAAGTATCCACCCGCATAAAGCTGCCCGGAAACGTAGAGGTTGTTTCCTCCACCACTGTCACCAATCTGAACGTGTCCATTGGCGTTCTGATAGTTTAGCCAGAGATGATCGGCGTTGTTGTTCGCGGCACTCTTTCCCCATATGTGCCGCACCTGAATCCGTCCGTCTCCACCGTTTCCAACGGTAAGCAGAGCTTGAGCGTCGTTCCACGCTCCAGTGCTGTTGATTGATAGCTTTCCTGTAAGCGTACCTCCTCCGATAGGGAGGGCATCAGTGATGCCGTACCCACTGAGAGTAGTCGGCTTGCTTGTAATGCCAGACCACGGCACTGACGACGCAGAGGCAGCGTTTCCTGTGCAAGAGGTAGATGAACCGGCGATGTTCATCGTCTGACCACTGAGCATCGTAGCAACCTGGGCAGCCGTTAGATCCGACGGGCTGTTTGCAACAGCACCATTGTTACCCTTGATGGTGCCTGCCCCCATCGTCTTCAGCTTTGCATTCGTAACGGTGTCGTTGGCAATTGTCGCCGCAAACGAGAGGTTGGCGGTGCCATCAAACGCGGCACTTGTGCCACTCACGTCTCCGGTCAGAGATATCGTCCTTCCGGTAGCCCACCTTGCCGCACTGCCTCCGACACTCAGGTTTGGTGCGCTGGTGCTTGCAGCAGTGAGAACCGCGCTTCCGTTCTGCTGTAAGCCGACCGGGAAGTTGGCCGTTCCTGCAGTGTCGATCGTGACTGCGTTGGTGCCTTGGTTGGCTGTAGTGCCTCCGACATCGATCTTTAGTCCGCCATTCGCGGAACGGAGCATACCAAACTGGTAGTCAGCCTCAGGCGGGGCGAGGAACAATAGGCGGTCGCTCGCGTTGCTCTGAATCTGAAGAGCCGAGCGCCATGCACCAGGGTACTGACCAAAGTTGACGGAGGACTGCCCGCTGCGCTTGATGACGACTGAGCTAACAAGAGCGGTAGATCCTGAGGTGTCGATCGAGATCGTGCCGGTAAGCGCACCACCAGTGATCGGCAATGCATCAGTGATCCCATAGCCCGCCAGGGTTGTCGGCTTCCCAGTGACTCCGGTCCATGCGACTGCACCAGCGGTGAGAGATGCGGCAGTTCCAGTGAGTCCCGTTCCTGGGCCTGAGAAGTTACCCCCTACGAACGCTCCTGGAGTGGTGACGTTCCCGTTCGTCTTGTTGATCGTGAAGTTCCCAAAGTCGGCCGTGATGTTAAACAGGCTTCCACTCGCATCGGTTACCCCGAGCTTCCAAATGGTAGACCCAGTAACATACAGCCTCAGGATGTCTGTTGCTGTCGTTCCGATTACTGACAACTGCGTTGGTACTGTGAGTGCTCCGGTTAGCGTACCGCCCGTCAGCGGCAGGTATCTGCCATCGAGACTGACCGTCAGGTTGCCGGTGGTTCTAGTTAGGGTCAGCGTGCCGCCAGAGAACCCAACTGCCGTAGTGTCGCGGCCCTCGAAATAGGATCCGTGTTGACCGTCAAGAAGGTCGGAGTTGAGGTTTGTGACTGCAGTCGTGGACGTAATAACCAGAGGCGCAGTGCCGGTCGCTACGGTGCTGGTGATCGGATTTGCAATCGTTATTCCAGCGGCAAACGAGACGTTCCTGCTGTAGTCAACCGTGAACGGGTGAACAGTCGCGTATCGAGGCCCTAGAGCCATTACACGGATGATTGTTAGACCGCCCGCTGTAATCACCTGCGTGGCTTCTACAGTGATCCGAAACCATCTCGCCTGACCTGTGTCGGCTTGAGAGAAGTACGCCAATCCCGGTCCGTTTGGAACACTCTGGACGCCATCAGAGGTCCAGTTGACGTTGTCGGTGCTTCGCTCAACCTCTAGTGAAAATGCCCAGTTAGATTGGTTCCACCCGCGCTGTACAAATATCAGGTTAGCTCTCTGCCAATCACCACCAACGTCGATCGTGAAACGCTTCTTTGTCGTCCCTGCAGCGTACTCTGCTTGAGTGATCACTGTTGTGCCGCCACCGTCAGGAGTCAGCGTGTTGGTCCATGCCGTTGAATTGTCGGTGACCCACGCGGAACCATTCCATGACTGGCGATTTAGAACGGTCTTGTATCTGAATGCGTCGTTCGATCCATGCGCTTGAGCAAGTGCGTATGCCAGTTCAAACAGAGTCCTAGGGCCAGAGTACTCACTATTGCTTGTCTCGTACCCCTTGCTCGACGCCCAAGCATATTGAGGGGCTGAAACCGCCCCTGAAAACGACGCCGTGGTCCCGCTCAATCCACCTGTCAACGTGCCGCCTGTAAGCGGGAGAGCATCGGTGATTCCGTAACCGCTAAGCGTTGTCGGCTTACCAGTGACTCCAGTCCACGGCACAGCGCCAGCGGTAAGTGATGCTGCAGTGCCGGTGAGTCCAGTACCTGCTCCACTGAAGCTCGATCCAGTGACTACGCCAGTTGTCTCGATCTTTGAGTTTGAAATTAGCTGGCCCGTGAGCGTTCCACCACTGAGAGGAAGTGCGTGCGATGAGAAGTTGGTTGCATCGAGCAGCTTCTTCCAAGCGCCCCAAGTAGTGTTGCTTCCGCTGCGCTGCCATACGTTCCCATTGTCAGTGAACCCAAGCTGATGAGACGATCCACCGCTCCAGTCGGTCCCTGAACCGTACTGCCGGAACGTCATCTCTCCGAAATACGTACCTCCGTCTGAAAGCCCTTCCGTGGTGTTCTGCTTAAAGTCAAACACCACACCCATGTTTATGCTCTGAGGTGTGGTAACTGCGGCTCGAGAGTCTGAAACCGAGATGCCGCCAGAGTATCCAGTGATCGACGCTGTACTGGTGATGTACCCGCTCGGATTCGTCGCGTTGTACGGCGTGAAACCAAGCGCCGTCGTCACCTGACCGGACGTGATCGTTCCGGTGTAGGTAGGCAAGTCTGCAGATGCCAGCAGTGCGCCCGTGGTTACTCGGCCTTTAGCATCGACAGTGACCTTGGTGTACGTGCCAGCCGTCACACCGCTGTTGGCCAGTGTAAGGGCTACAGTTCCCGCAGTGGACGTGACGTCTCCGGTGTGCGCCGGCATCCGCGCTGCAAGGATCGTTCCGGCGTTCAGATTGCCCGCATCCTGGTAAAACGCTCCGTGCTGCCCATCCAACAGGTCAGAGTTGAAATTGGTGACTAGAGCAGTCTGATTAACCGTCAGCGGCGGAACAGCCGCTGCGGTGGAGATCTGCAGTTGGCTCTCGTACTTCATTATGGAGATGGATTAGTAGGAAGCGATAACGGTCCAGCGATACACTGCTCCAGCTGCAGGAGCGACGGCAAAAGTGAAGCGCACGGTGTTTACGTCAACAATGGTTGTGTCCACGTACACAATGTTGTCGTTTGCGTCGGTCAGCGAAATGACAACCAGCTTGGTATTCCGGTTGTGAATGGCGTCGAATACGGTTCCAGTTGCATTTCCAGTGAACGTCCCGCTGTAGCCTGTAGGTAGCGTACAGTTGAAATTGGGAAGCGTATATGTGCGCAGCAATGTTCCGCCAGTGGTGAACTGAGCGTATGCGGTTCCTGTTCCACCGTTCGAGCTTTGAAGTACGCCAGTGACAGCATTTCCGTTGGCAATGTTGATCGCTCCGAATGCGAGGGCATTGCCGGCGTCGTTAACACGCAGAACCTGATACGCTGTTCCGGTAATTGCCCCACCGTTTGCAGCAGCTGACCCGGAGTTGCCGAACACCGAAAGGCCGGTAATCTGCTGGAACTTCGCGTAAGTGACGGCGTTTGCGGCGATGGTGATTCCACCACTCGCGGCAAGAGTCGCATCACCAGACATTCCAACAAACGTCGGAACTCCGGTTGCGCTTCCAACCAGCAGCTGACCAGAGGTTGGCGCAGCCGTCTGCCCCATTGCAGATGCACCACCATAAAACACACCATTGGTGGTCCACGCGGAAAGACCAGTACCACCGTTCGCAAGCGGAAGAATACCGCTAACATGGGTTGCAAGTCCGACCTTGTTCCATGTCGGAGCAGCGCCGATTCCACCGGACAAGAGCACGCTGCCAGTAGCTACTGCCGCGAGCTTTGAGAGCGCATTTGCAGCACTTGCGTAGAGGATGTCGCCAATTGTGTATGACGACTGCCCAGTGCCGCCGTTTCCAGCGGCCAGTGTTCCAACGATTGCAGATGTGGCGCTTACATCGATCGCGCCGAAAGCTGGAGCGCCACCAGCAGCCGGAATGCGGAGTACTTGATAGGCAGTGCCAGCACCCGTGAATCCGATCGTCGTCGCTCCAGTGGCATACGGGATCGAGTTTGTGGTGTAGTCTGTGTTCTGGGCGAAGTGGAAAACAGAACCGTTCTGAATGATACCGCGACCAGCAGTGTACGAACCAGCACCAGAGAACTGGGTCCAAGTGAGCAGGGTTGTATCGAGCGCAACTGGAGCATCGGCGGTCATTACCCAGCCGGTGTCTTTATTGGTCGTGCCCTCCTCAATGAACGTGAACGATCCCGGCGTCGCTTTGGCGCTCGTATTGAAATCAATGGCCCTAGTAAGAACCCAGGCAACGCTGTAGCTGCCGGTATTGGTTACCGTGTAAATACCGTTTTCAGAAGCGCCGGAACCAGTGGTCTCGTTTTTGACAAGCACCCTATCACCGACAGCAAGCGTAACTCCATCGATGATCAACGCCGCCGCAGGGCCTGTCATCGTCTTGCTGACGCCGTTGTAAGTTCCACCTAGGTCTCCTGTGGTGGCGACACGGCAAGAGCCCTTGGGATCGAGTCCTTGGGCGGTTTGATCGACGTACAGCTTGGTGGCCGCATCTTGATCATCAGTCGGATTGGCAAGTCCGGTAATACGCTGGCCGCCGAATGCTACAGCAGATGTTGGCGCTCCAAGCTCAGACAACAGGAACGTATTTTTAGCGACGGCAGCGCCGACACTACTGCCGTTTCCAACAATGATCTGGTTGTTAGCTAGAGTGATTTCACCGGGGACTACCGAGAGCGCCGTGACACTGAGGTTGATTGCCGCAGTGCCATCGAATGCGACTCCAGCTGCAGTTGCCTTTCCGGTGATTCCGATGGCTCTTGCTGTGGTCAGCTTGTTGGCCTGTGTTGCTGGGCCATCAAACAACGTCGCAACGATTGTGCCTGCAGAAAATCCGCCAGCACTGTCTCGTAGGACCGCGTAGTTGGCGGTCGCCTGCGTGTCAAATGGGTGGATGGCCCTCCAGTTTAGTCCATCACTCCAGTTGAGCCGGTTTTGTGCCGTGTCCATCCACAGCGAGCCTTTCCCGATATTCGCAGTATAAGGGGCTGTCGGATTGTTGTGGATCTTGAGATTGACAATCTCAAGGTTCGACATGTCGATGATGGATAGAAACTTGGGCATGTTAACTCCTAATTTAGGTATGCTGTACCGGACAACTCAGCGAAAAACGAGACGGTTAGCACGTTCTGGTCAATGTAATTTACATCGCCATAGAAGACGTTCTTTGACTGATCAACAATCGTGACAGACGGATACCATCCGAGGTTGTGATTGATCGTCCACGTCGATGCAGAAACGCCCTGATTGTGAACGTATCTGGCGCTTTGGATTATCAGCTTAACATCGTCTGTTGTGAGAGAGTCACCAACGCTAATGTCGATGGCGTCTATCTGGCTTTGCAGGCTTGTCGTGTTCGACACGATCAGCTGGTTCAGCGAATCAATCTGAGAATTGATGCTGGCTACAGCTGACTGAATCGCGCTGGAAATCTGATCAGAAACGTCAGCAGCCTGAGCCTCAGTAACAACTGCAGCTTGCGAAGTCGGTACAGGGAACTGCGCCTGAAGGCTGATGCGCCACCGGTTTATGGACTCCGAGAACTCCCTGACCGTAGCGTCGGTTAGCTTATGCGGAAGCTGCGGAAACTCTGGGATGACAACGTCAGCGGTCCCCAAGCCGGTATTGGCACCGTTCCCCCTTCCAGGGGTCGATGCCAACCGCTTGATCAGGGTTGCCTTGGCGTTGGATGCCATGGATCAAACACTACTGAGAATGTCCAGTGCGACAACACGTAGTCGTTCCATGAACTTGTCCTTGGTGAACTTGATCGACATCTCGTAGGACCTGACTGCTTTATCCCGCACGAGATCTCGATTCCTGTACGCATTGCGCAACGCCTCGACGACGCCGTCTTTGGTCGGTTTAGCACCCTGACCAACACCCAAGTATGGGATGTCGTTTGGTGCTTGAACCATGGTGTACGGCAGATGCCACGATGTCTCAGGCGTGGTGAAGTCTGCTGGCCCTCCCCATGGAACGATGATCGACGGGCGACCGGCTGCCATAAGTTCGCACGCCGGAAAGTTCCACCCCTCAAGACCAGACAAGAATACTCCGCAGTGATGAGCGGCAAGCATCTCCTCGTACTTTTGACGAGGGAAGTCCTCGCGTATTACGGTAATCCGTTTGTCTGATGGCTCTCGGCGCGGACAATGTGGGCTGCTCTTAACCGTCAGCCGCACGTCCCTTTCCGTCGGAAACGCCAATCCAAACCACTCGATGAGTTCATCAATTCCCTTGCGAGATCGGACAGAGTTGTCCCTTCCGATGCAAATGAACTTGAACACGTCGTCAGACGGCAGTGGAGACCATGCAGCCTCTCCCCAAAGCGGAACATGGTGAATCAATCCACGGTAGCCACTGGACCTGAAAACACGCACGTTCATCTTGCACGGCACGATGATCGCCTTGGCCGTCATAAAACCCATGCAAGTTGGCGGAAGCTGTGTTGGCTCCCACATCGTGAAACGAATTGGGGAGACCGCGACATTGCTCGGGTCCGACAGCACGAAATCAGGGTAATCCGTCGGTGATACGTGAACCATGTTGAGAGCCTGCATACAGGCTTCAGCAAGGCGTCCGTAACCACTGGCTGGATCTGCTGTGAGTGTAAAAAATCTCAGAGGTCTGCCGGACAGGCGGGCATGAGATGAAAGAGGAGGCCGAACATTGACTGTCAGCATACATCTGGAGGCATCACCTTGGGACTACGCACCGCCTGCTGTGCTTTACGGCAATCGTAGACCAACTGTGAAATCGCGCTCGTGTACAGCGAGTTGGCGGTCTGGTAGTCGCTCATGTCCTTGGTCTCGCGGCGAGCCACCTGAGCATCCAAGTAGACCTCGACAGTGCTCATCACATCACGGCTCTCGAACGTCACTGGAATCACTGTCGTATCGATGAACGTGCGCTGAATACCGTTCCACTCCACAACGATCTGTTCGGTGCTCTCAATCGACGGGAACACGTATACGGTGCCACGATTGATGGACCAGTAGAGCGCGTCGGGTCCAGTCCGATACCCCTTGTCAGTGCTCGCACTTCCAGGTGCGTACACCGGAGCACCAACCGCGTCGTTGGGAGCACGCGGCGTCATGCCGTAAGCGTCACCTGCAAGACAGCAACGGTAGCTGTGAATCATGTCGAGCATGCGCTCGTGATCCACAAACATGGCCTCAACAGGATCGCATCCACCGTCGAGTGCAGACGTGTAGATCCGCTCAATGTTTCCATCTACCGTATCAAACGTGCTGGCACCGCAGTGGAAAAGCGTGGATGACTGGCCAACGTAATCAGCGTGATTGGTCCGCAGGCACGGGACTTTGGTCTGGATGTCGATGAGCGCATCCTTCACGGCCAGTTTGTGAACGTGGACTAGGTTTTCAGCTTCACCCTCGGGGAAGACGGCGGCGCTGATCTGAGCGTAATACTGGGAAAAGTTCATCGTGCGAGTCTTCCGCGTTGCGCCTCAAGATCGGCGATCTGGGCGTTCAGCATGCTGAT
>Ga0222712_10007213_pt1 | contig 10804 bp, 7 predicted proteins | sample C33_657DmetaG_FD_165043 | JGI IMG/M metagenome (GOLD analysis project Ga0222712, IMG submission 165043) | Estuarine water microbial communities from San Francisco Bay, California, United States - C33_657D | ecosystem: Environmental > Aquatic > Marine > Unclassified | place: USA: California... | reverse complement strand
ACATTCCACTAATTTCTTCAATACCTTTTGATACGTGATCTTGAAGTGAAGTAAGGAAAGACATAGGATTATTTGGATCCCCAAAAGTTCCCTTCGTTCTATTCACATCATCAGGAAGAACTGTTGGAGCACTTGCACGTCTCATAGAACGAATATTACCAGCATTTACTCCAGTTTTTGCTTGTAACAAGTCATCAAGAGACTGATTAGCAAGACGGCGTTCCCAATAAACAGGTTGATCTTCATCATACTGTTCTTTAGTAATCAGTTTTCCACCATTCAATTCAATCAATCTTTCAATCAATTTATCAAAAAACTCAAGCTCATCAACTTGAGATTGGAAACCTTGATTTAGTCCACGAATCAAACGATGAAAATTAAACTCATCAATATCATACCAGCAGAGTTCTTTTCCACCTCTTCCATTTTCCCACCAGACTGGTTGAGTTTTATCTTTTCCATCCCACTTATAATGAAACTCTCTAGCAATTCTTTTTGCTTCTTGAATACCTTGAAGTAAACCTTCAGCAACACTCTTTCGGTTAATAATTGCTGCTTTAAATGCTGATGGAATTGTAAAGTTATCGTGTACTACAAACTTTTCAATCTGAAAGTTGGAGCGACCCTGAGCAAGTTCTGTTTCACTTTCTTCCCACTTTGTACATTCATTATAAACTTTAAACATAAACTCATTTTTATCATCTAAAACATCGTCTGCTTTAGCAAGTGCAATATCCTTATAAATTTCAGACATAATACCCCGTAGAATTAAAAGAACTTCAGTTCATTATAATTTATTTATGTAAAAATTTAATACCTTACAAAATGATAGTCTCCATCAGCATCTGATGAATTTTGTGTGAAATGAGAAACTAACTCATATCCAATAAATTTCATATAATCAATTACATCATCTCTCATCGGAGCACCTTTCATATACTCTTGATTCTGAAGTTCAAGAATAATATGAGGACAATATCGAATCGTATTCACAGCACCCTTAATAATATCAAGTTCACAACCTTGTACATCCATCTTGATTAGGTCTGGAGTTGGCCATCCTCTTTCACGAACTAGAGTGTCTAAGGTCTTTGTTTTACGAATAACTTCTCTATAATGTTCATTCTTAAATGCGGCAACATTATATGGAAAGTCTTGATAGTTAAGTTCATAATAAGAACATCCACCGTGATTTATAAAGTTTTCAAAATACTTAACTTCTTTATAATCATTATCACTCAGAACTTCAATTGCATACTCAACATCTTTAGTTTTATAAAGATTTTCAAAAGGATCAAATCCATCAATATGGTAGATCTTTGCATTCTTCCATACCATCTGAGCAACCTTGGACCAGTGCAAACAATTAGATCCAATATCATAAATGACTTTTGCATCAATTGATTGCTCATATTTCATTTGATACAAATAATCAATATGATCATAAGGAGTCATTAAAATATTTGCAAATCTTAGATAATGTTCATCAAGATTTGATTTTTGTTTTGCAAAAAATATTCCACTTGAATCATTAAGAGGAGAGATCTTATATGCCTCAAAGTTTTTAGATTCTAAAAATTTAACCAAGTCATTAATGTGATTATTTTGTATGTTGTGATATTCTCCAACTATTTTTTCTACTCTATCAAGTAATTTTGAGTTATATAAAATTTCAAACTCAGAACCTTCTGTATCAATTTTAATAAGTGATACTTTTTCAAAGTTGACTAAAATATCATCAAGTCCTACTGTTTTAACTTTAATTGGAACTCCATTACACAAATAAAATGAATGAATACCAGTATTCCAATTTGTCGTTGTTTTAAAATCTTTTTCTCCTTTCTTATCTAAAACTGCTAAATTATATGTTTGTACGCCTTTGTAATCCTTCAGATTATTTGCAAGATCTTTAAAGTTTCTTGGTTCTGGTTCAAAAGAATGAATGTTTTTGCATCCTTTATCTAAACACAATTTTGTAAAGTATCCCTTATGTGCTCCAATATCAATTACAATATCATCTTTTGAGAATTCTTCTATTTCATATTCATTCTTTACATATACTTCATTAAAAATATATTCATCATCTACAAAAATAGCCTTTTTTGTTATAACATAGATTAGATTTTTCCATTCTTCCGATATAGTTTTCCAATTATAACGATTTATAGTAAGAGTTGATAAGTCATTTATTGCATCATAAAAACTCTCAGGTTCTTTATCAAAGAAATGTAGAGCATTAATAATTTCTTTTGCAAAGTTCTGGTGAAAAGTATTATCAGGTATCCAACCTCTTGGAGTATTCTGACCACTCATAGGAATATATTTTCCTCTTCCAAAAGAAGTTTCTGGAAGTGCTCCCATATCTGTAGTAATAGGAAAGCATCCACAACTCATCGCTTCTGCTAAAGACACACAGAAGGTTTCTTCCCATACATTTGGATGAATATAAAATGCAGCATCCTGAATATGAGGTAGTAGTTCTTCACGGTCAATACAAGGTGAATACTCTACACCTGGAAGTGCTTGAAGTTCCTTGTAGATTGGAATGAATGGTGAAGGCTTTAGTCCCTTATCAGTTGTGATGGTTTCATTTTCTCCTTCTCCTGGTTGAATATCTCCATAAAGAGACATCGAAGAAAACACCTTGAGTTTTGCATCTGGATGATGCTTGATGACTTCTTTCCAAATGGGTACTAATGGTGCAATACCTTTATGTGGTGCGGAGAAGAAGATACAGGTCTTTGACTTTGGTTTTCCTGATGGGCGGAACATATCATCCACACCATTTGGAATCACTACAAGTTTTTCTGCTGGTGCTCGGTTATACTTGATATATTGTTCTCTCTCCCAATTAGACACACAGACAATTTTATCAATCTTGTCGATGTGTTGTGGAAGATCTCTGTGTCCTGCTTGGTCGCAGTTATCGTGTGCCCAGATGACCTTATATTGCTTATCTGATTGTATGATTTCGTGTGTGGTTCTTCTTACATCAACATTTTCAGGAAATGTATAATATTGCGAAAGATAATAAAAAGAACTTTCAGTTGCTCCAGATTTCATTTCAGAATGATATAGTTACCTTATTTAGTTTGAGTTTGAGACTGCTGCTAAATTAGATCTTACTGAAGTGAGTTTTTGTGATGGTACTGATACTGTTTCTGTGGAGAAATCTAAACGGTCTATGGTAGAAACATCACCAGGAATACCACCACCACCAAAGTAACCATAAGAACTACTTGAGACTGCTGCTAACTCACCTCTTGCTTGAGATAACTTAGGTGCTGGTGTTGTTACGGTTTCTGTGGAGAAATCTAAACGATCAATAGTGGAAACACGAGCAGGAGTACCACCACCAGCAAAGTAACCATAAGAACTACCTGAGACTGCTGCTAAATTATCTCTTGCTTGAGATAACTGATAGGTTCCTGGTGTTGCTCTGGTTTCTGTAGAGAAATCTAAACGGTCTATAGTGCAAACACGAGTAGGACCACCACCACCAAAGTAACCATAAGAACTACTTGAGACTGCTGCTAAACCCTCTCTTGCTTGAGATAACTTAGGTGTTGGAGTACTTGTGGTTTCTGTGGAGAAATCTAAGCGGTCTATAGTTGAAGTCAAATAAATGATCGAAGGAGGACTATCACCACCAGCAAAGTAACCATAAGAACTACTTGAGACTGCTGCTAAGTTACCTCTCAATCTAGATAACTTAGGTGTTGGTGTTGTTCTGGTTTCTGTAGAGAAATCTAAACGGTCTATAGTACATATTCCATTTTTATCTGAGTTATAACCACCACCAAAGTAACCATAAGAACTACTTGAGGCTGCTGCTAAGTTACCTCTTGCTTGAGATAACTTAGGTGTTGGTACTGATACTGTTTCTGTGGAGAAATCTAAACGGTCTATTATAGAAGTTACTGAGACTTCAAAACCACCACCAGCAAAGTAACCATAAGTCGCAGAACCAACTCTACGAGTTCCTGTTGCTCCTGAGACTGATGCAAAGTTATCTCTTTCTCCAGATAAATTAGATGTTGAAGTACTTACGGTTTCTGTAGAAAAATCTAAACGTTCTATGGTAGAAATACGAGTAGGAGCAAGACCAGCAGCAAAGTAACTATAAGAACTGCTTGACGCTACTGCGAAATTAACTCTTCCTCTAGATAACTTAGGTGTTGGTACTGATACGGTTTCTGTAGAGAAATCTAAACGATCTATGGTACAAAGGCGGCCAGGAGTTACTCCATCAGCACCACCACCAAAGTAACCATAAGAACTACTTGAGGTTGCTGCTAAGGAGTTTCTTGTTATAGATAAATCAGGTCCTGGAGTTGTTACGGTTTCTGTAGAGAAATCTAAACGGTCTATGGTTCTAACACTAGTAGCACTAGGAGTACCGGGAATGGTGCCTCCACCAAAGTAACCATAAGAACTACTTGAGGTTGCTGCTAAACTATCTTTTGCTTGAGATAACTTAGGTGTTGGAGTACTTCTGGTTTCTGTAGAGAAATCTAGACGGTCAATAGTGCAAACACGAGGACTAATAGGTGGAATTTCACCACCACCAAAGTAACCATAAGAACTACTTGAGGTTGCTGCTAAACTATCTCTTGCTTGAGATAAATTAGATGTTGGTGTTGTTACGGTTTCTGTGGAGAAGTCTAAGCGATCTATAGTATTATATCCGATAGGATTTGGGCCAGGAGTAATAGTAAAACCACCACCAAAGTAACCATAAGAACTACTTGAGACTGCTGCTAAGTTAGATCTTGCTTGAGATAACTTAGGCGTTGGAGTACTTACGGTTTCTGTAGAAAAATCTAAGCGATCTATGATAGAAAGACGAGATGTATCGGTCTGATATCCACCACCGAAGTAACCAGTAGTAGCACTCTCAGGCCAGTTGGTGAACTTAGGTGAAGACTGGAAGATTGGGTTGCGGTTTATTTGTGCGGATGTTAATTGACTTCTTGCTGAAGATAACTTAGGTGTTGGTGTTGTTACAGTTTCCGTAGAGAAATCTAGACGGTCTACAGTAGAGACAAAAGATCCACCACCAAAGTAACCATAAGAAGCACTTGAGGCCGCTGCTAAACTATTTCTTGCTGCAGATAACTTAGGTGTTGGTGTTGTTCTGGTTTCTGTAGAGAAATCTAAGCGGTCTATAGTAGAAAAAGAAGTGGGAGTAGGAGTTTGGCCACCACCAAAGTAACCATAAGAACTACTTGATGCTGCTGCTAAATAACCTTTCTCTTCAGAAAGATTGTTTGGTAATAATTGAACTGTTTCTATAGAGAAATCTAAGCGACTTATAAAGGAAACAAGAGCACCACCCGCAACATAACCATAAGAACTGTTTGAGGTTGCTGATAAAAATCCTCTTGAGTCAACTAACTTAGGTGTTGGTGTTGATACCGTTTCTGTAGAGAAATCTAAGCGGTCTATAGTAGAAACATTAGCAACAGGAGAGGGAAGACCGCCAGTAAAGTAACCATAAGAACTACTTGAGGTTGCTGCTAAATTTCTTCTTCCTTGAGATAACTTAGGTGTTGGTACTGTTACCGTTTCTGTTGAGAAATCTAAACGGTCTATAGTTGAATAATGAGCGGCGGGAGGAAAAATATAACCACCACCAAAGTAACCATAAGAACTACTTGAAACTGCTGCTAATCCGTTTTTTGCTTGAGATAATCTAGATGTTGGAGGAGTACTTACGGTTTCCGTTGAGAAATCTAAACGGTCTATGGTACAAACATAACCAGCACCAGGAGAAGTATTACCACCACCAAAGTAACCATAAAGAAGACCAGGAATATTCAGGTCCAGTCCTTCATCAACATTTAGAACTTGTTTTTTATAGACTTTTTTGAGACCAAATACTCCAGCCATTTGTTCCTACTCTTCTTGATATACGTGAGAACCAACGTGAGACAGACGAATACTTGTATCTAACCAAGATTTGTATCCTACGCTTGATGCTCTTTCAAAGAATGAAAAATCTTCTGGTAGGAAAGACATATCTTTTCTCATTTCAAGAAAATAATGATATGAATTGTGATATTCTTGTTCTGTTGGGGGATAACTAGAATTATTTAGTGCTGGATAGTACTTCAATTCTTCACCATAACGATTTTGAATGTTCTGAAATACTTGACGTTTGATACAACAAAAACCAAATCCAATGTTTTCAATCTGCACCAACCCTTCTTCTGCGACTGGTGGTGAAGAAATATTGTAATTATAACGAAGTGGAATACCTTTCATCGGATATGCACCACACGTAATATCTTTATCACTTAGAATAACCTTGAGTGCATCTTCATTTGTAAATCCAACATCAGCATCAATAAACAAAATCTTCTCATACTCAGTATTATTCATATAGAAGTTAGCAATTCTTGACCTTGCTTTCGTCACAAGACTTTCATTCGCTATTGTAAGTAATCCATGGTCGATTCCATTTTTATTCAATCCTTTTCCAAGATTAAAAAGACCTTTTGCAGTCTTATCACTTACCATTCCACCATAGCAAGGCATCGCAATCAATACAGAACTCATACCATTAACTCCACATTAAAAGAAATAGAAATACGATTTTCATCTGTTGGGTTTGGATTTACAAAATGAGGTAACCAAGAAGGAAATAAAACTAACTCACCGACCTTTGGAGTATGAGTAAAGTGATTCGTATCCACTAGACAACTCTGCTGAAAATCCATCAGTTTTGCAGGCCTTGGATCTTCAAAAGTAATACCTGGAGAACCTTGAGGAAGTGAAACATAATAAACAGCACTCATCCAACCAGTCGGATGAACGTGTGTAAAATTATATCCACCTTTTGGATTTACATTTCCCCACATCGAACGAATCACAAACTCAGGCCGATTTTGTGAAAGGTCTGATATAATTGACTGAACAATCGCAGAAGATTTTTCTAGAAGTGGTTTAAAGGTCTCATTGCTCCAAAGTGTAATATCACTCTGCCACCCATTACGATTACTTTTAACTTCTCCTGGACTTTCTTTTGAAAGTCTTAAAAGTTCTTGTTTATAACTCGCATTCTCTGCTTGATCGTAAATATTAACAAAGTACAAATCAGTCGGGAAAAGACTCCGACATTTTATATTAAACATAATTTTTCAAATAAATTAATTCTATCAGACTATGTATTTACCTGCAAGAACAATGCCTACAGAGTTTGCTGGAGTTGTTGTAACGAGAATAGAGTCTCCTGCTAAAAGTTGCTTTGGTTTTTGGCAGATTTCAACAATACTATTTTTTGGAACGGTTAAGTTATATGCTAAGTAACCAATCCTTATACCAGTAGTACTAATACCGCCTACAGTTCCTCCACGAAACACAGAAACTGTAATATCAGCATCAATATTCATGTTATAATTTGCAAGACTAATGGATTGAATTACGGATGGATATGAAACAGAAGTGAAAATTTCTTGATCTGTTGTTCTTACTGTGGTTCCAATTCCCACAAGGTTTGTATCTGTTTTTGATGAGATTGTAATGAATGCATCCAATCCACCATCGTGACCTAATGAACTTGTTGTAATTCCAGTTAGTGCTTGTAATCTAAGAATATCTGAAGGATTTGCAACTCTTGGTTGTTCTAGAAGTTCTAATGAACCTTGATAAGGAATAATGACTCTATTTGTAATGGGAACATTCACACCACCATTAAAATCATGTCTTCCTGAAAGATATAAATTATTTTCAGACTTATTTGTAATATGAATTGATTCAATTACATATCTTCTTCCTGCAGTGGAAGGAAAACTATATGCAATTCCTGGTCCAATAAAGACATCACCATTTCTGAATATTTGTGATGCTGTTATTTGAGCTGCTGTTGTACCAATACCCGTAGCAATACCTGAAGATACTGAAACATATACTGAAGTAGTAATTCCAGTATCAAAGGTTCCTGAACCTCCTCCTCCTGCTGAAGGTGATCCCCAAGTAACTCCAGTTCCTGTTGACTGTAATACCTGTCCTGATGATCCTGTGGTTGAACCTGCAGAAATAGTTGCTGGAATAAACTGTCTACTATCGTCAATAACGGTAGTATTATTAATCTTAATCGCCATCTTCGTTTACACTCGGCTTTTAGTTATTTAGTTGTGCCTTAAGGTTCTCTACTTCTGCAGATAATTCCTTAACTGCCTCGATTAAAATTCCAATCAGACCATTATAATTCACAGTCTTTGGATCGCCGTCAGTTACCAATTCTGGAAGAACTTTCTCAAGTTCTTGTGCAATTACACCAATTGATGGTTTCTGATTTACCTTCCAATCAAATGTAACACCACGAAGAGATTTAATGGTTTCTAATCCATTCTCAACTGTTTCAATATTAGTCTTCAGAGTTTCATCTGAAGTCGAATTGAAGTCTTGTGCTTGAACAGTTTGAGATGCTGTTAGGTTTGTTACTGAAATTGTTCCTGCAGTAAAGTCTCCAGAAATATCACGAGCAACTATAGTATTTCCAGTGTTTGTTGTAGATGCATTAACATCTATGGTGATTGCAGCAGATCCATTATAAGTTGTTCCAGAACTATAAGTTATATAAGTTCCTTTTGTGAGATTATTTAAATTACCACCTAAAGATATTCCAGAAATTGTTGATGATGCAAGTTTTGTATTTGCAATTGCTGCCCCTGATGCAATATCATCATTTGTGATTGAATTTGTAAGACTTAATTTACTATAAGCAATCGCTGCAATTGGGGATACATCATCATTTGTTACACTCAAATTTGTAATCATGCTACTGGTGATTACATTAGTATCACCCGTACAAATTAAAGTTCCTGTTGATGTTGGAAGAGTGAGAGTATTATTTCCTGCAGTTGCTGATGCTCTTACAGTTGTTGTTTGACTCGATGAACCATTAAATACAACTCCTGTTCCACCAAATATTGGTAATGTTAAAGTCTTATTTGTTAGAGTTTGAGTATCTCCACGAGTTACAATATCAAAGGAGTTAATATTTTGGCCAGGAATACCACCTCTCAAAAGTGATGCATTTAAATTTGTAACTTCTGTTGTTGAAGTTACGGTAAATGGTGCAGTTCCTGTAGATACTGTGGAAATAAATCTGGATGCAGTAGTGATTCCAGAAGCAGAAATATTTCCAGAAGCAGAAATACCTCCACTTATTGTAAGTTTTTGTGTAGTAACTGATGTTCCTATACCAATATTACCGTCTAATCTGTAAATATCACTTCCAGTTCCTGATGACCATCTATCAACAGATGCATCAACTAGAGCATTTCCATTTAAGAAAAATGAACTTGCATTAATAGACCCACCAACAGTTAATAGACCAACGATGTTAGTATTACCATTAACATCAAGTTTATACTGTGGATTTGTGGTTCCAATACCAACATAAGGAAATGCTCCTGTTGTAATTCCAATTTCTTGTGTGGAATTTTCAACGTAAATAAAAGAACCAAATTGTGAAAGCTCTCTATTCCTTATAGTCATTGGTTTCTCCTTATATTTTATTTATTAGTTGATATTACTTGTGTTTGTGGATGGATAAGAACGATCAGTTCCCCATATAATTCTTACAGCACCAACAGATCCAGTTCCTCCGTTAGATCCATCCATACCACCACCACCTCCACCATAATTACCACCATCTCGTATAGAACCAGTAGATCCACCAGAACCTCCTGTTCCTGGATTCGCTGCTCCTCCAGATCCGCCAGTTCCATTAGATCCTTCAGTGTTGATACCTACACCACCTCCACCACCTCCACCACTAGCGGATGAACCTCCTCCTCCTCCAGCACCTCCTGTTCCGTTACCACCAGAACCATTAGCAGTTCCACCTACACCACCAGTTCCAGAATATCCTCCAGCGCCGCCACACCACCATTTTCTGATGTGGATTCTTCACCACCAGCACCTCCATCTCCACCACCAACATTACCACCAATAATTGTTCCAGTTCCACCAATACCTGCAGTAGTTGTAGTTGCCTCACCTCCACCATTTGCTTGAAGTAGAACAGTTACACCTCTAGAAATTTTTGTATGACCTCCTGGTTGTCCCGGAGTTCCGTTAGATGTTCCGCCTGTTCCTCCAGATCCCACAAGAATACTAAGGGTTTCTCCTGGAATAACTGCAAGATTAGTAATATAACGAAGGCCTCCTCCTCCACCACCAGGAACTTCTGAGTTAGTACCTCCACGAGCACCACCGCCACCGGCACCTACACAAACAGCAGAAATAGACGTTACATTAAAAGGAACAGTCCAATTATAGGTTCCTCCCGCAAGAAAAGTAACTTGCGATTGATTGTTAACTGCGCTTATAAGAAATGAAGGAATCGTCATATCAAGTCAAACCTGCTCCAGAAATTACATATCGATTTGATGAAACACAAAGAATTGTTGCAATTCCTCTTTGATAGAGAGTTCTATTTCCGGTTGATGCTGTACCAGCAAGATACATCGTAATTCCTACACCAGAAGTTATTGTTTGATTACTCCCAGAGTCATTAAAAATTACAACATTATCGCCAGCAGCAAATCCTATGCCTACAGGAACAGTAACTCCACCAGTTGTAATTGAAATGTGTTTTCCATTATCTGTAGATGCAACTTGGTATGAAGTTGTTTGAGAATTTTGTGGAATTGTTGCAGGTCCAAAAGTTCCTTGAGTACCTTGAGAACCCTGAACACCTTGATTGGAAAGTCCCTGAACACCTTGAGAACCTTGAGCACCTGTATTTCCTTGAATACCAATAGATCCTTGAACACCTTGATTGGAAAGT
>Ga0222712_10007211_pt1 | contig 10804 bp, 10 predicted proteins | sample C33_657DmetaG_FD_165043 | JGI IMG/M metagenome (GOLD analysis project Ga0222712, IMG submission 165043) | Estuarine water microbial communities from San Francisco Bay, California, United States - C33_657D | ecosystem: Environmental > Aquatic > Marine > Unclassified | place: USA: California... | reverse complement strand
TGGGTCGCGAGATTACTTATGGAATTTATAAAGGCGTTGGAAATTATATTTGTCTGCAGAAGATGAATACCGATGAACCAGATCCCGATGGCGAAGTTTTGCTGGAAGTTAGCTATCTAGAAAAAGATGCCAAGCGTTTACATGCCTGGGCGAAGACGCCAGGTGTATCTGGTGATCGCGATGATGCGCCAGATGTCGACCGTCGCGTGTGGGCGGCGAATTCACTATCTGGCCGCGAATGTGTTGGCGCCGATGTCTGTAATTACGGTTCGCAATGTTTTGCAGCGCTGGCTAAGGCAAAAGCACAGACCGCAGATGTTGTAGTCACAAACCACACCTTGCTTGCCATCGAGATTGTTGATTCGCATCCGATCTTGCCCGAACGCGATGCGGTTATCTTGGATGAAGCCCACGAATTTATGGATCGCACAACGCAGGCGGTAACAGAAGAACTTACTTCTGCCCGCGTAATTCGCGCCGCCGCCATGGCGCGCAAACATATGCCGGGCAAGTTAGCCGATGCGTTTACAAAGGCTGCAGATAATTTCCATGATGCGATGGCTGATTACGGAGATCAGATACGTGGTGACTTTGCGGCGCAAGGAAGACTTGAGGAAATACCGTCATCGCTTGAAGCGCCGATCCGTAAAGTAAAAGATGCCGCAGCTGCGATTGTGCAGATCATCAACGCTGATGACGAGATTATCGATTCCGATGCAGTAGCCGAACGCGCCCGCGTAAAGGGTGCGGTCTCTGAGATCAATACAACTTGTGGCAAGTTATTAAAGATGGGCAATACCCATGTCCTTTGGTACGAACCAACCTTTTCGACTCTGCATTTAGCACCGCTTTCAGTCTCTGAAGTTCTGCGCGCAAACTTGTTAACAAAGACGCCAGTTATTGCGACATCAGCAACTCTTACCGTGGGAAATGGCTTTGATGCGATGGCGCGCAGTATCGGTTTCGTGGTTGGTTCTGATGCCGATACTGAAAGCGAAGATGGCGATATCGATCCGGCAAATGTGCAGATGCTCGATGTCGGTTCGCCCTTTGACTTTGCCAATCAAGGCGTTTTATATATGCCAAAGCATCTACCTGAACCAGGTCGTGATGGCCCAGGCAAAGAAGTCTTAACCGAACTTGGTGAGTTAATTGATGCTGCAGGTGGTCGCACCTTGGCGCTCTTTAGTTCATGGCGCGGAGTCGAGGCAGCCGATGCGCATCTGCGCGATGTATTAAAAGAATTGCCGATTACCATCATTACGCAAAAGCGCGGCGATGCAGTTGGTCCGCTCGTCGAACGATTCGCAAAAGATGAAACATCAATTTTGCTTGGCACGATGTCGCTTTGGCAGGGCGTTGACGTACCGGGTCCATCTTGTATTTTGGTCGCGATCGATCGCATTCCATTTCCACGACCAGATGAACCAGTTATGTCAGCGCGAGCATCGCTAGCTGATGCCGCGGGAGGCAGCGGCTTTATGCAGGTTTCCTTGCCACGTGCAGCGCTTTTGTTGGCGCAAGGCACTGGTCGCTTAATTCGCAGCGTTGATGACCGCGGGGTAGTAGCCATCCTAGATTCCAGAATTGTGACAAAGCGCTACGGAAGTGTCCTACTTAACTCGATGCCACCGCTTTGGCGCACTAGCGATCGCGCTGTGGTCATTGATTCACTGCGCAGGCTTTCGCAAAGCATGAAATAATTTTTTTATGCCGCGGATTCAAACGCAAGATTTAGCTTCACATCGTGACTGGCGTCGTAGCCAGTTGATCGAGGCCGCTGCCGCAATCGCGCTGGAATCTGGTGGGGAAGCGATCACCGTTGCCGCAGTTGCACAGCGCGCTGGGCTTTCTCGAACTTCAGTATATGAATACTTCTCGAGTAGCGCGGATTTAGTTGCCGATCTTGTTATCGATGAATTGAAGAGTTTTGCTGGCGCCCTGGAAAGCTCAATCTCAAACCAGGTTGATCCCTATCAATCTATTGAAATCTGGATCTCAAACTCACTTCTTTACATTGCAGATGGTCGCCACCTTCTGGCAAAAGCCCTTAACGCCGTAGAAATCCCGCGCGAGCGAAGCGCGGATATCGGAGCCGCACACCGGCAATTACTGGCACCTTTGACTCAGTCGCTCAAATCGATAGGGATTACCGATATAAATCAGTGCCTGTCTTTAATTCAATCAATAACTGATGTTGCAACTAAACGAATTGAAAGTGGCGCCGATGCAGAAAGCGAGATTTCAAAAACCATCGCCTTCTGCATCGCCGGAATTCGTTCGTTAGCTTAAATTACTTAACCGGGATCGTATAAAGAATATTCAAAGCGTTCCACATGCCTGGCTTTGCGGCTGCGGTAGCTCGAACTTTGCAAGCGCCACCTTTATTTGCTTGAGCAAGATTTACCTCAATAACGCAGCCCTTGTTAAGTGATTTATAGGTTATAACTGATCCAAAATTAGTTTCAGTTGGCAGCGCCTTTGGCTTACCTTTCACCAATTCCTTAACCATACGATCGATCTTCTGTTCACCTGGAATTAGTATGAAAGGAAAATTTCCAGCAGCAGGCGCAGTTGTTGTATTTCCTGCAGTTGCAAAGGCCAGCGCGCATTGCCCTTCACCCTTAAGTGCCAGGAATTCTCCATCTTTATATGTGCAATCTGGGGTCAGGGATGTAAGAGTTACGGCCAACCCTGATTTAGCAGTTGCAACTATTTTGGCAGTTGCGCGGTAGCCCAGATTTGATGGGACATTTCTTACCAAAGTTTTGCCATTTAAAGTCACGGTAACTTCATCTGCTGCCAGAACTGGAGCAGCAACGCCTTTAGTAAAGGTAATTGGCAGGAACTTATCTTCACTGAAATCTGCTGGCGCGGTATGGTCGCGGCGGAAGAAGAGTCCACATTGTGAAGTCGTGCAATCTACAGTTACGCCGCGTCCGATGATTGAGCCGGCAACCTTCATGGCTATTGGACCAGTTGAACTAATGGTTCCTGGCTCACCTTTAGATGAGACCCAAAGTTGAAGAGTGTCACTGCATGTTGCAGGTCGCGCTGTTCCAACAGGTGCGATGCATTGTTGAATGTACAAACCTGAGCCGGCAGGGAATTTGGTGAAGCCACCATTGATTGTCGCCCCTGCTGGATCCAAGTTAGTCAATGGACTGCTTGAGAAGGCGAAGGTCTCAGCCGATGCCGAGGTAGCTGCAAAAATTGGCAACCCGGTCGCAATAGCCAAAGCTAGTGCGATAGTTCTCTTTTTCGATGTAAACATTCTTACTCCTTTTTCTTCTTAACTTCTTGGCTCTTAAACGTTATTGGTATAAATAAATCATTTGTGCGATCACCCTCATGTAGATGATCAGATCTAACCGTGACTGCACATTTCACTTTGGTGCAATCAAATTTGCCTATATTTCGTGTCACCGAAAGTTTTTCTGTGAACCTGCCACCACCTTTAAAGGCGATGGCAAGACCCGAACCGTAAGGAGGCGGGTTGGAGGAGATCCAAATGGAGGCATCGCCTATTCCTAACTTATTGGCACCGCCTCCGCATGGAGTTGGGGCTTGGCCGAGCTTTGGCATGACGCAGTAAGCAAGATAGATCCCGATCGTTTCATCAAAACCTTTTCCGGTAACGGTAATTGCTTGTGAATTTTTCGATAAATCTAAGGTCGCTTTCGCCACACTTATGCTTTGTCCAAAAGCGCCAGTAGTTGAATTCTTGGCAGATGCCGGTGCGATATCTAGCGCAACGAGAGCGATTATCGAAATCGCCAGCGCTGCCTTATCTCTAGATAAAACTCGCTTAGAAAACATAGTGAAAGCCTAGAGTCAGTCGATCATTTACTTATCCGACAGCCTCACAACACATGTCGGCAAGATCTTTGAGATGATGCGCCAATGCGGCAGAGAGGCAAGATAACCAGCGCAATTGTTGCCTTTATCACTTTGCTTGCTCTCTCAGGATGCGCTCAGTCACAGAGTTCAAATATCGAAATCTCAAGCGCAAGCGCGGTAACTGTTTCCAGTGGCGAGAAGTTAAATGGGAAAAGAATAGTTGCGCTAGCCAATGGTTCAGCAGAGATTATCTCTGCACTTGGATTTAAAGAGAATTTAATTGGCCGCGATATTGCAAGTACCGATGCAGATTTAAGTAGCGTTCCAATTGTTACATCTGGACATTTGGTCGTAGCTGAAAAGATAATCTCCTTAAATCCCGATCTCGTTCTAATTGATAAGGCATCTGGTCCAGCATCAGCGCTTGATACTTTGCGTAATTCAGGTATCTCTTTAGTCAAAATTCCTGATGCGTGGAAGTTAAGTGATATCCCGGCGAAGGTAACAAGTATTGCTGGCGCAATCGCAGCTCCAAAGGCAGGCGAGAAGTTAAATTTGAAGTTAAGTCAGCTAAGCGCTGCGGCAAAGACCTCAGGAAAGAAGGCGGGGATTGTCTTTCTATATCTGCGCGGTGGATCTGCTATCTATCTAATTGGTGGCAAGGAATCTGGAGCCGACTCATTGATTTCTGCCATCGGCGCCGTTGATTTAGGCGCAGCCAAACTTGCCAACCCCTTTAACGCGATGTCGGCTGAGTTAATGGCCTCGCTAAACCCAGATGTCATTCTGGTTATGTCGAAAGGGCTGCAATCTGTTGGTGGCATCTCTGGCCTAGTTGAGCTTCCCGGCATCGCTCAAACTAGCGCGGGTAAGTCGGGGCGAGTAATTGCGGTAGATGACTCGCTTTTACTCTCCTTTGGTCCGCGTACTCCAGATTTACTTAAGCGACTGCGCGCGGCGGTAGATAAGGTCGTCACCTCATGAAGCGCACCGCACTGCTGGTACTTCTCTTTCTAGTAATTCCGATTGTTGCGCTCTCACTTGGCGCAACTCAAGTGGAAGATACTTGGCACAACATTATTGATCCATTTAACAGTGCAAACACTGCAGCGCATCAAATTATTTGGCAGATTCGAGCACCACGGATTGCTGCCGCCATATTGGTTGGCGCTGCGCTCGGCATTGCTGGCGTTCTTGCGCAGGGATCAACAAATAACCCATTGGCAGATCCTGCGATTTTGGGAACATCCGCTGGCGCTGCACTTGGAGTATTGGTTGGAGTTCTTCTAAATCTCGTAACTATCGGTTCAATTGGAGCGGTTCTTTGCGCAGCAATCGGAGCGCTCCTGGCAACTCTCGTTACATTCTCTTTGGCGCGCTCTGCCCTGCAATTGATAACAATTGGAATCGGTGTATCTGCGATTTTGACAGCGATAGTTGGCCTAACAATTACAGTTATTGCACGTCCTGATGCGCGCTCAATTTCATTTTGGTCATTTGGTTCCCTTGCACTCGTAACGCCAAGTGCTCTTCTAGTCTTACTGCCAGTCTTGATAGTTGCCGCAGCGCTGGCTTGGAAGATTGCTCCGGCTATGGATCTGCTCTCACTTGGCGATGCCTCGGTTAGACATATCGGCCATGATGCACAACGAATTCGCTGGAAAGCTTTTGCAATCCTGGCGACCTTGGTAGCAGTTACAGTTTCTATCGTTGGCTCAATCGCCTTCTTGGCTCTGGCTGCGCCACATATAGCGCGGTATTTAAATGGACCTCGCAATCGTTCGCTAATCTTTTACTCAGGTGCGATTGGTGCGTTAATTTTATTGATTGCAGATACTGCGGCAAGGTCTTTGGTTCCACCATATGAACTTCCGATCGGGCTACTTACCTCTTTACTCGGCGCACCTGTGCTAATCGCCACTTTGAAAAAAGGTGGTGATGTATGGCGCTAATTGAGATAAATGATTTAAAGATTAAATTAGGTAACCGAATCGTTCTCAATGGATTTTCGGCAACTTTAAAGCCCGGCTCAATCACTGCAATTATCGGTCCAAATGGCAGCGGAAAGAGCTCACTTATTGGGGCTATCGCGGGTGATCTCCCATTCTGCGAAGGTGCAATCCGAATAAATGGAGTCGACTTAGATAACTATTCGCTTAAAGCTGCTGCCGAAATTAGAAGTGTGGTGTTACAGAGCCGCAATTATTGGCTTTCATACTCAGCTCGTGAAGTAATCGCCATGGGGCAAGATCTAGCCGCTATTGCCCGAATTGATCAGGTAATTCAAACGCTAGAGATGCAGGAATTTATTGACCAAAAAGTCACAACGCTCTCTGGTGGTCAGGCGCAAAGAGTTGAAATAGCACGCGCTCTAATCAGAGATAGCGATATCTATCTCCTTGATGAGCCGTTATCTGCGCAAGATTGGCAAAGTAAAGAACGTTTGATCGCGATTCTGCAAGAGATGCGCAGCGCCGGAAAGGCTATTTTGATTGTGGCACATAGCGACGTGAGCGCCCTAACTTGGTGTGATCAGATATTCGATCTTGGATCTTAAAGCAGGCCAAGATTTTGCAAAGCTAGGATGCAGTGGCAGACGAGTTACATCACCAAATAAAACCCATTTCACTTCATGGGATTCATCATTTAATTCATGTGCCACCAGCGCATCAGTGGCTTCGGCGATAACGGTGTCATAGCTCCAGTTACCGTGGTTATCGTTATGGGTTTGTCGTGGCAATAACTCTTGTGGATCAATTCCGGTCTCTTCAACGGCTTCACGGATTGCGCCATCAATTACGCTCTCGTGGGAATCGCGTGCTCCGCCAGGAATTCCCCAAGTATCGCCGTTGTGCACCCATGGTGCGCGGTGCTGCAGCAATATGGCGCCAGCGCGGTAGATAAGTAAACCTGCTGCGCCGTGCAGACCCCAATGTTTTGAGCCGCAATCGCACTCGACCCAACCATCTCCATCGCGCGCGACCATGTTCCTACTTTGGCATATCCGCCAATAACTATCCACATAGAACGAAGTAAGCGCGCTTAATATCAGTTGTTAGTTCTATCTTCCCGCAGATGAAGCTCCCAATAATTCTTATCTCCGCGCTATCTCTTTTGCTGCAACCTCCACAATCTCAAGCCGCTGATTGCACCACCGCCTGCGTCGATGTTTATACCCAAAATGGCGAGATTGTGATCGAAGCCCGCAAGGGAAGTGGACCCAGCGCTGCAAAAGTAGCTAAACCCAAGGTGGCAAAACCAAAAGTTGTTAAGCCAAAAGTTGTAAAGCCAAAGGCGATCGTTCCCGCTAAAAAACCTGTGAAAAAGCCGGTCAAAAAGATTGTAAAGAAAGCTGCCCCAAAAACCATCGCTGCAACTTCACTAAGCGATCGTTTAAGTAAAGCCTTGCCAACTGGCGGCATTTCATATCAACCAGATTTCAAACCGTTGATTCATACCCCGGTCTATTTCTGGAACGACCTACCTTCTGTTTTTCGCACCCAAGTTAATTTAATTGGCGAAGCTATTGATGTCGTCCTGCGTCCTTCCTACATCTGGTCATTTGGCGATGGTTCATTTCTGACCACCACCGATCCAGGTGGGCCTTACCCCAACGGCAAGATCACCCATATTTATTCGCAACCAGGAATCTATCCAGTGCTACTCACAACAACCTGGAACGGCAGTTTCACCCACAACGCCGTCGAACGCGCCATCACCGGCGAAATCAAAAAAGTTTCAGCGCTGACTATCACCGTGGTGGCAGCTCCAACCCGCTTCATGAATTGAGAGAGATGACCACACTTACATCACCGCACGATCTACTTGCCGCAATTCCATTCTTAATTGGTTATCACCCCGAAGATTCGCTGGTTGTTGTTTCAATAAAAGATAACGCCGTGGGAATGGCGATGCGTATTGATTATCCAGTTGATATTCCCGCCGGTGCTTACGACCTTTTGGCCTCACACCTGCAACGAGATTGTGCAACAGGTGCTTTGTTAGTTGCCTATGTTCCATCTGGCCGCAGCGATGGTGAAAAGGTTCTTGCAGATGCCAGCTCGGCGCTAACGCGCATCGCCATAGCAACTGAAGAGTCGCTGCTTATTCAAGGCGGACGCTTCCGCTCTGTACTTTGCCAGGATCAGAGTTGTTGTCCGACTGAAGGAAACTTGATCCCTGAGATCGATGGTTCGCGTATTGCTGTCGAACATGTGGTGGCAGGACGCGCGATGCCCTTTGCCAATCTGCAAGCACTTACTGATTCCATTTCATCTCTGCCAGTTGCATCCGAGACGCAATGGTCAGAACTTGTGAAAAGTTTTCACGTATCAGCCACGTCACCGGAATTGACGAAAGCCCAGCGCGATGGAGCAACCGCGATCATTGATTTAGCCGGAGAATTTGCCAGCGGCCGGATCGGCCAAGATCTCGAACTAACCGCGCGCGTGATCGGTCGCTTGAGTGATATCCAAGTTCGCGACTTTGCACTTGGCAGCCATGATGAAGGCAACGTCGATACTTATTTTCAGATGTGGCGCCACTTAATGCGGATCGCGCCCAGCGGTTATGTCGCACCAATTGCATCGCTTTGTGCAGCCCTTGCTTATGAAAGCGGGGATGGCGCACTTGCCCACCGCGCACTCGATCGTGCCCTCGAAGATGTAAATGGATACTCACTTGCGCTTTTGTTGCGCCGCGTCTTTACCGCGGGATGGCCGCCTGCTTCCTTTGCGGCGATGCGGCGAGAACTCCACCCCAAAGTCTGCGCTGGAATTTTTGGGTTAGACTTACCCCCAGGTCACGAGCTCTAATCGATAGCCCCGGCTGATTAGACGGCAACCCTCCACCGCGGTGGGGTGCTCCGGGTGACGACCAGGTTTGCGCCAAGTGGTGCAGGCAAGTGCGTGAAGGAATTAAATGTCTAACTCGATTACTACAGCAGTCACAGGGGCATGGCTAGAAAACCATGATCCGGGCGATCGCAAATTTGTAAAGATTGGTTTTCTCTTACTCGAAAACGGCGAGACGCTGCCTGATATCACTATCGCTTATCAAACTTGGGGAACGTTAAACGCGGCCAAAGATAATGCGATTTTGATTAACCATGCGATGACTGGTTGGTCTGATGTAACTGGTTGGTGGCCAAATATGGTTGGTCCCGGGTTGCCATTTGATTCCGATAAATATTTCATCGTCTGCCCCAATGTAATTGGCGGATGTCAGGGAAGTACTGGGCCATCTAGTATTGCTCCCGATGGCAAACGCTACGGATCTCGTTTTCCAGTAGTCACTGTGCGCGATATGGCCGCTGCCGAACTTTTATTTACTGATGCAATCGGAATTAAGAAGTATCAATTGGCAGTCGGCCCATCCCTAGGCGGAATGCGCTCGCTGGAATGGGCGATTCAATATCCAGATCGCGTTGGAGCTATCTGCACCATCGGCTCATCTGCAGTAGCAACCGGTGATCAGATCGGTGGATTCTCAGTCCAAATCCGTGCGATTAAGAGCGATCCAAATTTCAACGGCGGAGATTATTACGAGCAAGAGCGAGGTCCGATCGAAGGGCTCGGGATCGCACGTCGTATCGCTCACCTGACTTACCGCACCGAATCAGAGATGGATGTGCGCTTTGGCCGGCAGATGCAGGGCGATGACACCGGGCGCTATGCCGTTGAGTCATACCTGGATCATCAGGCAGATAAATTGGCCAAGCGCTTTGATGCCAATACCTATATCGCCCTTACATCGGCGATGGCATCCCATGATGTGGGTCGCGATCGCGGGGGAGTCGTCGCAGCGCTCGAATCAATCAAGATTCCGGCGGTTGTGGTCTCAATTGACACCGATCGCCTCTTCCCACCTCGACTTCAGGTTGAGGTTGCAGAGCTAGTTCCCAAGGCGCAACCGCTAATTACGATCTCATCGGAGTTCGGACACGATGGTTTTTTGGTGGAATCTGAGTCAGTTGGCGCGGCAATCCGCCAAGCCTTGAGTATAATATAGACATCGCTTCGAGCAGTTCGAAACAAAAGTTTCGAAGGTAGTTCGAAAAAACCAAAGGACAATTGTGGCTGTATTTAGTGCGCTCAAAAACAAGGCAAAGTCTGCAAAGAAGGCGCCTGCCAAGAAAGCTGTTGCTAAGAAAACCGCAACAAAAGCTCCGGCGAAGAAGGTTGCTGCTAAGAAAGCACCTGTTAAGAAAGCGCCAGCCAAGAAGGTCGCAGCAAAGCCTGTAAAGAAGGCAGTTGTAAAGCCGGTTAAGCCAGTAAAGGTTGCTCTTAAGAAAGATTTATCTGCCAAAGAGGTACAACAGTTAGTTGATTTAAAGAATGACGTCGCTCGCCACAAAGAGATCGTCGAAACACTTGCTGCTAGCGGTATCGATAACTATCGCAAAGCGGTTAAGAAAGAATTTTTGGCGCTCGCCCAAGAAGCGCGCCACTTAGATGAAACTATTGCCACAGATTCAGAGAAGGCACGCAAGGCAGGTCTTGGAACCTCAGCGCGAATTCTTTCTAAGGCCCAACTCGCACTCATCGCACCACCTCCAGCACCTGTTGTTGCAGCGCCTGCTAAGAGTGAAGGCAAGGCGGGCAAGGCGGCCATTGTTCTAGATGATGAAGGCAATGAGATCGTTGTCGAAGAAGTCGAACTTGAAGATGTTGAAACACTTATCGCTGAAGTTGCTGAAATCATCGACACTGAAGCAGAAGATAAATCTAATCAGCCACGCGTTGTAAACCTTGCTGAAGAAGCTTCAGGCAATGAAGAAAATGCCTTTACGCTAAAGGCCTCTGAAGAAGATGACGCGCCTGCCCAGACAGTTATGACTGCTGGTGCAACTGCTGACCCAGTAAAGGATTACCTAAAGCAGATCGGTCGCGTTGCACTTCTTAACGCAGAGCTCGAAGTAGAACTGGCAACACGTATCGAAGCCGGCCTATTTGCTGAAGAGAAG
>Ga0222712_10007210_pt1 | contig 10806 bp, 4 predicted proteins | sample C33_657DmetaG_FD_165043 | JGI IMG/M metagenome (GOLD analysis project Ga0222712, IMG submission 165043) | Estuarine water microbial communities from San Francisco Bay, California, United States - C33_657D | ecosystem: Environmental > Aquatic > Marine > Unclassified | place: USA: California... | reverse complement strand
TTCCACCGCGGCTGGGACCAGCACGGCAACCTGCCCAACGACATCAAGGCGCAGTGCAAGGACATCGACCGCGCCGCCTGGGCCCTGATCCAGGACCTGAAGCAGCGCGGCATGCTCGACGACACGCTGGTCGTCTGGGGCGGCGAGTTCGGCCGCACGGTCTACTCGCAGGGCAGCCTGTCCAAGACCAACTACGGCCGCGACCACCACCCGCGCAATTTCTGCGTCTGGGCCGCCGGCGCCGGCGTCAAGGGCGGGACCGTCTACGGCGAGACCGACGAATTCTCGTACAACGTCGTCAAGGACCCCGTCCACGTGCGCGACCTGCACGCCACGATCCTCAACCGCTTCGGCCTCGACCACGACAAGCTCCTGTTCAAGTACCAAGGCCTCGACCAGAAACTCATCGGCGTCGTCCCGGCCAAAGTCGTCAAAGGAATCTTGAGTTAGCGGTTAGGGGATAGCGGTTGGCGGTTAGCGGATGGTAAACCTTCCGTGTTTGTTTCATTCCTCGATTCAGCCCTCGACCCAGCACTCCACTTACCCCCTCCCCTGTTTTCGTCATCGATTCAGCCATCGACCCAGCACTCGACTCTGCACTCGATTCAGCACCCTCGCCCTCCCCCGTTTTCGTCATCGATTCAGCACTCGATTCAGCCATCGACTCTGTACTCGACTCAGCACTCCACTCAGCCCCCTCCCTTGCCCCCCTCCGCCTCCATCCTGCTCCGCTGGCTCACGCTGCTCGTGGGAGTCTGCTTGGTGGTCGGTGCGGCCGGGGCTGGATTTCTCCACGCGCTCGCATGGGTCGGTCGCACGTTTGAGGCGCACCTCTGGTTAGTCTGGTCGCTCCCATTCCTGGGGCTGGCCATGACTTTGATCTACGCCCGGCTGACGCCCACCAGCGCCGGAGGCGTCCGCACCCTCATCGCCCAAATCCGGTCGCCCAGCGCCCCCTTACCCATGGCGATGGGCCCAGCGATCATCGGCACCACCCTGCTCTCCCACCTCGGTGGAGCGTCCGTCGGCCGGGAAGGCACGGCCCTGCAGATGGGCGGGGCCTTGGCAGACCGCCTAGGAGGCCCGTGGCGGCTTTCTGATGAAGAACGCCGCACCCTGCTCCTCTGCGGGGTCAGCGCGGGCTTTGGAGCCGTTTTCGGCACTCCCTACGCCGCCGCCGTCTTCGCCCTGGAATTCGTCCGCCTCACCGCCGGCTGGTGGTACCGGCTCCCGCTCTGCCTCCTCGCCGGCCTCGGGGCCGATGCGGTCGGTCGCCATCTCTGCGGGGCCGTCCATACGGACTTCCGCCTCATCCTGCCGCCCGACCTGACCGTCGCCGGCTTCCTTTGGTCCGCGGCGCTCGGCGTCACCTTCGGCCTGGTCGCTCGCACCTACCTGGCCTTCGTTACGTTCAACCGGACTTGGAAGCCCACCGGACTAGGCCCGCTCCCCACGCCGTATCACGTGATCTTCGTGGTCGGCCTCCTCTACGCCGGCCTCGTCTGGTTCGGCCAGCTCACGCCGTTCACCGGCCTCGGCATCGACCTCGCCCAGGACGCCGCCCAATACCCGGTCTCCCCGCTCGTCGCCGCGCTCAAGTTCCTCCTCACCGCCCTCTGCATCGGCGCCGGCTTCCGCGGCGGGGAAGTCACCCCGCTCTTCGTGATCGGCGCGTGCCTCGGCAGCGGCCTGGCCGACCTCACCACGCTGCCCGTCGCCGTCGGCGCCGCCCTCGGGTTCGTCGGCGTCTTCGCCGGGGCCGGCGCCGTGCCGCTCGCCGGCACCGTCATGGCCTGCGAACTCTTCGATCCGCAACTCACCCCCTACGCCGCCGTCGCCTGCGCCCTCAGCTGGCTCGTCGCGGGGCGGCGCGGGCTGTATTCGGAGTAGGCCTTGCCGAAGGAATGCCGACGCGTACCGCTTCTCTGAATCTCCGACGCCTGCATTCATGACTCGGCATACCGTCCTTGCTGCCGCCGCCTTCCTGGCGGCCTTGATCTCAGCGGCTCCGGCGGCCCGGGCCCACGACCAGCTTTCGCCTTTGCAGCGGGCCATCCTCGCAGCCCCGCCCACCCCGCCGCCGGCGGCGACGTTCAGCTTCGACGCACCCGCCGGCCCGCAGTTCACGGAGGCCGAAAAAGCCGCCCAGCGCGAGCGCGGCCAGACCGTCCTCCCGTTGGTGCTGGCGGCCTTCAAGCAAGGGGCCGCGGAAGTGAAGATTCCCCCGGGAGACTACCGCTTCGGTCAGGAGCACTACGTCGGCAACCGAGCGATCTTCCCCCTCGGCTTCGAGGACCTGCAACGCGATGCCGAACACCCCTTCGTGATCGATGCGACCGGCGCGACGTTCTGGTTTGACCTCGATGAGCGGCAGATGCCCCCGGGCCATCGCTGCGTGGGCTTCCGCCGCTGCCGCAACCTCGTCTTGCGCGGCGCGACCATCGACCGGGGGACCCGAGGCTGCATCGAAGGGCGCATCACCCGCATCGACCGGGCCGGCAATCGCTTCGAGATCCAACCCTCGCCGGGCGTCGTCGTCCCCGGGACCTACAAAGGCGGCGATGAGCAGCGCCTCCTCCCCTTCAAGTCCGACGGCCGCTTCTGCGTCCCGCTCTACGACCTACAGGCGGGCGTCCGCAAACTACGCTACCAGGACATCACCCCATCCACGGAAGGTCGCTACTGGGTCAAGATGGTCGATCCCGACCTCATGGAACGCCTCCATGACACCGCCTGGGCGAAGGCTTATGGTGACCTGGGCGTCCTGAAGGTCGGCGATGGCCTCTCCTGCCTCTACACCTCGGCCGGCGCCATCGTGCTCGAGGACTCGGCCAACATCACCCTCCACCAGGTCAGCGTCTATGTCGCCAAGGGCGGCCCCTCCGAGAGCGGCGGCGATGGGGCGCACCTTTGGAAGGACTGCTACTTCGGTCCTCGTCCCGGCACCAGCCAGTGGAAGGGCGCCGACGGCTACCTCTGCCGTTCCACCCGGTTTGGCGCGACGCTCGACAACGTCACCATCCGCCACACGGCGGACGACCTGCAAAACTTCCATGGCATCTGGGCCAAGGTCAAGGTGGTCTCCGGCCGAGAAGTCACGCTGGAGCCCAACCCATCGCTACGACCGACGCTGGATAATGCCCGGCCCGGAGATCGTCTCCGCTTCATCCATCGCCGGACCGGCGTCCCGCTCGGCGAAGCCAAGCTCGTCGCGCAGCAAGGCGGGCGGCTCACCCTGGATCAGGATGCCGCACCGTTCGCCGAAGGCCAAGCCTCGTGGCCCGACCATGAATGCGCCGGCTGGGTGGTGCAGAACTGCCGCTGGGAGGATAACTTCCAGCGCTTCCTGATCATGTCCGGTCCTGGCACCGTGCGCGGCTGCACCTTCCTGCGCATGGGCAGCAACCTCTCGCTCAATACCGGCATGGGCTTGGTCGGCGGCATCCCCAGCGACATCACCATCCGCGACAACACCTTCATCGACGTGAATTGCCGGCCGCATGGCGCCGCCATCGACGGCTATGCCCACAACGCCCAGGGTCAGGCCGGCGTTCCGCCCATCGAACGCCTGGTCATCACCGGCAACACCTTCGTCCGCAGCGGCGGCCCGGCGCTGAACCTCATCGGCATCACTGAAAGCCGGATCGAGCACAACCGGTTCGAGTCACCCGTCCAGGCAACCCTGACCGCACGCCCGCAGGACACGCCCAAACGCCAAGCCATTCAACTGCGGGCAGCTCGCTCCATCACGCTTACCGGCAACACGCTCACGGACCCCGACCAAGCCACGACCCCGGACGCAACCAGCCGCAGTCCGCTCCTCGGCCTGGACGACAGCCGCCAAATCACCTTGGACGGCGCGGTGTTGCCGACCGTACCGCCTGCAGCCGCTAAACCCAAGCCAACAAACCCTCCAGCCAGCAAGTGACACCTAGGGCAGCCTTTTTCTACCCCCGCTTGCTGGCTCAGCGGGCTAATCGCTCGTCGGACACGCCAGCCCCGACGTGCACAACACCTACAGCCAGGGCGAATGGAACAACGCCCGGGCCGCAAACGATAAGTTCCCCGAGCCGGCCGGCTGACCCCTTACTGACATTGGCACCCAAGGGTACACCCCAAAAATAACCGAAGGTTTTCAGAACCCGGGTCCGCTCCAAAACTTGGCTCTCGAAAAGTTTTCACTTACATACCTTAGCAAGAGCCCCTATAGTCTTGCTAGTGTCCGGGCCGGCTTGTAGAAGTCCACTATGCGAGCCTTAAGACTCCTGATGGTTTACTGTGTCACAATTTTTCTAGCCGGTTGCGGAGAGACTGATCTTCGATCAAGAGCAGAATCGGGAGATCCAGTAGCTCAATACTATACCGGACACATGTATTTCGACGGCCGTAGCGTTCCTAGGGACGACGCGGAGGCGGCGAAGTGGTTCCGCAAGGCAGCTGACCAGGGAGACGCCGCAGCGCAATACTACGTAGCCCTCATGTACCGCCAAGGACGCGGAGTGACTATGGACTACGCGGAGGCGGCCAAGTGGTACCGCAAGGCGGCTGACCAAGGATACCCAGATGCGCAACATGAACTCTGGCTCATGTACGCCGACGGCGAAGGTGTACCGGAAAACCTCGAAGAGGCGGCGAAGTGGTGTCGAAAGGCAGCCGAGCAAGGGCTTGCTTTATGCCAATTTGCTCTCGGTGAAATGTACTATAACGCAGAAGGCGTACCAAAGGACCACGCAGAAGCGTTGAAGTGGTACCTTAAGTCTGCTGAACAGGGTCACGACATCGCACAATACAGCCTCGGCGTCATGTACTCAGCTGGAAATGGAGTCCCGAAGGATGACGAGGAGGCCTACGCATGGTGTAACCTTGCAGCCATTACAAATGCAGATGCCCGTGAGCTGCGGGTTCAATTAGAAAAACTTTTAACCTCAGAACAGAAGGCCCGCGCCCAGCAACGCTCAGCTGGACTGCACAAAAAGCTAGAGGCGCGGAAGAAGACTGCCGGGCAGTGATTTTTGGGGTTGGCTTGCCGCTAAAGCTTACACGAGGGGAGCCTGGTTACCCTTTAAGTTTCAATATTCCTGCAGTGACAAGCGTCACGCACTCCCTCCACATGCATCGCCAGAACCCGATAGACTAAGGCAATGAGTCTGCAACGCGCCACTAGCTTCCCGCAGGCAAGTTTGCCCTAGTCCAGCCCACTTGCTGATAGAGCAGTAATGGATTAAATCACTAAGCTGTGACGTTACAGGGTTGCAGGTCAAGCACCTGCCGTCCGCGCTCCCTCCAACAGGGCGTTGTACATACACACGATGATTGCCAGCAGGCAGAAACTGTTTTCAAAGAGGAATCAGACAACATCAGGCTTTCACGTTGCCGGGAAGCACTGGACTCAGTCTTTGACGGGGAACTCGCCTACTGGCGACAGCTCTTCCGATTTCGAGGAACTAATAGCTAGTGCACAAGTAGATGTCACTAAATTCCTGACCCATCTGGCCATCCTATCTAGGGACGACCCCTGAACAAGCGATCTCTCCGACTATCAAATTTGCGGAGCGAGCATGTGCGTATTTCATGATCATAACCGCCAAAAACTCCTTCCCTGCGTCATAATTGCCAAGGCAGCTCATCAGGCGACGCGGCCCGTCGTGCGTTAACTTTGGCCTTGGGAATTCTCTGGGTCCGCATCGTGCAGGTATCACTAGGCGGCGGCCAGGCCAGTTCTGTTCCGTTTGCACCACATTTAGCCACCATCGTCTATTGTGGACTAATGAATCTGAGCATCCGGCAGCAGATAGCGAGAAACCATAGAAATAGATAGGTCCAGGGTAGACTCGACCACGCGTACGGTCGCAAACCACATCAACCTAAGTCGGCGACTAACCAGACTTCACCACTCTGTACACACCAACCTCACACCGTGAAGTCGAAGACCATCACGCGGGCGAGGTTCGGGACGACGACGAGCTTGACGCGTTCGTGTTCCGGGTGCGGGAGGTATTCGTCGCGGCTCTTGGGCGAGTCGAAGGTCATGACGAAACCGTGCGTGAAGCCGTCATTCAGGCCTTCGTCGCTCTGGTAGACGCCGTGCTGCATGGAGAGGAGGCCGGGGATCTTGCCGACCATGCCGCGCATCTCGGCGAAGCAATGTTCGATGGTGGCCGGAGTGACCTCAGGTTTGAAGACGAAAGTGCCGTAGTGGTAGACCATGGTTTTAGTAAAAGGAGTTCAGAGTGCGGAGTACGGAGTACAGATTAAAAGCGAGTCTGCGGAGCGAAAGTCAAAGCGTGCTAGGTGTTATTCATCACGTCCTCAGCTGGCGCTCAATTCAGTACTCTGTACTCGGTACTCCGTACTCTTGCGCAAGTTACTTGCCGCTCACCCACCCCAGCGCATTGAGCAGCAGCTTCTGGTAGGCGGGGTGGTCGTGGGAGTGTTCGTCGTGGCCGAGGGCGATGCAGACGACGCGAGCCTTGGGGTGCTGGACGACCCAGACGGAGGGCAGGATGGTCGACTGGCCTTCCTTGGGGTTCTGGCGCGGGATGGTGCCGAGGACCTCGGCGCCTTCCGGGCGGGTGAGCTCGACGTTGTAGCTCTCGTCGCGGATCTTGAAGGTGGCGGGGACGCCGGCCATGACGGGGTGCGCGGGCTTGGTCACGGTGAACGGGAACTCGCTGTGGCCGTGGCCACGGGCGCCACCGCAGACGAACTCGTCGTTGTACTTGGTCTCGAGCGGCCAGTTGTACCAGGTGGCGGCGTGCAGGAGGACGACGCCCTTCCCTGCCCCGACGAAGTCACGGATGGCCTTCTGGAACTCCGGCGTGCCGAACTGGCCGTGGTTGCCGCTGAACAGGAAGAGGTCGGCCTGCGGGAGGAGCTCGAGGGTCTCCTTGAGGTTCGGGGTCGCGGCGACGTCGTAGCCGGCGGTCTTGGCGACCTGGCCATCGGTCCCGAGGAAGAACTTCGGGAAGTTATGCGAGCTGCCGGCGCCGGCCACGAGGACGCGGAGCTGGCCGGCCTTGCGGGCGCCGAACTTCTGGCCGGTCGGGGCGGTGGTGCGGGGGTTGTCGGCCGGGAGGTCGCCGTCCTTGATGGTCGGGCCCTTCGCCTTGGCCTTACCGGGAGCGGGGGGCGGAGGCGTGGGCTGGGTACCCTTGGGCGGGTTCGGGGCGCCACCGATCTCGGCGGTGATGGCCACGGTGGTCGGGGCGACGGTGTTGCCCGGGCTCGTCAGGACGACCTTCTCGATCACCTCCGGGCCGTCGACCGCGACGACCAGGGTGCGGACGTGGTGGAACTTGACCAGACCGGTGGCGATCTTTGAACCGGGGACTTCAGGATCGTCCGGGTAGTAGTCGGCGAAATCGCGACCGGCGTAGTGCGTCACGACCTGCTTACGGCCACCGACGAAGCGGATCTCGACGTTCTGGGCGGGGAGGCCCTGGATGCCGGCCCAGCCGCCGACGGCACCGAGGAAGTGCAAGCGGGTGGCGGCGACGCCGACGGGGATCTCGACGCTCTGCGGGAAGGACTGGGAGTAGGCCCGACCAGCGCCGCCCTTGAGGACGATGACGTTCTTGCCGTCCTTGGCCTTGGCCGGGTCGAGGATGATGTAAGGTACCCCGTTGGCGGTGACCTGGCCGAACTTAGCGAACGGCAGGGTGTCGCCCTTGGTCTCGCGGTTGGCGTACAGACCCCAGCGGGTGTCGGCGGTCATCGCGGCCGAGAGGTCGAGCAGCTGGAAACTGCCGACGGTCACGCCGTTGACGGGCACGGCCACGCTGCGGAGGTAGGTGATGATGTTGCGGAGGCCTTCGGCGCCGAGGGCTTCGAAGCCTTCGGGCATGAGCGAGGTCTCGACGCGCGTGCGGGTGGCGATGTCGGCCACCTTGACCTCGATGGTCGCGCCGCCGGCCATCTTCAGCTTCAGGGCGACGGCGTTCTCGCTGCCGATGAGGGCCTGGTGCTGGGTGCCGTCCTTGAGCTTGATGTTCCAAGTGCGGTGCTCGTCATCGACCATGCGATTGGGGTCGACGATGTGCACGAGGAGCTCAGAGGCGGGGTGCGCGCCGATGCCCTGGAGGTTGGGGCCGACGTCATAACCGACGTTGCCGACCTGGTGGCAGGTCTGGCAGGCGGCGACGAAGAGTTCCTTGCCCTTGGCGGCGTCGCCGGGCTTTTCGACCTCGGCGCGGAGCTTGTTGATGATGTCGTCCTTGGCGGGGCTGGAGCCGACGTTGAGCTTGGCCAGGACCTCGGCGGCGCGCTTGGCTACGGCGGGTTCGGGGTGGCGGGTGAGCTGGGAGGTCTGGAGCGGCCCGAGCTGCATCGGGGAGACGTGCTTGGCCTCGAGCTCGGTCAGGATCAGCTGGGCCCATTCGGCGCGGCTGATGAGGGCGCCGAAGAGGGACTGGCGCAGGAGACCGGTGGACTTGCCGAGGGCACCGGCAAGCAGCGGGCCGGCTTGGACGTCACCGGCGGCGACGACGGAGGCGACGATCGCGAGGCTGACGGACTCGGGCGTGGACTTGTCGGCCAGCGAGGCGACGACGGCGGCGCGGAAGGACGGACGGAGGTCGCGCAGCGCGGTGAGCGTGCGGCCGGCCTGCAGGCGCACGGCCGGGGCGGCCGCGGCATCGGCGAGGACCGGGACGAGGCGCTCACCGATCGGGAGCAGGTCATTGCCGAGGGCGGCGACCTGGTTCCACTGGACGGCGAGGCTGGCGGCGCCGGCGGCGAGCTCGAGGTCGGACGAGGCGAGCAGGGTCTTCAGGGCTTGGGTATCGGCGACGGGGGCGGTGCGGCGTTCGGTGAACTCGCGCAGGACGACCTTGGCGACGGCGACGTTGCCGCCCTTGGCAGCGGCGGCCAGCACGCGGGCGATGCCTTCGGGCTGGTTGGCGGTCGCTACGGCGGCAGCGAGCGAGCGGGCGAACTCCACGACTTCCTTGGAGGCGACGGAACCGGCGAGGAGGCCTTCGAGGGTCGGGACGGGGTTGGACGAGGCGGCGGCGGTGGCGGCGGCCTTGGACCACTCATCGGTGAACTGGGACTGGGCCGAGAGGAGCAGGAGGCCGGCGTCGGCGGTCAACGGGGCGGAGCCCATCGCGCGGAGGGCGGCCAGGCGGACGCGGCCATCGGCATCGGCGAGCGCGGCCTGGAAGGCTGCGGTCGGGAGCGCGAGCTTGCCGGACTCGGCGGCGAGGAAGGCGTTCTTACGCAAGGCGGCTTGCGGCGCGGCGGCGGCGGTGGCGAGCGTCGCGGGGGCGAGCTTGCCGAGACGCTGGAGCGCCCAGAGGGCCTGGATGCGGGCCTCGACGGCGGCGCCAGAGGTGAGCAAGGCGGACAGCGGAGCCACGGCGGCGGCCTGCGTGGCGTCGTCGCGGTCGAGGAGGACGCGGATCGCGTTGAAGCGGACGACCTTGCTGGGGTGCGTGAACGCGGCGACGAGGCCGGCGGCGTCCGCCTTGGCGAGGTCGGGGTGCGTCTGCGTCGGGGCGGCGTCATGCTGGATGCGGTAGATGCGGCCGAAGTAGTGCTCGCGGTCGGGGCGGACCGAGGCGCCGGACTTGGAGTGCTGCGGGCCGCGGGTGTCGTTGTGCGCGACGACCGGGGTGTAGAAGTCGAGGATGTACATCGCGCCGTCGGGGCCGAAGGAGATGTCGATCGGGCAGAACCAGTGGTCGGCCGAGCGGAGCCATTCCTTGTTCTCGAGCATGAGCTCGCCGCGGTAGAACGCGCCGTCGAGCACGAGCTTCTCGTGGTGGACGATGTCGAGGATGGGCTCGGACATCCACACGGTGCCGTTGTATTCCTTGGGCCAGGCGCCCCCTTCATAGACGGCGGCGGCGCAACCGGCGGAGTAATGGCCGACCTGGTCGATCTGCATCAGCGGGGCGCGGTCCGGCATGTCGGCGCGGGCGACCGGACGACCGCGGTTGACGGAATTGAAGGCCTTGGCGGGCGTGCCCGGGGCCTTGGCGAGGATCTGCTCCGGGAGGACGACGTGCTGGATGGGGTTACCGTTGGTGGCCTTGCCGTGGTAGAGCTCCATGTCGCTCGTGACTTCGTTGCCGAAGCTGTTGCCGCCCTGCGAGGCGACCTGCTCGATGGCGGAGCCGTCGGGCTTGAAACGGAAGGTGCCGGACGAGAGGCGGGCCATCGCCTCGCCGGTCTTGGCGTGGGTCGCGGTGCCGCCGCCACCGTTGGAGGCGTAGATCCAGCCGTCGGGGGCGACGATGAAGTGGTTGGCGACGAAGTGGGTATCGCCCGGGGTGAAGCCGCCGTAGAGGAGGACTTCCTGGTCGGCCTTGCCGTCGCCGTTGGTGTCGCGGAGCCAGAAGATGCCCTTCTGCGCGACGACGATGACGCCGTCTTTCCAGATGCAGAAACCGGTGATCAGCTCGAGGCCTTCGTGGAAGACCTGCTTCTGGTCGAGGTTGCCGTCGCCCTTGGAGCTGACGAGGACCGAGATCTTATCCTGGGCGGGGCGGTCATAGAGACCGGGCACCAGCACGCCGCCTTCCTTCCACGGCTCGGCGTTCAGGGTGCGGCGGCCGTTGGGGTACTCGGGGGTTTCCGCGACCCAGAGGCGGCCACGCTCGTCCCACTGGACGGCGATGGGCTTGTTGACGAGGGGTTCGGCGACGATGGAGGCGGCCTTGAAGCCGGGCTGCAGGCGGAACTGCGCGACGGCGTCGGCGGGACGGCGCGGGCCGCCCACGGGGTAACGGAGATCGGCCAGGTCGGCCGGGGTGCAGAGCTCGTCGAAGTCGGCGCGCTTGGCGACCCAGGCGACGCCGCGCTTGA
>Ga0222712_10007209_pt1 | contig 10808 bp, 7 predicted proteins | sample C33_657DmetaG_FD_165043 | JGI IMG/M metagenome (GOLD analysis project Ga0222712, IMG submission 165043) | Estuarine water microbial communities from San Francisco Bay, California, United States - C33_657D | ecosystem: Environmental > Aquatic > Marine > Unclassified | place: USA: California... | reverse complement strand
GCGCGGAAGAAGTTACGTCCGATACGTCCAAAACCGTTGATTCCGACATTAATCATTATTAAACCTCGTTCTTAGAAAGGTGATTTACCGTTAATAAGCCCATAAATAGATAGGTGGCTTTACTTGCGCCACAACGTTGGGACTTGGCTCAAAGGATACCAGCCGTAGGCCTACTGGCCGGTTATAGCGACTTACTCTCCTAGGAGGTCAGGAGATAGGCCAGCTTCAGTATCTGGAATACCGAGTTCGCCCGCTCTCTTATCGGCCATAGCAAGGAGGCGGCGAATTCGACCTGCAATCGCATCTTTAGTCATTGGCGGTGTGGCCAATGAGCCGAGCTCTTCCAATGAGGCCTGGCCGTGAGCGATACGTAACTCCCCCGCCTCTTTGAGGTGATCGGGAATCGTTGGGCCGAGAATCTCCATCGCACGTTGAACTCGAGCCGCGGCAGCAACAGCGGCGCGTGCTGATCGACGAAGATTCGCATCATCAAAATTGGCGAGGCGATTTGCTGTGGCTCGCACTTCGCGACGCATACGGCGCTCTTCCCAGGCTAAGACGCTCTCGTGAGCGCCGAGTCGAGTCAGTAGTGAACCAATCGCATCGCCATCACGAATGACGACTCGATCCACACCGCGCACCTCACGAGCTTTTGCTGCAATATTGAGTCGACGCGCTGCACCTACCAATGCAAGGGCAGCCTCTGGTCCAGGACAGGTAATCTCGAGTGAGGATGAGCGACCAGGTTCTGTCAGTGAACCATGGGCCATAAATGCACCGCGCCATGCAGCCTCTGCATCACAGACATTTGCTGCAACAACTTGTGGAGGCAATCCACGAATGGGACGTCCATTGGCATCAATCAGACCTGTCTGACGAGCGAGGGCTTCACCAGATTCAATTACTCGAACAACATAGCGCGATCCCTTGCGGAGTCCGCTCGATGAGAGAACTGCTAGATCAGAGTCATGGCCATAGATGTCGGCGATATCTTTCTTCAAACGTCGGGCAGATTGTGAGGTGTCGAGCTCGACCTCGATTACTACCTTACCTGAGGCGATATGGAGCCCTCCAGCGAAACGAAGCAGGGATGAGACCTCAGCTTTGCGGCAGCATGGCTTGGTGATAGTGAGTCGACTCAACTCATCCTTGACCGCAGCTGTCATTGCCATGGGGATATCAAACCAGCATTTCGTTGAGAATGTGAGTGAAAGTTGAGGCTAATTTCTCACCTCCATGATGGATAGCCACAGTTTCATCGCGTAAATCTGCCTCAAGGTAGCCACTTCCTCGTTCCTGCAAATACTGCGCAAGCTCTTGCCGTCCCTTGAGATGCGAATCAGCCACCACAAGATCGAAGTTAAGCTCTGGTGCATAGTCATGGAGGATGGAGCAATGCTCGAGCGGGGAATAACCGGCATACTCCCCGGCAGCAACTTGATCTTTATTTGAATCTAGATTGAGTAAGAGAATCTTCTTTGCTGGTGATGCGACGAGGGCATCTCTCAATGATGGAACAAGTAAGTGTGGAAGAACGCTGGAGAACCAAGAACCAGGTCCCATCGTTATCCAGTCAGCTTCTGCAATCGCTGCCAACACTTCAGGACGAGTCGTTGGATTCCCCGGCTTCAATCGCAACTCTTGGAGACGACCCGGGGTGGTTGCTACTGCAACCTGACCAATCGCATCGATAGATTTTCCACCATTGAGAAATGTTGCTTCGATATCGAGCGGCTCTGCTGTCATAGGTAGAACGCGACCAACAACTTTTAATAGCGCACCAACTCGATCGAGGCCAATCACGACATCTTCATCTCTATCCCACAGGGCAGCTAACAAAAGGTTTCCAAGAGCATGCCCATTGAGCGGGCCTTCGCTTGTAAAGCGATATTGCATGATGTCAGCCCAATCGCGGCCCCATGAATCATCTGCGCAGAGCGCAGCTAGCGCCATCCTGAGATCACCGGGCGGCATGATGGGAAACTCTTGACGAAGTCGACCGCTGGAGCCTCCATTATCTGCAACGGTCACAACTGCAGTGATCTGATCAGTGATTGAACGAAGTGCTCTAAGAGTTGCCGCAAGACCATGTCCGCCACCGAGTGCAACAACTTTTGGTTGAGAAATCATTCACGACCAACATCGCGATGGGATGGATGAGCCGAGACTTCAAAGTCGCCATGAGCACGGTTGAGTTGAGATGCTATCTCGCGAGCAATCGAGACAGATCGATGCTTACCTCCGGTGCAACCAATTGCGATCGTTACATACTTCTTTCCTTCTCGAAGATATCCAGGAATCATCTTCTCAACCACATCGACATAGGCCCGAACAAATTCTTTGACTCCTTCACTTGCGAGCACATGCTGATAAACCGCATCATCGAGACCCGATTTTGGACGGAGCTCAGGCACCCAATGCGGATTGGGAATGAAGCGACAATCGAGCACTAGATCGGCATCGACCGGGATTCCATACTTATAGCCAAATGAGAGCACATTGATCCGCAACGCCTTCGCCATACCTGCAGCAAATATCTCTGCGGTGCGCTTCTCCAATTGGTGAACGTTGAGATTGGAGGTATCAATAACCACATCTGCCTGTGAGCGAAGGTCCTCCAACTTGGCGCGTTCACGTGCAATTCCATCGACAATACGGTCAGATGATTGGAGGGGATGTGGGCGCCTGGTTGATTCAAAGCGCTGCACCAGGGCTTGATCGCTGGCATCGAGGAAGAGGAGGCGATATTTAATATCTGAAGCGCCAAGTGCTTCCAGCGCACTTGCTAGAGCGTCGAAGAACTTTCCACCTCTCACATCAACTACAACAGCGACAGAGGATTCAGTCTTCTCCATCTCTGTTGCGAGCTCGGGAAGTAATGCCGGAGGAAGGTTATCGACGACATGCCACCCTAAATCTTCCAACGCATGGGCGACGGTGGAACGACCGGCGCCAGACATACCTGTCAGGATCAGGAGCTCTCTATTACTCATGGTCTCATTCTGCCCTATCAGTCAAGGGCCTTATCAATCACGGCGAGAGAATCTCGCCTGTCTCCATATCAACTGCAGGGGTCTTCAAGCGTTCGAGATGAGAGTAAATGACCCCAGCAATTGTCGATCCGATTCCTGGTGTGGTCTCGAGTTCGGCAAGAGTCGCCTTACGTATCGCTGAGACCGAACCGAAGCGATCGAGAAGTGCGGTTCGTCGTGATTCACCTAGCTGTGGGATCTCATCGAGGAGCGATTCCAGCATCACCTTGGAGCGCTTGCTGCGATGGAAGGTGATGGCAAATCTATGGGCCTCATCTCGAATACGCTGCATGAGATACATCCCCTCACTTGTGCGCGGGAGAATTAATGGGTCGATCGAGTTAGGAAGCCAGACCTCTTCCAGCCTCTTTGCTAAACCTACGAGTGCGATATCGGTAATGCCTAACTCATCAAGGGCGCGTTGAGCTGCTGCAACTTGTGGAGCACCGCCATCAACAACGATTAGCTGTGGCGGGTATGCAAACTTGGAGAGCTTTCCGCCAGTTTCTGCAACCTCACTATGGTTGACCTGTCGATCTGCAATAAGTCGCTTCATACGTCGAGTAATAACTTGATGCATCGCGCGGGTATCATCGGTCGCTGTTGTTGTATCGATGGCAAAGCGTCGATACTCACTCTTCTTTGCTAGCCCATCTTCAAAGACGACCATCGAGGCAACTACCGAGGTGCCGGAGATATTTGAAATGTCGTAACACTCAATACGTAGTGGGGTTCGAGGTAGCTCTAATAGCTCTTCAATCTCGATGAGAGCTTTACCTGAAACTGCCGCATCCGTTGCCCGCTTGCTCATAAATTGAACAAGGGCGTAGTGAGCATTTCGCTCAACTGTCTCTAGTAGTTCAACCTTCTCGCCACGTTGTGGAACCTTGATAGTTACCTTTCGATTAGCGAGAGAGCTAAGCCACTCCCCCAGCGCCTCACGATCTGCCGGTTCGCCATTGATATGAATTACTGAAGGAATCTCGGTTGTGCCATCACCATAGATAGAGAAGAGCAGCGATGCATATTGATCATCGCCTTCAAGGGTGCGCTCTTGATCGACAATCCATGAGCGAGATCCCTTGATGGAACCACGGCGAACCATAAAGATAGATCCTGCGGCATGGAGCCCCTCTTCATGGATAGCGATGAAGTCACCATCCAGATCATCTGAGAGATTTCCTTGTGTTGAACGTTGCGCCTTTTCAAAGGATTCAATCTGATCTCGGATTCTCGCAGCACGTTCAAACTCCTCACGCTGCGATGCTAGCTCCATCTCGCTTCTCATCGTGGGAACGAGATCTTCCATCCCCGCCTCCATAAAGGCATCGAGCTTGTGTGCAATCTCTTTATGTTCCTCTGGCGTCACCCACCCCACGCAAGGTGCGGCACACTTTCCGATATCACCGAGTAGGCACTGTCTCTTAGAGCGTTGTGCCCGTTGAAAATTCCCAGCGCTACACGAACGAACCGGAAAGACCTTGAGGAGAACTTCATAGGTATTTCGCAGTGCCCATGCATTTGTATAGGGACCAAAGTATTTAAGTCCAGAGCGCTTCTCTTTTCGGGTGATAAAGATGCGAGGAAATTCATCCTCCAATGAGATCGCTAAATATGGGTAAGACTTATCATCCTTAAATTGAACGTTATATGTTGGGTGATACTGCTTGATCCAAGAGAACTCGAGCGCCAGAGCTTCCAGTTCAGTATTGACGATGGTCCAATCGACTCGGACCGCCTCATGGACCATTCGATAAGTCTTCTGGGCGAGGTTGGATCCAAAGTAAGAACTCAGGCGATTCTTCAAATTCTTCGCCTTGCCAACGTAAATGACCTTATCGCTCTTGTTATAGAAACGGTAAACCCCGGGCTCCTCCGGAATATCGGAGGGGCGATAGCTGGCTGGATCTGCCATCGCTAGCTCTTCTTAACCGCAGCGCTCTTCTTCGCCGGAGCAGCTTTCTTGGCAGCAACTGCCTTCACGGAAGTAGCGCTCTTCGTAGATGTCTGAGCGCGATTGCTAGCAAGAAGTTCTGCCAGGAATTGCCCGGTGTAACTCTCCTTCACCTTCGCAACTTCCTCTGGAGTTCCTTCTGCAACAACAGTTCCGCCACGGAAACCACCTTCTGGGCCCATATCAATAACCCAATCAGAAGATTTGATGACATCGAGATTATGTTCGATGACAACGACTGTATTTCCCGTTTCAACCAGGCGCTTCAAAACACCTAACAACTTATTGACATCTTCAAAGTGAAGACCGGTCGTTGGCTCATCGAGAACATAGATAGTGCGCCCCGTTGAACGACGCTGCAGCTCGGTAGCGAGCTTGACGCGTTGCGCCTCACCACCAGAGAGAGTAGGCGCTGATTGTCCAAGTCGCACATAGCCAAGGCCGACATCGCAGAGAGTCTTGAGATAGCGGGCGATCGTAGGCACTGATTCGAAGAATTCATGGGCGATCTCAATCGGCATATCGAGTACCTGTGCGATGGTCTTGCCCTTGTAATGGACCTCCAACGTCTCACGGTTATATCTAGCTCCATGACAGACTTCGCATGGCACATAGACATCAGGCAAGAAGTTCATCTCAATCGTGATAGTTCCATCTCCGGAACAGTTCTCGCAGCGACCGCCCTTGACGTTGAAGGAGAAGCGACCTTGCTGATAACCGCGCACCTTAGCCTCAGAAGTCTCCGCAAAGAGAGCGCGAACTTTGTCAAAGACGCCGGTATAGGTAGCTGGGTTTGAGCGAGGGGTGCGACCAATAGGTGATTGATCAACATGCACGACCTTATCGAGTTGATCGATACCTGTAACTGTTCGGTGACGACCAGGAACTAGTCGCGCACCATTGAGCTTGTTAGCAAGAGTTGTATAGAGGATGTCATTGACCAACGTTGATTTACCAGAGCCTGAGACTCCGGTGACGGAGACAAATAGTCCCAGCGGAATCTCAACCTCGATATCTTTGAGGTTATTCTCCTTCGCACCTTTGATTACCAACTTACGCTTTGGATCAATCGCTCTGCGTTCACTAGGAATCTCAATTGAGCGTCGACCTGAGAGGTATGCACCTGTAATGGATTCTTTCGAGTTAATAAGATCCTCATAGGAACCAGAGACGACCACGTGGCCACCATGCTCACCGGCACCAGGACCAATATCAACAATCCAATCAGCGGTGCGAATCGTCTCTTCATCGTGCTCAACCACAATCAAGGTATTGCCGAGATTGCGAAGACGAGTCAAGGTATCAATTAAGCGACGGTTATCGCGTTGATGTAATCCGATACTCGGCTCATCCAATACATAGAGAACCCCTACAAGGCCAGAACCAATCTGAGTCGCAAGGCGTATACGTTGCGCCTCACCACCTGAAAGAGTTGCAGCAGGGCGATCTAAGGAGAGGTAGTCAAGACCAACATCGAGCAAAAATCCAAGACGTGCATGGACCTCCTTCATCACTCGTTCAGCAATCTGCGCCTCACGTGCATTGAGCTCAATCCCCCTAAGGAACGTTGCGCAATCATCGATAGAGAGGAGACAGACCTCAGCGATTGATTTACCACCGATTGTTACCGCGAGCACCTCTGGCTTAAGACGCGCTCCCTTACATGCAGGACATGGAGTCTCACGCATATAGGCCTCGTACTTCTCGCGACTGTAATCTGAGTCTGTCTCAGAGTGGCGACGATGGATAAAGGGAATAACACCTTCAAATCCAGTTGAGTAATTACGGACGCGACCATAACGATTCTTATACTTCACATGAACTTCGTAATCGAAGCCATTTATGATCGCTTCTTTCGCCTTGACAGAGAGTTTCTTCCACGGCGTTTCGAGCTTGAACTTGAGTTCACCTGCCAGCGCATCTAGTAAGCGGAGGAAGTATTCAGATGATTGCCCGCCGGCCCATGGTGCGATTGCACCTTCTTCAATTGAGATTGAGTCATCGGGAATGATGAGTTCTTCATCAACTTCTAGCTTGGTTCCAATACCGGAGCAATCTGGGCATGCGCCAAATGGTGAGTTAAATGAGAATGAGCGAGGTTCAAGTTCTTCAAAGGAGAGATTGCAATCATGGCAGGCAAGGTGCTCACTAAAGGTGCGCTCTTTCTCCGCCCCCTTCGCATCAACAAAATCTAGGATTACTAAACCGCTAGCTAGCTTGAGAGCGGTCTCGATTGAATCGGTAAGGCGCGACTTGCTCTCTTCCTTAGCGGTCAGGCGATCAACGACTACTTCGATGGTGTGCTTCTCTTGCTTCTTTAGCTTAGGTGGCTCTGAAAGCTGAATCGTCTCGCCATCGACGCGAGCTCGTGAATATCCCTGAGTAACAAGATCGCTGAAGAGATCTACAAACTCACCCTTTCGCTCGCGAACTACAGGTGCGAGAACTTGAAACTTAGTTGTAGCTGGCATTGTGAGAATCTGATCGACGATCTGCTGTGGAGATTGGCGCGAGACCGCCTTGCCGCAACTTGGGCAATGTGGTCGACCAGCACGTGCAAAGAGAAGTCTGAGGTAGTCATAGACCTCGGTAATTGTTCCAACCGTTGAACGAGGGTTGCGGTTCGTTGATTTCTGATCGATCGAGACGGCAGGTGATAAACCTTCGATGAAGTCAACATCAGGCTTATCCATCTGGCCTAAGAACTGTCGGGCATATGCTGAGAGCGACTCCACGTAACGACGTTGTCCCTCAGCGAAGATTGTGTCGAAGGCGAGAGATGACTTTCCAGAACCTGAGAGACCGGTAAAGACGATGAGGGCATCTCGTGGGAGTTCGAGTGAGACATCCTTCAAATTATGTTCACGAGCACCGCGTACAACGAGTTTCTCGATACTCATTCTTTAATGACCTGCCTCATCCATAGATCGAAGTTCACGCTTGAGCTCTTTAATCTCATCTCGTAGTCGACCTGCGAGTTCGAATTGAAGCTCATCGGCAGCGCCACGCATCTGCTCGGTGAGGGAGCCTATCAACGAGGCGAGTTCTTGGCGCGCTAGAGAGCCCTTGCCTCGTTCGACAAATGGAACCGTGCCCTTAGCGCCCTTGATTCCGGCAATAAGTTCATCGGTATCGTCGCTTTCACGGGCAATCATGTCGGTGATATCTGCGATCTTCTTTCGAAGTGGTTGAGGGTCAACGCCTCGCTCGAGGTTATATGCCACCTGCTTTGCTCGGCGGCGATTGGTCTCATCAATCGCCTTCTCCATCGATGCAGTGATGTTATCGGCATACATATGGACCTCACCCGAAACATTTCGGGCAGCACGTCCAATTGTCTGAATGAGGGATGTTGCAGAGCGAAGGAAGCCCTCTTTATCGGCATCGAGAATCGCCACGAGCGAGACCTCTGGTAGATCAAGGCCCTCTCGCAGGAGGTTGATACCAATCAGAACGTCATAGTCTCCAGAGCGAAGTTCACGTAAAAGTTCAACACGTCTCAAGGTATCAACTTCTGAATGAAGGTAGCGAACTCGAACTCCACGCTCTTGCAAATAATCAGTGAGATCTTCTGACATCTTCTTCGTCAGCGTTGTCACAAGGACGCGTTCATTACGCTCGGCTCTGATATTGATCTCTTCAAGGAGATCATCAATCTGTCCCTTAATCGGCTTAATCACAATCTTTGGATCGATGAGTCCGGTTGGGCGAATCACCTGCTCAACAACATCACCATCGACCTTAGCCATCTCATACTTACCTGGCGTTGCAGAGAGATAGACGGTCTGCCCTACTCGTTCTTGGAACTCTGGCCACTTCAGTGGTCGGTTATCGAGCGCACTTGGAAGACGGAAACCATGCTCCACCAATGTCCGCTTTCGTGATGCATCACCCTCAAACATCGCACCAATCTGTGGCACGGTCACATGGCTCTCATCGATGACAAGGAGGAAATCCTCAGGGAAGTAATCGAGGAGACAGTTAGGTGCAGAGCCAGGCTCGCGACCATCGAGATGGCGAGAGTAGTTTTCAATACCAGAGCAGAATCCCAACTGCTCCATCATCTCTAAATCAAATGTGGTTCGCATCCGTAACCGCTGCTCTTCCAGCAACTTGTTCTGCTTCTTAAAGGTGTTGAGCTGAATCTGCAATTCATCCTGGATATCGCTCATCGCCCGCTTCATAGTCTCAGGGCCCGCTGCATAGTGAGTTGCAGGGAAGATATACATCTCTTCCTCATCACGAACAATCTCGCCTGTGAGTGGATTGAGAGTTGTAATCTTCTCAATCTCATCACCGAACATCTCAATACGAATTGCCAGCTCTTCATACATCGGAATGATTTCGACGGTGTCTCCTCGAACACGGAATGTTCCACGCTCGAATGCGACATCATTTCTCTTATATTGAACATCTACGAAGCGACGCAATAGAGCGTTGCGTTCAATCTCATCACCGACCTTGAGATGGATCATTCGATCGATGTATTCCTGTGGCGTGCCGAGTCCGTAAATACAAGAGACTGTGGCGACAACAATCACATCACGACGGGTGAGAAGTGAGTTGGTCGCTGAGTGGCGCAGACGCTCGACCTCATCATTAACGCTGGAATCTTTCTCAATGAAGGTATCTGTCTGTGGGACATATGCCTCAGGCTGGTAATAGTCGTAGTAAGAGACGAAGTACTCAACAGCATTATTGGGCAATAACTCCCGAAACTCATTTGCCAATTGGGCAGCCAAGGTCTTATTGGGAGCTAGGACCAAGGTAGGGCGCTGAAGCTTTTCTACCAACCAGGCGGTCGTTGCGGATTTACCGGTACCGGTTGCGCCGAGAAGGACGACATCCTTCTCCCCCGCATTTATCCGCCGGGTAATCTCCTCAATCGCAGCAGGTTGGTCTCCGGCCGGAACGTAATCACTGATTACTCGAAAAGGAGCGACCTTTCGCTGCACTTCACTAACGGGACGCATTAAGTTCGCTCTCCCAAATCCGTGCACACTCTGCAAAGAGCTCTGCTCGATCACCATCGTTGATAATTACTCGATCTGCGACAGCTTCACGTTCTGCTTGCGAGGCTTGTGCTGCGATGCGACGTTCGGCCTCATCCTCATCCATGCCGCGCTCAAAGAGGCGATCAAGGCGATTTTCAATATCTGACTCAACGGTGATGATGTAATCAAACTTCTCCGCAGCTCCTGTCTCAACGAGAAGCGGTATTTCATAGACCAGAACATCACCTGGACTGAGGCTCTTAATTCTCTGCGCAAGCGCCTCTTGAACTCGTGGATGAATAATCGCTTCAAGTTTCTTGCGCTTATCTGCATCCTTAAAGACAATCTTTCCCAGCTTCTGGCGATCGATATCTCCATCGGTGAGAATCTTCGCCGAGAATTCGGCAATGACTTCATCAAATCCTGATGAGCCAGGTTCGATTGCAGCTCGAGCTAATTGATCAGCATCGATGGTAAGCGCGCCAAGTTGAGCGAACATATTGGCGACGGTGCTCTTGCCGGCACCAATTCCACCGGTAAGCCCAACGATTAACATGGCGCAACCTTACCGAGAAGAATGAGAAAAGCCCCCCGAAGTGAATCGGAGGGCTTTTCTCGGTGAAGATTATTCAGCTGGAGTTGATGCAGCCTCTGCTGCCTGTGCTTCAGCCTTCTGCTTCTTATGAGCGAGGAAGCGAGTCTGAGCTTCAGCGTACTGACGCTCCCACTCTTCGCGCTGTGCTTCGAAGCCTGGCTTCCACTCCTGTGAATCAGGATCAAAGCCTTCTGGGTAGATGAAGTTTCCATCTGCATCGTAGCGAGCAGCCA
>Ga0222712_10007207_pt1 | contig 10810 bp, 13 predicted proteins | sample C33_657DmetaG_FD_165043 | JGI IMG/M metagenome (GOLD analysis project Ga0222712, IMG submission 165043) | Estuarine water microbial communities from San Francisco Bay, California, United States - C33_657D | ecosystem: Environmental > Aquatic > Marine > Unclassified | place: USA: California... | reverse complement strand
TCTGCCAAGCATTCCTGCTGTGGAGCCTGCCGTGTAGATTATTTGTTGAGTAATTCTGTCACTACCATCAATCGTATTTTTAGTAAATTCAAAAGCTGGAGCACGACCTTGCAGGTGTTCGTAGTCCTGAAGAACTGTTGCATAATCAAGTCCAGCGTCTGTAAGCAGATCGTATTCTTCTTCTGTGAAGAATTCGCCAGTAGTGCCTGCGGCTGTGACATTTACACCGATGCTGAAGCTGTCAGCATCAATGTATGTGATGATGTTTGTGCCGTCGAGACTAGGCGTGCTGTTGCTGTTTGCAATATAAATAGTATCGCCATTCTGGAGACCATGATTTGGGCAATTAACAACAGTTGGGTCATCAAGGGTGTTGGTAAAATATTTTCCTAACCGGATCAGTTGGTTGTTGGCAGTAGGTGTATTGAATCTGTTCTCAATGGTATCTTTTTCAAAATAGGAAGGTATATCTGCCAGTCCTGCAAACTTGTTGAATTTTAGAATTTTTTCTGCACCGGTATTTGAAATATATGTTCTGAATTCAATTGCAGGTTTCTTTTGGCGAATTCCGACTTGGCTGTTCTTATAAACAGAAGCCGTGTAAAACTGTGCAAAAGTGGTATCAGCATTGAGGGCATCAACAATTTCAAAAGCTGTAAGAATGCCAACCATACCGAAATCAAATTCAAGGCTGTTCCAGTTCTTGAAGTCATTGTCAGAGGCATAATTCAAGGTCAGCACGGTGTTTCCGCTCAGATCGTAAGGACCTGTATTCCAGCAGATGAAAAATTCACCGTGGTTGCGATTCTGGGCGACCTTGAAGGTCAGCGTAAAAGCTCTGGAATCGCCTACAATATAGTTGCCGAGATATTCATTAAAGGGATTTTGATAAAATGCCATTTTTTGCCTTCCATTCTATATGCAAAAAGCCTATTCACACAAATTATGTAGCGTGTGAATAGGCTTTTTTATGAAATGTTTTGGCTTAGATACCGGTTTTAGCCAAATCGCTCAAAGAACGGCGAACAAGGGTGCTGCGATTCTTCTTGGAGTTGCGGAGCGGGTTGTCAAGACGCAGGGAGTGGGTTCGTGCGATTTTGCTGCGAGTGTAGGTCTTCACAGGTGCAGCGGATTCGGGTCGAACTGTATTGCCCTCACGAAGCTCATAGCCCGTGATGGTGTTGTCGTTTTGCGAAGTGACAAGTACGGTCCTGCGAACAGGATGGGTGTGGGTGCCCTTGTACCAGAAACGGGCGACAGGCAAGGTGGAAACAATCTTACGCTTCATGATTGACCCTTTCTTAGTTAAAAGTAAATGTACAATCAATTGTAAGATGTATTTTTATGCATGGCAAATGCCACGCAAAATTTGCCTGAAATGGTCAACATCTTCTCTGCTATGCTCTACCTGCTTTTCGTAAAAAATCTCAATCCAAGCGCCATCTGTGCCGCCCATTTCCACGGCTTGATTCATCCTTTCGACATAATTGTCAACGACTTCAGATTCCATTTTGAGGGCTTCTTGGATGATATCCTTAGGTTTAGTCAGGCTTTCGAGGAATGGAATAGTTGCATCCCATCCATTGACAGGAGTGCCGCCAAGACCAACGATCATATCCGAAAATTCAGTCACATGACCCATTTCGCTGGCTGCTTCTTTTAGAAGCAATTCTTTATACTCATGGCAATGCAACCCCTGCACCCTGCTGGCGTGATAAAGGTAAAAACGCATGTGTGCCCACTCTCTTTGCAGGTCTTGGTTAAGCAGTTCAATCATTTGTTCTAAATTCATGGCTTTTCCTCAAATGGCATATCTTTTTGGCCGTGATCGTGGTTAAAGTCCATTTCCTTAAATGAACCGTAGTCAAAAGCTGGTTTCTTATCGTCGTTGCATACTTTCCAAGCCAATTCAAAACCATACTTTGTGACTTTTTCTAATCCCTCGTAGTTAATTTTATCAGGAGTATCTTTAGGAGTGTGATAGTAGGGGTGAAGTCCTGTGTGAAGGAATGCGACTGGCACCTTTTTATTATAGAAAGGAGCGTGATCGCTTCCACTCGATCCCCTCAAGGTGATGCTTTTGGCGAATGAATATTTTGCAGATAATTGATTCACATATGAACCAATATCCAAAGAACTATCGTTGGTTTCGACAGCGACAGTTTTTCCTTGATTGAGATATCCGATCATATCCATGTTTAGCATAAAAATGTGTTTTTTGATATCTGGATTTCCTTTTGGAAAAATTGGATTATTTACATAATGGCTGCTGCCAAGCAGTCCCATTTCTTCAGCGGAAAATGCCATGAATGCAACGGTTCTTTTGTTTTGCCCCTTGAGTTGAGAGAATGCTTTGGCAATTTCAAGAAGTGCAACGCTGCCTGATGCGTTATCGTCTGCGCCGGGGTGTATTTTGCCACCACCATAACGACTCATATTTGGGCCGTATCCGATATGATCCATATGCGCTCCGACTACAACGACTTCTTCTTTTAGTTTCTCGTCGTTGCCATCAATCCAAGCGTAAATATTTTGTGTTTCAGCATCACCGACTTCATTTTTGGGACCGGGATTTATTCTGCGTATCGGAAACTTGTGATATTCAGTAGGCAATCCATAACTTTCAAATTTCTTTTTGATATGTGTTGCAGCTAATTTGTTGCCTTTTTTTCCAGACATTCTTCCCTCAAGTTCATCTGAGGCAAGATATTCGAGATCAGACTTAAGGGCTTGTCTGTCAATTTTTTGGACAACCTCGTCAGCAGTTGGAGGTGTGGGTTTTGTTTCCTGTGGTTGCTCAACCTGTTTTGCTTCAGGTTTTTGAACCTCTTCGATTTGATCAACTTTCTTTGGCTTACTCAATAAAACCGCAAGAAATACTACTGATAAAGTCAGAGCCAGAATCTGTAAATGCCGCATAAAGCACCCCTGTTTGATATATAAGGTGTCAGGTTTAAAAGAGTAAATGTTTTTATGGATCAACCAACATTTTTTAAAAGCGTAAAAGAATCCGCATGGCGGGGCAAGTTCAACTCGTTGCGTGAATACTACGAGTTGGGTGGCGACATGGACCCAGATACGGGCCGCTTGCAATATGATCCACGGTACTATCAGTTTGGCAAATACGAGCTTGAGATTGACCCAGACGAGCCTTTGGAAAATGTAGAAAATTACGATGCTGCTCGAAGACGAAAAGAAATTATCAAGTGTACTGAAAGTTTTTCCTATTTCTGCCACAAGTATGTCAAGATTCTGCACCCGATGCGTGGATTGATTCCTTTTATACTTTTTAAATACCAGAAAAAAACAATTCACGAATACGAAAACAATCGTTTCAATATTATTTCTAAATTCCGACAGGGCGGTCTAACGACCGTTACTTTGCTTTGGGGTTTGTGGCGGTGCATGTTTCAATTGGACCAGCAGATCATGCTGATCTCAAAAACAGACCGTGAAGCCACGGACATTGGGATGATGATTGACAGGTCTTGTGAAAATATGCCTGAGTGGCTAAAGCCCAAGAAAGATGCCAAGTGGAATGACCACTTGAAGATGTTTACTGACACGGGCTCTGCTTGCAAGTTTTATTCACCTGAAGCTGCTCGTGGTAAATCAGTCACATTTCTTATCGTTGACGAAGCGGCGTTTATTGATGATATGGAAAAGCATTGGAAGGCTATGTGGCCGATCCTGTCAACCGGTGGTTCATGTACTCTAGTTTCCACGGTCAACGGTCTTGGAAACTGGTATGAACAAACTTATCACGATGCAAAAGAAGGAAACAACCGATTTAACATCATCGATTTGGATTATTGGCAACATCCAGATTATAACGATGAAGCTTGGGTTGCAGAACAAAAAGCTCAGTTGGGTGACAAGGGTTTTCGTCAGGAGGTTTTGCGTGAATTCCAAGGCTCAGGTGAGACATATTTTCCCGCCAGCGTCATCACATCCTTGACAGAGACATGCAGAAACAATAATCCAAGTCGCAAGATGTTCGCCAAGTGGAGCAATCCTATTGGTCGTATTTCGCAACTTGATGATGACTCCAACAAAGGTGCGCTGTGGGTTTGGAAAGAACCTGTGGACGGACACGAATATATTCTAAGTGCAGACTGTGCTGAGGGACAGGGCGAGAACAACGACAGTAGTGTGTTTCACATTATTGATACTGCAACTTTGGAGCAGGTGGCAGAGTTTTATTCAAACATAATCGTGCCTTATGAATTTGCTCAGGTGATCAAGGAAGTTGCGATTTATTACTACAACTGTTTGGTTGTAGTAGAGAACATGGGACCGGGAGGTGCTGTGTTGAGTGCGCTTCAGCATAATCTGCAATATGACAACCTTTATTTTGAATCTCAAAAAGCCAACGCAAAACCCGGTGTCAAAATTGGCCAAGTAAATCGTGCTCTGTATCTGGAAAGTTTGCAGAGTAGACTGTTGAACGGAACGGTGCGAATCAACAGCATGAGATTTGTGACAGAATTGCAAACTTTTGAATTCAATAAAGTCGCAAGGAAAGCTCAGGCTCAAAAAGGCAAGCATGATGATGCAATCATGGCGATGTGCATTGGCTTATATGTTCGTGATTCTATGCTGCGTGATCTGCCTTTGGGAGGACAAGCAACTTTGCCTTCTCCAATCGTAAAAGCTCAGGTTTACGATGAGATCAAAAGGGAATTGATGGAGGGGCGACCAGAGGATATTTTGATGGAGACAGAGCTTGATATTTTAGCTCCAGATAATGATAACTACATGTCCGGTGTCGTTCTGAGTCAAAAGCGCCGTGGCGATAAAATTTTGAAAGAATTCGGATGGTGAAAAATGTCATTTAGAAAACTGTCTGATTTCCTGCTAGAAAAGGAAAATTCTCGTGCAAAGGTAAGTTCCTCCTTGCAGGAATACAGGGAACATGTGCTTGCCAATTTTGCGTCTTTTGTCTTAAAAAAAGAATCTGCGCAAGATTTGGTGAAGAATGTTTTGAATGTCAATAGAATTAGAAATATCTTGCAATCAGTTGACTATCCTTATTCGGAAGCTTTTTGCATAGCGGCGAAAGCTGGTAACTTAGAAAGTTTGGCAAAAAATCTTGAAGCATGTTTGTCATGGGGTAGAAAATCAGGTTTTGGCACTTCACATTTTGCCGAGATATCTGAAATTGTTCAAAATTATCATGCCAAACATCTAGGTGAGGAGTTTGGGCCTGTCGATGTAGACATGGCTGTAGACTCATTAGTATCAGAATGCTTATCAGATATAAATCAAATAGTGGCAAAACTTGAAAAGATTGTTGAGCAGATAGATTTCAAGTGCAATATACATGTAAAAGCTTTAGTGCCAGAAAACGACATCTATGCTTCTAAATTTGAGATTACAATTGAGTCGGTGTTGCCTGTCACCATATTGGCAACAAAAACAAAAAAGGGATTTAAATATTCCTTAGACGAAGACTCCATGCCAGAAACTCTGAAAGGCAATTACCAAAGTCTTCTTCAGCGATTAAAAGAAAACCCAGCGTATAAGCATGTAATATCCTTGTATATGGCACAACCTCCTGCAAAAAGACAACTGTTTGAGAAAGTTAAGCAGGATATATCTTTGGGGTTTCAATCAATACTTCCGAAGGACACTACGCTTACCAACATGGTTGTAGATGAGACACATGACTATTGGCGAGTGAAAGTTCCCAAGAGTCATCTCGTGCAATTTTTGCGAGAAGGAGATTTGAGCACTTTTTGTTTGGTGGAGGACACGCCTGTTCGTTGGATTGAGTTGATTCAGAAAGGATCGAATGAAAAATAACACATCTGATCTTAAATCCTGTTTACAACAAGCTTTGCGGATTGCTCCAAATGACTTTTCCTTACAAGAAGTCAAAGGTTTAATTGCAAGGGCTTTATCTGTTGTAGAAGGAGTAGAGAAAAAAAGAAGTTTAAGAGAGCAGAATAAGGCTGACAGGGTTCAGCAAAAGTTGCAACCTATACAAAATCCTTTGAATGTGTTACAGAATATAGAGAACGAACTGACTAATCAGAAGAAGAAGCTTGAAGAGATTAGGAAAAGAAAATCACCGATGGACGCTATAGAAGACGAAGAGTTGCAAAATGTGTTCGGGTAAGCCGATTTATGAAAAGTCTTATCTTATAGCCGAATTGCCAGAAGGCTTGGCTGATGATATTGTTGACTGGAGTTATGATAATATATCAGAAGACTCCCTGTACTATGATCCAACGGATCATTCGTTTGGTCGAGAGTCTTACATCCATGTTACGGTTTTAAGTTGTATCGAAGATACCGAAAAAAATATAATTGAATCGGTAAATTCCAGAAGTGGTTGCCAAGTAGAGCTTGGAAATGTTAAGCTTTTTACCATGAATGCTAAGTTTGATGTGGTAATGATTGAAGTTTTAAATGGTGATGTTCACAACTTGAATGGTAATTTATCCAAAAATATTTTAAATAATCCTGATTTTCCCAAGTATATTCCGCATGTCACAATAGCTTATGTAAAAAAAGGGCATGGAGAAAAATTTGTGGAAAATAGATACTTTAAAGGTAGAAGCTTTCATATTGAAGAGCTTGTGTATTCGCACAAAAGCGGCAAAAGAGTAAAATTACTGTTAGGAAAATCATGAGTAACTGGCATGGAATATTGAAGATTGATGAGATCACCCATATTCGAGACGGGCAGGTCGTTTCGCAAGACCGAAATTTAACTAACATGCTGCATACTTTGGGTGAGCAATTCCTGTTGAAATGTGCTTTTGCCAAGGGTACTGCGGATACACCACCTCTAAATTACTATTTTGGTTTGGATGGTAGATCGACTTTGGCTTTTGCTGATACCGTTGCCACCTTAAGCGGTGTAGAACCGACAAGCGGTGGTTACGCTCGGCAAGCTGTGAGTGCCGAATCAGGTTTCACTTTTGAAACGACTGGCACAGGACCAGCAATTTATCGTGCAACATGTAGTGTTGTTACTTTTTCCGCAACAGGCAACTACGGTCTAACTGTCAAAAACTTGTTCATGGCAACAAATGCAATTGCTGGACAAGGTATATTGGTAGCATCTGTGCCTCTAACATCCGCACTTAACCTTGTCAGCGGCGACTCGATCAATGTCAAAATGTCTGTGCAACTGCATGATGTTTAACCGATTGTGTCGTGCAGAATTTCCAAAGGTTTGATTTCGACAAAATGAATGTTGTAGTATTCTTTTTCATCAATCATGATTTTTTGGTAATATCTGAACTCACACCATTCTGCTCCCCCGTCCCTCTGATCTAAAAGTCTTTCTGATGTTCCAAGTTTGATTTGAATTGCTTTTCTAACGCTTTCATCCACATCATTATCCATGATGTTCACAGATGGCATGTTGATTTCGTATCCTTCATCAGAATTTTGAACTTTGGCACCTATACGGTCGTTGGATAGCCTGTACTTGCAGAATATTTCTTGAGCAGGTTCAGATGTGTCGCCTTTCCTAAACCAGACGGGGATACAAATCCCAATTGTTTCAATATCTACGCCGTTGTGCAGGTCATATCGTTGTTCTTTGGTTAAATATAGATAATGCGAAACGGTAAGCGTTGACATGTCTTATTTCCTATTCAAGCAATATATAAATTATAATCATTTTCTCGGGGACAATATGCTTAAAAAATTGATTTATAGCGTTTTTACGCTGTTTGTTTTGGCTGGAAGTCTCAATTCACAAAACACTTTTAAGTTCGTTGACAAAGACCCCCTCGATAATATGCCGATTCTGGAGCGCAATCCAGTCGGCGTGGAGTATCCAGCACCTGTAGCTAAGAGAGGAATCGAGTACCGTAAATTCTTAGCCCCTTCCGTAAAAATTGTTGTCGCTAACGGCTCTGGTTCTGGAACTATCGTTCACTATGACGCAAAGAAAAATCTAGCTTATGTCGCCACATGTGGACACTTGTGGAATGGCGTAATGACGGCTGAAGAGGGCAAGAAAAAGAATCTCAAATGCAAGATCGTAGTTTGGTATCACAACGATCAGAAACTGGATGCACCTAGAACTTATGATGCTGATGTTATTTTCTACAGGTTCTTGGAGGGTCAGGAACAAGATACTGGTCTTGTGACATTTAAACCTGATTGGGTTCCGAATTATTTTCCAATTGGTCCAGCAGATTATATCTACAGGTCAGGACAGCACGCACATTCTTGTGGATGCGATGCTGGTTCAGAGGTTGCTCATTACGATATTGAGATGGTTGGGATAATTGGCAATGACTTGGTGACAATCAAGAATAGCCCCCGTCCGGGTAGGTCTGGTGGTGGCTTGATGGATGATGAAGGTTTTTATATTGGAACCTGCTGGGGAACGCAATATCGTGACGGTACGGGCAAAGGCTTCTTTACTCCTCTTTCAAAAATACACACTTTCTGGCAAAAGCAGAAAGATTATGCCTTTCTTTTAGAGCAAAAGATAATTTCGGGAGCAGCACTTCTGCTCCCGATCATCAATCATGGAGACGGAGCATCGTTGCAAGGGATGATTCTGCTTCCGAATAAATAATCAAGTTAGGCTGTAGAAGGTACAAATCTTTTTGTAATCGCATAGTTTGCATTGATGGCCAACTCTGCCGTACACATCGTTTGGGTGCGTGCCGATGATATCCTTGAAAGCATCATGCAGTTCTTGTTCTGCTGATATTAGGGATTCTTCTGTAAACTTTGAGCTTATCAGATCGCCGCCGTCCAGATAATACAGAGCGGTGTTGATATTTTCGGCTTTTGCACCAAACTGTTTTTGTACGACACGAGCGTAGCATCGAAGCTGCAAATCTTTTTTAATTGTTGATGCGTTTTTACGCCAACGACCTTTTTTTGTTGTTTTGTAATCCAGAATAAAATATTTTTCACCACGGATAATTAGGCGGTCAATAAACCCTGTGATAAAATGACCGTCTGGTGGTTGCAGGTCGTATCTGAATTTCCATTCAATTTCGCCATCGAAACCTATTTTTTCTGTGATGCTTTTGATATTGCGAATATGCTCGGGGAGCTTCCTTCTGTATTCACTTTCAAGTACGGGAGGTCCTGCTCCTTCTTCTCTTGGTATTTTGCCAGAGAGCACATCTGCTGCGATAGATTCAATGGTGCGCTGTCCTTGCTCCTGAACAAAGACTTCGGCAATTTTATGGACGACTTTTCCGTAAACAAAATATGGTTGTTCAGGACCCTCTGGTATCATTTTCAAATGATATCTATATTTATACTTTTGTTGGCAGTCAGTCCATGTTTGTTTTCTGGAAACTGAAATGTGTTCGCAAATGAGCCGTTCGTGTTCCATTTTTCACCTTACCTTGTTATGCTATTCTAACACAGTTTTTTGAACAAAGGACAGGTTATGGGCGTTCCTTTCAAAAATTTTGTTAAATGGGCCAAAAATCGTTTTGGAGATGATAATGTCGTTGTGGCGGGAAAAGAAGTAAAATTAAATAGTATATTTGAACCCGGAGATGACGGACATCATCTCTGGTGCAATCCGTATGGAGGCAAAAAAGAAAGAAAATTCGGTTCGTATCATTGCTGGAAATCAGAAAAAACAGGTTCTTTAGTCAAGCTTGTGATGTTGGTAGATAGTTGTTCACGAGATGATGCTCTTGCCAAGTTGCAGGGACACACAAGCATTCGTGAGCTTGAAAAAAAGCTTGAAGAGATTTTTGCCAAACAAGATGAGGTACAGGTACAAGAAGCTCCAAAAAAACCCGGACTAACCCTGCCGCCTGATTGCTATTTAATTTCTGATCTAGGAACCAACAATTGGTGGAGAAAAAAAGCTGAATCATATTTGGTCAACAGAAAAATCCCGATTGATGGTCTTTACATATGCACCGATGGGCCAAAATACAGGGGTAGAATTATCATTCCTTATTATGACAAGTTTGGGAATTTAATTTATTTCAATGGCAGAGCTCTCGGTGAGAGCAAGATGAAATATCGTGGACCAGAAAAAGAAGTTGGCGTAGGCAAAGAGGATGTGATCTTTATGGCGGGTGAATGGCCCGCAGCAGGAAGCCTCGTGTATGTTTGCGAGGGTGAATTTAATGCCATGAGTATGCGTCAAGCGGAATTCAATGCAGCAGCTTGTGGTGGCAAAAACATGGGTGAAAAACAATCTATTCTGCTTTCGGATTATAGAGTCTGCATATGTCTGGATAGAGATAAAGCAGGTAGGGCTGGAACTGCCAAGATGAGTAGTATGATCTCAGCTTTGGAGACGAGTAAAAAGACTGGCGAAAAACTGATGTATGTCATACCTCCAAAAGGCTACAACGACTGGAACGAGTTTTTGGTAAAGAATTCTGCTGTCTTGTTACACCACTATGTTGTAAAAAACCAAAGGCCGTTGGACTATTCGGGTCCACACGGCACAATTGGTGATTATTTTGGATTTAGTGATATCTGGCATTGAGCCAGTCCATGAAAGTTATATGTTGCAGAACGCCTTCGTTCTTTTTTTCTGGCTTGTGATGAGCTTTATATCCTTTCTTTTTCATCCACCAAGCTAAGGCGAATGGATTATCAATTTCTTTGTGTTTTTTCATGGCTTTGACTGAACCACTCCAACCGGGTGGTGCAACTTCCTGATAATTGTTGGACATAACAAGCTCCTTTGAAGTACAGGTTATTTATGAAAAGGATTGACAAAATGATGCAGACATCGACCTTGGATAAATTGAAAGAATTTTTTTTAGGCAAAGTATGCACGGTAATTACGGTTGGGGTGAATAAAGGCGCATTTCCCGACCAGCAATTCGCTGAATTCTTT
>Ga0222712_10007206_pt1 | contig 10811 bp, 23 predicted proteins | sample C33_657DmetaG_FD_165043 | JGI IMG/M metagenome (GOLD analysis project Ga0222712, IMG submission 165043) | Estuarine water microbial communities from San Francisco Bay, California, United States - C33_657D | ecosystem: Environmental > Aquatic > Marine > Unclassified | place: USA: California... | reverse complement strand
CAGTAAACTCACCCATAGGTATATTCATTGGCCAATTGTACAATTCTTCAAGTAAACCATCACGTTCTACTTTATGGATTTTACCATATCGATAGGTATATTCTTTACAAAGAGCACGAAGCAATTGAGATAACCAGATGTAATTTTGTTGATTTTGTCTTACCCAAATAGCAGAAGGATGATTGATATGAGTGGCGGCATATAACTTATCTTGACGTTCATCATATAACATCCATTCTCTTTTTTTTCTGCCAGCATCAGTAGTAAACCAAGAAGTTTGTTCACCATCTAATACACGATGAGCAGTAGAAAGTAATTGAGCATATTCAAGTATCATTTTCACACAATGTTTATCATTATGCATTTCTGCACAAGTAATCACATCATTGTCTAGATAAAAAATATTCATTTTGATTTTACATTAGAAGTTACCCATTTACGAGTTACTTCTTCAAGCATTTTCCAATTATCATTTTTTGGTTCAACATATTCATTAGTCTTGAGCGTACTAACAAAAGAACCATTTCTACCACTATTACGGTCTGCATCCCACATAACATCAAATCCTTCTCTTAGTTTATTGTGAATATCTTCAATACTACCTTGCAAATGCCATAGTAAATTTTCAGCATCTTCAATTGAACCTTCAGGAATACCGCAAGCGGTTATTCGCATCATACTTTCCATACAACCCAATCGAATAATTTCATCTTCAATTGCACTTAGTTCTTTAAAATATTCCATTACCAATCTCCGTTATCTAACCAAAATCTAATTGTCAAAAACAAAAACCCAACAGCATGAGTATTTGTTGACCAGACTTCTGCCGTTTTTTCATTACGATACCACGGCAGAATTTTCCAATGTAATGGATTTAAAATAATTATAATGGATATTCCACTATATTTAAGGTAATCGTACATCAGTTACTCACAACCACAGGTTTGTTACTCACAGCACCACTAATTGTTTCTTTAAATGAAATGGGTCTTTCGACCTCAATACTACGAGAAACTGGTGATGCCGGCGCAGGTGCAGGTGCAACTGGTGCAACTTGTGTTGCTGGTGGATTGATTCTATCAACTTGTTCTTCCAATTCTTGGAAAGATTTAGATGATTGCAACTTGTGGTTCAATTGACGATTCTTACGAATCTCATTTACCAAAATCTTGTTTGATTCATCAGTAGAATACCGCATCAAAACATATGCACGATAACCTTCTTTCTCATGTCGAATTTCTAGGTTAGTTCGTTGTACGCCAACCAAATTCACTTGAGCCAAAATCAACTTTGTAGTTCGGTCAATTTCACGAACAACATCAGCACCAACTCCACCAACTTCAGCAGAATAGTCTTTCATCATAGAAGAAATGTGTGAAGAATAATTGGATGCCAATTCACGTTTTGCTGACATTGATGCCTTATCAACAGCAAATTGCATATCAATAGAATACTCAGAGGCAACCGATGTCAGAACATCTTTGTCGTTCTGAGCAGCTGTGTACCAAGATGGTAAATTAACTTTCTCACCTGATTTCTCATAGATTCGTACAGCTTCTTTTTCTGCTGCCTTTTCTTTTGGTGACATACTACTGCAAGCTGTCAAAGCTGCAACAATGGGTAATACAATAAAAACTTTATTCATAATTTATCTCACAATGTTAACATAACGATTAATAACCTTTCGGTTCGCCGGTGAAATACTCGCAATTAGATTTTTCATTTCTAATGTTGAGTATTCATTTTTGAATTGAACATCTTTTTCGGAAAACAAAAAAGTTATCAATTCTTTTGATTGTGTTTTACCTTCTGGTACCATCGCAACCAATTTCTTAGTCTTGTCGGATGGTAACATAATTTCAGTCTGCCGAGAGGCAAACTTGACCTCTTGGATTTTGTAATATTTGTTACCATGATAGTTAAACACACCAAGTTTACCAACACGATTGGAAACAACTTTGAATGTCATTTCTTCTTCATGTCGAACATCAAATTTACCATCGACATTAAAAACAATTGAATTATTCACTTTGCTGACTTCTGCTTCTACTGTAACAATACAAGCTGAGTAACCAGAAAATGATTGTTTCTGAATGTCTTTCTTTGATATACTTTTGACATAGCCATTAAATTCAGAAAATGTATCACGATGAAAAACACATTCTTCACGGCGACATTCTTCTTTCATTTGTGCTTCTATCGATTCACCAACATACTTAATGATGGCATCTTCTTTGGCTCTTTCTTCTGCTAACTCGCAAGCCAAATTTTCTGTCGTATCAGGACCATAACGATATTCACCAATGCCCGTTACGGCAAAAGCATTCGTTGTGATTAATGTTGCTAACAGAATTTTTTTCACTTTGCAATAGGTCTACAAACTGCCTTAACAGGCGAACTAACAGAATTTAATGCTCTGGTCAATCGTGTTTGATTATCAATACAATCATCGACATTTTGAAATTTGTCGTGAATGGTATAATTATCAAATGAACCAATCCAAAGAACTAAAGCCCAAGAATATATCATGCTGCCTCTTTAAAAATGTTTGACCAAGTACGCAACTTTTTCAATTTCATTTTAGCTGCTTCTTGAAGATTTTCTTCTTTAACAATTTGATTTTCGACCAGTAAACCAATCATACAAATCAAATCACCCAATTCTTCCTCAAGGCGTTGTCGATTATTTCGTTTTTCTTTTGGATGTTTTGCATCGAAACCAAATCGAAAGACTTTCGATATCGCCTGAGTTACCTCTGCACATTCTTCTTGTGCAATAAGGAGAATCTCACTTTCTTTTTTATTCTTTAGCATTTTTTATTAACTTTTTTAAATAACAATCGATGATTTTTTCATTCATCACCGACTGAATTGTTAGGTGTGGCCATTCAAGTGTGAATGGACAATTTTTTCTCCAAGTTCCATTTTTCAAAAAGTATTCCAACTCTTTCAAATCTTCGGAACTATTTGCGTTGAATACCCGCTTTTGCCAAGTGTGTTGACTAAGTTTAAAATTTTTAATTTTTAGGTATTGTTTCATGTTTTGGGTGAGGCTAAGGGACGCACAGAGTATCTCACGATAAGTCTTTAGCTGTCGTTTAAGAATGAGCGTATTCTGCCTATATGAGATTTATCGCCATGCTGGACATAACCAGACTGATTGGACTTATCACTCGCTTCTGAATATCGCAATTCTCCCATAGCCTCATTTACTTTTTAAGCAGCGTCTTGGACTTCAACTTCAGTTACTTGCATTTCTGCAACAACTGGTGTTTCAACCTTAACTTCTGAGGTCTTGATTTCATCAAGTTTCTTCACAGAAGTTTTTGGTGTGAAACCACTATTAGTTACACCAACACGATCCATATATTTCTTAACATCAGCGACATTCATCAACTGATATGCGGTGACTTTACGACCATCTTTAATAGCCTTCACAACACCATCCGCAAAAGTTTTGATATGCCAAATGTATGTGCTAAGACGATACATATAGATTTCATTACCCAATAGGGTTTCAATTTCAACCTTTGTAACAGGTTTACCGCTAATCATAACGGTCAACAACTTCTCAAACGGTTTCAACCGAATCTGCTTCACTTTCTTTGCCTTACTCATATTAAATCTCCATAACGATTAAAAGAAACTACATTATAACACAGATATGCTTGCTTGGCAAGCTCTTTTTCGGCAATATTGGTTCTCGGCAACATTGCTGAAACTTTGTACACATTAATACCCATAAGCACTAAAATGTGTAGCATCTTCTTTCAGGCAAGTTGACTGCATACTGCCGTAACTACGCCGAAAGGAAGAAGGACGATTTTTGCGTGGACCACGATATCGAATTTTATATGCAACACCATAACCACGCATCACTTTGCGAAACTGTTCAAGATAAGAAATTGGCACTCTGTGATAAAAAGCAGAAACGCCAGATTTCTTATAAACAGAAAAACCATAAACATCTAACATAATCAAACAACCTTTGAAATTTGAACATCATAAGAAACAGGATTCATCTTATGGTCATAAATTGTCATTGTTGAACCAACACCAATTGCATTAAACATATTTTCAAACAATTGACGAACAACTGTGTTCACACTAATAGAATTGCCTACACCACGTTTAATGGCTGCAGCAGAAGTGTAGAAAGAAACACCATTCACAATTACAAGATATTTCATGCAGTTTCCTTTTCAGTAGTGAACAATAAAAATTCATTCCAAGAACCATTGAAAATCTGTTCAATTGGATTTTCATCATCAAAAAAGTTGGATACGACAACCACTTTATTTTCATAAACGTGGTATTCATAATCTTGACCACAATCTTGGTTGAGTTCAATTGGATGGATATAAAATCCGCCAGGTGTTTTCTTAAACCACACAATCATTTGAGCAGCTAAATCACCCATGCCATTTGCAAAAGTAAACATTTCTGGTTTACCTGAAATGCCATTGCCAATAGTCAATTCATTCAAAAAGTTGGCCAAGTCTTGACCGTGACCTGAAACATAACCGTCAAATTGGCGGTACATACACATGATTGGAGTTTTACCATCATACACATAAGTTAAGCAACGAGTTCCCATTAATTACTCCAAATTCAAAGTTTCAATTTCAACAAATTCATCCGTTATATCATCAGGTATTTGTTTTTGAATAACCGAATGATAATTTTCAGCATCACTTAATTCAGTAAATGCTTTGAGATTAAGGTACCCATTTTCGGGACCAAACGATTTTACAATATAAACATTTTTCATTTTAATTCCAATCTTTTCTATCATAAGTTTCATTATAACCTGCCATGTAGGCAGAAATTTCTTCTTCACTCATATCCACTTTTTCAATTTTTGTGGAACTGTATGTATCACCAGTAAAATAATGCGGTTCAGCAGGCCGATGATAATAAGCATCGGCAGAACCACGGTCATACGCACCACCATGTCTAGTAAAAATTTCACGGCGACCATATTCACTTTTTTGACTTTCATAAACAATTTGCATTTTAAGCAGCTTTCAACATAAAAGTAGGATATTTCACAAAGCCAGAGGTATCTTTTTTCGCTTTACCTTTGGCATACAAACCAACAATAACACCTTTGGGGTCAAGGAATCGCAAATCGGATTCATCACCATTAAACACAGGACGACCCATGTAGGTTTCTGGCATTGGTTCGGTTTTCTTCAAACCAAAAACAGTAGCAATATTGTAACCTTCTGCAATAGCACGATAAACATCGGCATCATTACCATCAGCGGCAGAAAATGTTAACGAATAATTGGGAATATTTTTAATTTTACGACCAAGAATTTTGGTGTAGTCATAAAAAGTCACCTCAGGAAATGCGGTGAAAATATTTGTATAGGTTTGTCCGTTGCGGAGAACCTCATACTTTTCAAAAGCCAAATCAGAGGTGCCATTCATACGAAAAACTGGAATCAAACCTTTTTTAGCGGATTGTTTAATCGCTAATTCAATATCTTTAACCAACAAATTCATAAATGTAATGCGGTCTTGGAAAAATAATTTTGTTTTACGAATACGAGCTTGCTGAATGACGTTTGTATTTTCGCCTTTTTTGAACATACCGCCACGACCAGCGAGGTTCAAGCAAGCAGCAGTACAACCAATGGTGCGTTTAGCACAGGTTTCATAACCAGATAAATTAGCAGGTGCAAGGTGTAGAATGTAAGTCATATAACCTTGGGTCATGCCTTTGAGCACTTTAGGGTTTCCAACTGTCAGTAATTTCATAATTTTCTCGCCTTTTTCAATCTATGGAAGGAGTATAACACAAGCGGGCAGGAAAGGCAAGCATTAATTTAATACTTGACCAATTTGGTCAGATTCCATTAATACTTTAGTTCTCATTTCTCCGAACACCATGATTGGAGTATCTAAAACAATAGTATTACAAACCTCACCGCCATATTTTACACGGCTTTCCTGTACGGTACCAGTAAAAAAGTATTCATTTAAATACTTACCAGAAACACGCTTTCCTTCAAGATTCCAAGACATAGTTACCTCATCAATTTATGTTACCATTGTAACACAGGTAGGGTATAAAGGCAAGCACTTTTCCTGTCGGTGTTGCAAAAAAACAACAGGAAAAAGTGTTGGAAATCAAGGGTTTACCTACGCATGGAGGCTTGGTCTCTCGCCTCTTCCTCTGAGAAAATTGGCACGGCATTAGATTTGTGCAAAGTGCCAATACCCAACAATTTGGTTCCTGTATAAACCTTGCCATGAATTGGTTTTGTACAATTTGACAATTCCGTTTTTAATGACGGATAGTGTTTTGTTTCACGACCAGGTGGTGGCTTCAAATCAGGAATTTTTGGTTCATTGATTTTTGGTTTCACTTTGCCAAATTTGCCACTAAAATTTGGTGCCATTTTATCGAAACTGGCAAGCCAAGAATTGTACTCATCCAACTTTTTTGCCTGTTTGCGCTTTTGTTGGTTTTTGAGTTTTTTGGGAGAACGACTATTCACATAAATCATCATAATTGAGACCTCACAGCTTCGATGTGTTTACACTTTCCATGATAAGTAAAACCAATGCAAGTACAGGACATTTTGTTGTTGGCCGAAACCTCAACAATGTAATCTTTGCCTTTTGAGTTTACTTTGAAAGCACGAACATTTTTTGGTTTGACATATTCTTCTTTTTCCTCTTTTAGAGTTTCCAGAATTTTTTGTAAACCTGCATGATTGACCTTGACGAATTTGCGGTATCGCTTGTCAAGTTTAATAGATTTTGATTTTGATACAACCACCTCATCACTAGAAAATTTGGCATAAGCAATTAATCTGCCTTTGCCATCTAGCAAATAAGTGTGATTGGTTTGAAAATCAGAATTCCAAACAGTTGTTTCTTGTATAATTTCAGCCATAACACACAGTATAACATAACTATATGGGCATGGCAAGCCCTTTTACGGAGGTTGTTGTTTTTTTACAACACTCAACCTTTTAGTAATTGCTGATTACTATTGCTTTCTTCCCGCATATCTTCCTCGAATTCGGCAATCAATAACTTATTAAGCTGTGATTGTAATTCGGCAACATCACCTTGGTTCTGTTGTATGCGCTTATTCAATTCTTCAATTTGTTTTTGAATTTCTTTAATATAGCTCATTTTCATCCTCTTTTCGCAAGCGCTTCATTACTTTATCGTAATTGCGTTTTGCTTTCTTTTTGAAATCTTTGAAGTCCTCTTTATCTTCGTTTTTCTTAGATTTAGGACTACGAACCTTCTGATACTTATTTCCACCAGCAATCATTTTATTACAAGATATTATCTGCTACGTTAAATTCAATTAGTTCTTCAGCTGTCAAGTATACATCACTTGCTGGCAGAAGTTTAGATTTAATTTTACTAGGAGCTAAATCTGTTGCCTCTTTTAAAATATCAACCATACGTTTATTACAATATTCGGTTTCTTTCATTTGTGCTTTGATATCGTGATACTTGCTTTCAAGACTTTCGGTGAATTGATGACACATGATACTTGCATTTTTAGCAATATATCTTTGACCTCTCGAACCACAAGCAAACAATAGAAACGCTGCACTCATCACATTACCAATACCAACGGTGCGGATAGGATAATTTGATTGTTTCATCATATCAATCAATGCAAAGGTGTCAGTCAAATTGCCACCACAAGAATTGATATAAAGGGTCAAAATCTTATCTTTACCTTTTTCTAGATTCTCATAGAGAATCCATTTAATTGCTTCTTTAACTACATCTTCATCAATTTCACCATTAATAAAATGTATGTGATTATCCAACAATGAATTGTCGATTCTATCACTTGCGGTTTGGTCGAATTGATTTTTGGGATTTGTATTATATGCCATGTTTTAAAGTATGCCACTTATATGCTGTTTTAATAATGTCTATTATATCATACCTGCATTTGAAATTCAATAGTCTTGAGGCAAAGTTTGCATTTGCTACCAGAGAATCGGGGTCACCCTCTCTGCGAGGCACAACGGTGTAGTTTACTTTTACCTTTAGGTGATATTCAATTAAGGAAATAATTTCAAGAACAGAGTAACCCGTACCTGTACCGAGATTGACTATTTCAGAAGGATTGTTTCCATTCAGATAATTTGCGGCAAGTATATGTGCATTTGCTACATCAGCAACGTGAATATAATCACGAATACAAGTTCCATCATCTGTCGAATAATCATTACCAAAAACTTTAAAGTTATTTAGATTTCTTAAAATTTGAGGTATTAGGTGTGTTTCGGGTTCGTGGTCCTCACCCATTTCACCATCTTCATCGGCACCAGCCAAATTGAAATAACGGAAAATCATATACTTCAAACCAGAATCTTCGATAGCGTGTTCGGCTGCAAGTTTCGTATTACCATAAACATGGTTGTTGGTGGTACATTCTTCTTCAGGTATCATAATACCACTTGACAAGTATACACCAGCAGTTGATGAATATACAATCTTTTCCACATTGTATTTCTTCATCAAGTTTAGGAGAATTACAGTTCCACCAGTATTGACTTCCCAGAATTCTGTTGGTTCTTCAGCTGATTTACCAACTTCAATTCTGCCTGCCAAATGAAAGACTGTATCGAATTTTACTTTACGAAAAACATTTTCTAAAGATTCTTTATCTCGAATGTCTGCAACTTCACACACATCGGCATAGTTGTGGGTTGGTTTAACTTTATCATAAACAAAGGTGCGCCAACCTGCCTTCTTTAATGCTTTACTTAAATGACTACCGAGATACCCGGCCCCACCTGTAATAAGCGCCGTCCTAATTTCCATGGAAAATCTCCATTATATTTTTGTTTATTAATTTCATTACCTTGCTCAAAAAAATCTTTCGTTACGGAATTAGGATTACCATCAAGACGATAACATGATGTATAAACATTGGTACATTCATACTTTGGGAAATTCTGTTTTAGTGCATTAAAGAATTGTCTATCAGCACCCCATTGTCCATACCAAGCATGACCAATACGAACAGCAACATCACGGCGGACACCAAAACAACTTGTATCAATATGGTATACATCATTGTTAAAATAAACTGGCCACTTACCTAGCGATTCACAATTGTCCTCACAGAGAAAATTACCATCTTTATCATAGATTTTTCTTAGTGAGTAAGCCCAATCATTTCCTTCTTCAATCTTTTCCACCATCTTCTGCACATGACAAGGTTCTAACCAATTATCTTCATCCAAGTAAATGATGATATCAGCGTTGACTAAAAAAGAACAAGCAGCATAAACTCGGTGACCATACCAACCTTTACCAACATTTTCTTCCAGTTCAATCATTCTGGTTTTAGATGAACCAACAAGAACATCTCTCGCTTTTGGTTCATACTGACAACCATCAATGAAAATGTAATGGGTAATGTCTTGGTATGTTTGTTTGTCTACCGAATCAATGCACTTAGATAAATGCTCTGATGCAATTGTAGGTGTTACAACAGCTACTTTCATAATAACTCACTTTGCAGGTAAATTCAAATTTGGAAATGCTTCACGGACAATTTGTAGTGTTAAGTATTTTACACCCAAATCTTTTTTGAACATCTTCACCAAAAGTTCAGCTTCATCTTTATGTAAAGATTCAAGTATAACAACCAATAATTGTGTTTGTTTTTTACCTGTTAGATTCGCACTTCTTTTTGGATGATTAACAATGAAACGATACATTTTACTCATTTCATTGTGCAAGTAAGAATAATTCAAACCTGCTGGTTCAATAGATGGTCGATATTGTGGAACCCCCACATCAAATGTAATTTGTGGATGAAAAGTGGCACACAAAAATTCTTGAAAGGCCAGACTACCGTATTTTTGTAAAACGGCAATCTTTTCTTTTCGTGTTTCTGCTTTTTCAAATAGTTCTAATATCTCTGAAAACAATAAATCATTCATAACATTCTCTTTAAAATTCGTCAATCACTTCAATTAAGTTTTTAAGACGATTAGCAACCATATAGTTCATAAATTCTTGACGAGTATGACCTTTGGTTATTTCATAGGTATCTAGGATGTTTTGTTTGAGTGCCTCAGGTATTTTTGTGAGGTCAATCAACATCTCATTTCGCCTATAATTACGCAACATATCATCATTGCAAAATTCTTCTGGTGTTTGATTCATCCAATTAATAATCTTTGCCTCAGTGATAGGTTTTTGCCGAACACCTTCAATAAACACATCATCTTTTGAAAGTATGTTTGGAATGCCATCACCTTTATCACCACGAATAATCAACTGTTTCAATTGAGCAGAAGGCAAAGGTTCTTTGATGAATTTCTTCAAAATTGGTGAATATTGTTCAACATTAGGAAACTTTTGCAATTGTGCAAAGTCTTTATCTGAGGACAGAATCATTACCTTTTCTGTTGCTGAATGTCGCATCGATAATACGGCAATGATATCATCAGCCTCAGCAGTATCAACCTCAATAACTTTATATGGTGAATAAACCCGCAACTCATCACGAATTTTATTCAAACATTCAAAGATAGAATTCCAATCGTGACCTGAAGATTCACGAGCTTTCTTGCGGTGAGCCTTGTAATGTGGGAATACATCACGCCGCCAATATTTTTTATTATCACAAGCGATAATAACATCAGGACCGTACTCCACTTTAAATTTCTTCACATAAGTTCGGATGGTATTCAGAATCATATGGCGAACCAACGATTCATCAACTGCCGTTTTGGAAGAACCAATTTGTTCCATCAGATTGGCAATTGCCACCTGATTAAAGTCAAAAATAATCATAAT
>Ga0222712_10007205_pt1 | contig 10811 bp, 10 predicted proteins | sample C33_657DmetaG_FD_165043 | JGI IMG/M metagenome (GOLD analysis project Ga0222712, IMG submission 165043) | Estuarine water microbial communities from San Francisco Bay, California, United States - C33_657D | ecosystem: Environmental > Aquatic > Marine > Unclassified | place: USA: California... | reverse complement strand
CATTCATGTCGGCAATGGCACCGGCGATGCGGGCGGCTGCGATGTGCATAACCCGCATTATGATTTCAACGACGCGGCCATTCCCTATGGCGGCGGCGTGATGGCCGCGCTGGTGGAACAGAAGCTGCCGCGCGTGAAGTGAGGCGCGGAGCATTTTCAAGCCAAGTGGGAACCACTTGGCGGCTCGGAAAATGCGACCAAACACAGGTTTAATGCACCAGCGCCACACCCATGCCGTGCTGGAAAATGGCCGCCGCCGCCAGCGCGTAATCCGGTGCCGCGCCAATCTGCGTGCCATCCGCGGCGTGGATTGCGACTGAAGGCTTATTATTCACCAGCACCGGGCGCAAATAGGCGATGCGGTTCGTGCCGTAGCGCGCCCAATCGAGCGGTGAGAGTTTGCGCAGCGCCTCGGCCGTCAGGGTGATTTCCTGTTCGGCTTCGGTTTCAGTTTCGAATTCTTCCTGGTCACTCATGGTCTTGTCCTTTGCGCGCCCTTAATGGCGGCTCGCGCGGTTTTGCCGCCCCAATATTCTTTGGTCGCATTTTCCGAGTCGCCAAGTGAGTCCACTTGGCTTGAAAATGCTCCATGGGCACGGCGGTTGGGGCTTTCAGCCCCGTTCAGGGCGCCCTTCCACAATGGTGGCGGCGCCATTGGTTTTGGTATCGATGCGGATGGTCTTGACGCGAACCTCCGGCAAGGGCCGTTTCAGTTCCACGTGCAGCAGGCCATTATCCAGCCAGGCGCCTTCCACATCTATCCCTTCGGCCAGCACAAAGGCGCGCTGGAATTGGCGGGCTGCGATGCCGCGATGCAGGAAAATCCGGCCTTCCGAATCATCCTTCTGCCGCCCGCGTATCACAAGCTGATTGTCTTCCTGGGTGATCTGCAAATCATCCATGGAAAACCCAGCCACCGCCAGCGTAATGCGCAGCCGGTTATCGCCGATCTGTTCAATATTATAAGGCGGGTAGCCATCGGCATTCTTGCCAACGCGGTCGAGCATCTGTTCCAGATGATCAAAACCGAGAAACAGCGGGGAGCCGAAAAGCGAAGGTCTCGTCACCAAAAAGGCCTCCTCATCCTAGAGCGAAGCGTGAGCCGGAACCCGAAGCGTCCCGGTGCCGATTATCTTGGCGCAGGACAGCGCCGTTGCAAGGGGGGGCGCGGGGGGCTAAACCCCGGCCCCTGCCATGACCAAAGCCGAAACCCTGCCCATCCTATTCGTGCCTGACAAAAGGCTGCGCCTGAAGGCGCGCCCCATTGGCGATGCTGATGGCGATAAGGTGCGCGCCTTGGCCGATAAAATGCTGGCCACCATGTATGCCGCGCCGGGCATTGGCCTGGCCGCGCCGCAGATTGGCGAAGGGCTGCGCCTTGTCGTGCTGGATATCCAGCCCAAGGAAAAGCCCGAGCCCATGGTGCTGGTGAACCCCGAAATCATTGCCGAAAGCGCTGAATTGGCGATGCGCGAAGAAGGCTGCCTATCGCTGCCCGGCCAATATGCCGATGTGACGCGCCCAGCCCGCGTGAAGGTGCGCTATCTGGACCTGACCGGCGCCAAGCGGGAAATTGAGGGCGATGGCCTGCTTTCCGCATGCCTTCAGCATGAAATTGACCATCTGAACGGCGTTTTGTTCGTGGACCACCTATCAGCGCTCAAGCGCAATATGATCCTGCGCAAATTGGCCAAGGATCTGAAATCCCAGCAGCGCGGGTGAGCAGCCCTTTGCGCCTGGCCTTCATGGGCAGCCCGGATTTTTCTGTCCCGGCGTTGCGCGCGCTGCACGCAGCGGGGCATGAAATCGCCGCCGTTTATTGCCAGCCGCCCAAACCCGCCGGGCGCGGGCAGAAGGAAACCCCCTGCCCCGTGCATCGCGCTGCCCTGGAATTGGGCCTGCCCGTGCGCCACCCCGCGCGGCTGAAGCGCGATGAGGCCGAACACGCGGCCTTTGCCGCGCTTGGCTTGGATGTGGCGGTGGTCGCGGCCTATGGCCTGATTTTGCCCAAGGCGATGTTGGACGCACCACGGCGCGGCTGCCTGAATATCCATGCGTCCCTGCTGCCGCGCTGGCGCGGGGCGGGCCCCATTCAGGCGGCGATTCTGGCCGGCGATACCGCAACCGGCATCACCATCATGCGCATGGAAGAAGGGCTGGATACGGGGCCGATGCTGCTGAAGGAAGCGGTGCCGATTACGCCCGCCACCACCACGCCCGATTTGCATGACGCTTTGGCCGCAATGGGCGCGAGGCTGATTCTGCGCGCCTTGGATGAAAACCCAGCCGCCACGCCCCAGCCTGAAGCCGGCGTGACCTACGCCCCGAAACTGACCAAGGAAGATGGCCGCCTGCATTGGGCCGAACCGGCCGAGGCGCTTGAACGGCGCATCCGCGCGCTCAACCCCTGGCCCGGCACGTTTTTCATGCTGAAGGGGGAAGCCATCCGCGTTTCCGCCGCCAGCCTTGAAGCCGGGCAGGGCGCGCCAGGCGAGGCCCTGGATGATGCCGGGCTGATTGCCTGCGGCGAAGGCGCGCTAAGGCTTGCCCGCCTGCAACGCCCCGGCCGCGCCGCCATGCCTGCCGAGGCGTTTTTGCGCGGCCTGCCCCTTCCCGCTGGCACGCGCCTGGAATGATGCCATGCCCCGCTATGCGCTGAGGCTGGAATATGATGGCGCGCCCTTTTGCGGCTGGCAGCGCCAGGATGGCTTGCTTTCCATCCAAAGCGTGCTGGAAGAAGCCGCCGCGCATTTGAATGGCGGAGAGGTGCCGCTGGTCACCGCCGCCGGGCGCACCGATGCCGGCGTGCATGCCGAAGCCCAAGTGGCGCATCTGGATTTGGCAACAGACCTGCCGCCCGAGCGGGTGCGAGAGGCGCTGAATTTCCACACCCGCCCGCACCCTGTAGCGGTGACCGGTGCGGCATTGGTGCCAGAGGATTGGTCCGCGCGATTTTCGGCGATTGGGCGGGCTTATCGCTACCGCATCCTGAACCGCCCGGCGCGCCCGGCTTTGGAATGGGGCCGCGTGTGGCATGTGAAAAAACGCCTGGATGCCGCGGCCATGCACGAAGCGGCGCAGGGGCTTTTGGGCCGGCATGATTTTTCCGCCTATCGCGCCGCATCCTGCCAGGCGAAATCACCGCTCCGCACGCTGGACCGCCTGGATGTGACGCGCCTGGGGGATGAGATTGAAATCATCGCCGAGGCACGCAGCTTCCTGCACCACCAGGTCCGCAACATGGTGGGCACGCTGGTGGAGGTTGGCTATGGCCGCCGCCCGGCTTCCTGGCCGCGCGCCGTGCTGATTGGCGCAGACCGCGCCAAGGCAGGGCAGACCGCGCCGCCGGAGGGCTTGGTGCTGACGGGGGTGAAGTATGCGGAAGCAGTGGGGTGGGTTTAGGGGCAAAAGGCGCCGACCGTGGCTTTATTTGCCAACGATGCTCCCTCCAAAAACTGTCGGAGAATAGGCGCTTACGCTCCTGATACTCAAGACACTCGATGATGATGGGGTAACGTAACTCTTGAAAGTCAGTTGACAATATTTTAAATTTTCAATACATTAATGAATGCATGCCCCCGAATTTTTCTATTCAAGGTTTTTAGAATGGAAGATGGACGCACTAAACTACTATCTAAATTCGAGCTTAAGCATCGGTATAATAATTTCGGATCGCTTCTGAGAAAAATGCATGTGGATGGTTTTCGAGGTATCGAAGCGACTATCAATTTTGAATGTCCGATAACCGCGATCACAGGCTTGAACGGCGCAGGGAAGAGCACCGTCGGGCAGCTTGCTTTGTGCGGTTATAGAAAAATCTCGACAGAGCGGTCCTCCAAAAGATTTTACGTGAAAGATTTCTTTCCAGTTTCTGTTGTGGATCCTACACCTTTTCGCAAAAATTCGTCTGTAAATTTTACCTACGAGACCGATCAGGCAACCGCTCCTCAAGAATTGACGATAAGTCGTGCGGCAAAAGAATGGTCTGGCTATAAAAGACAGCCTGAAAGGCATGTAGAGTATATTGGGTTGGCATTTTATATACCCAAAGTTGAACGAAAAGACTTGACCATCTACAGCGCTAACTCCTTGAAAATGACTGCCCGCGAAGAACTAGAAAACGCGGGCAGTCACGTAAGCCGAATTCTTGGCGGTAATTATGAGGATATCTATTTTCAAGGCGTTCAAAGCAGCAAGCGTCATGCGCAGCTTGGTGTTGCAAAAAGACTGGGAGCTTCCTATTCAGAGAATAACATGGGATTTGGCGAAGGGCGAGTAATTCATACGATCAAAGTCCTTGAAACGTGCCCCGAAAAAAGCTTGATTGTCTTAGAGGAGCCCGAAACATCTCTTCATGAAAATGCGCAGTACGAATTTTCAAAATATCTTGTTGACGTAAGCATTCGCCGAGGGCACCAAATTATTTTTTCCACGCACTCGTCTTTCTTGCTGGATGCGCTTCCTCCCGAAGCGCGGAAAATGATTGTCAGAGATCAATCAGGTGTTAGAGTTTACGACAATCTTTCGTCGGCGGCTGTGCGGAGTTCCTTAAGCGCAGGAAGGGAAGGAAAAATTATTGTTTTGGTAGAAGACAACTTCGCCAGATTATTACTACAGCAGCTATTGGGCCAGAAAGCGCCACAGTTGATGAAAATTTTGAATATTGTTCCAATAGGTGACGTAGTTGCGGTAAAGAGCGCGCTCAAATTTTTTAAGTCGGCCCAGGTAAAGTGCTTTGCAATCTTGGATCCAGATCAAAAATCTAATCCTAAAGAAGGCATACTGAAGCTCCCCGGTAACTTGGCCCCAGAAAAGGAAGTGTTCGGCCATGCAGAAGTCAAAAAGACGCTGATGCAAACATACAGCTATAATATCGACGATTATCTGGCCGGCCACCCATCAACAGATCACCATCAATATTCAAAAATTATTCAAGAAGACACCGCTCTTCCTAAAGATTTAATTGAAGTGGATTGTATCCGCGCGTTTTTGCATTCGCAGAGTTCGCATTGGGCGGAGTCGCTCCTAAATGAAATAGGGTGTCAAATCACTCATCTGGATACACCTATGAAACGAAATTCGAATAACAAATAGACATTCAACTCCGCATGGGATTGTAGCTACTTTCTTGGCTTTACAACGCCATGCCAAACGGCCTTATCAGCGGCTCTGTGAACGCTCACCCCCCGCCGCCTCCGCCTTGCCTCTGAACAAATCCAAAAACCCCGTCACCACATCCCCCAGGCTGCGCCCGCGTCCGGTATCAATCGAAACCGTCGCGGTCACACCGGCGCGCAGCGGTGGTTCCCCCGCATGGGGTTCAAGGCGGATGCGCACCGGCAGGCGCTGCACCACCTTCACCCAATTGCCCGAGGCATTTTGCGGCGGCAGGATCGCAAACTCCGCCCCCGTTGCCGGGCTGATGCTTTCCACCACACCCTTCCAGGTCACATTCGGGTAGATATCCAGCACCACATCCACGCGCTGGCCCACGGCCACATGGGTCAGGGTGGTTTCCTTCAAATTCGCATCCACCCAGGGGCGGTTTTCCGACACCAAGGAGAATATCGGCGTCGCGGCGCGCAATTGCTCACCCACTTGCAGGCGCAAATTCACCACCGTGCCACCCGCCGGCGCCTTGATTTCGGTGCGCGCCAAATCCAGCGCCGCGCGGTCCCGTTCGGCCATTTTCTCCCGCACTTGGGGGTGGTCATCCACGGGCAAATCCACATCGCCCTTCAGCGTGGTCAATAGGCGCACGAGTCTTTGGCGCAGCACATTCATGCGGTCCTGCGCCACCTGGGCATCATGCTGGGTTTCTTCCATGCGCGCGGTGGGGGCGATGCCGCGGCTGGCCAATTCTTCCTGCCGGCGCGCTTGGCGCAGCAGGAAAGCAACGCGCTTTTCAAGCTCCGCCATTTCGCCCTGGGTTTCCTGGAAGGTGGCGCGGGAAAGTTCCACCTGGGTGCGGGCGGATTCCAGCTCAGCTTCGGCCTTTTCCAAGGTTAGGCGGAAGGGCGTGGGGTCCAGCCGGATCAGCACGGCGCCGGGCGCCACCTGGGCATGGTCGCGCACCAGAACTTCCGTGATGCGGCCTGCAACTTCCGGGGCAATCAGCACAATATCAGCACGGACATAGGCGTTTTCGGTGGTGATATAGCGCCCGCCGGTCAGCCAAAAGGCGCCCGCCACCACAATGGCCAGCGCTGGCACCACAATCAGCAGGACAAATCTCAGTAGCCGGCCTTGCATCTCAGCGCCCAATTCCTGGGAAAGGGCTACGCCAGGGCTCGCCACCTGCGGCAAGAATTGGCAGTATTCGTTTCCTCATTAGGCTTAGTGTGGCAGGAAAAGCCCATGTCCGCCATAGGGTTGCGGGTGAAAATATCGCGAAACGCGCAAGCCGCCCCGGCGGGTGGGCGCGGGTATTGATGGAAGACAACAACCCGATCCTGCAGCTTTCCGTGCTGCGGCGCAGCCTGATCCTGGCTGCGGTCGTGATGGGTGCGACACTTTACGCAACCACGCTGCTGGTGGCTTCAACCCTGCTGCCGCAGATGCAAGGCAGCCTGGCCGCGACGGCGGATGAAATCGCCTGGACCACCACCTTCAATATTCTGGCAACGGCGATTGTAACGCCCATGACCGGGTGGCTGGTCGCGCGTTCAGGCCGGCGGCGGGTGATGCTGTTCTGCGTGGCCGGCTTCACCGTCGCGACCTATCTGGTGGGGCAGGCAGAATCACTCGAAACCGTGGTGCTGTGGCGCATTGTGCAGGGCGGCATCGGCGCGCCGGTGATCCCTTTGGCCAATGCGATTGTGCTGGATAGTTTCCCGCGCAAGCAGGCGGGGCTGGTGAGTTCCATCTTCGGCATGACCGTGGTGCTGGGCCCAGTGATTGGCCCGGTTTTCGGTGGGCAATTGGCTGAGGCTTATGGCTGGCGCTGGGCTTTTTACATGATTGTGCCGGCGGGGGTGCTGGCCAGCTTCGCGCTTTGGGCGACCCTGCCGCGGGATAAGCCGGGGCAGCCAACGCCCCTGGATTGGACCGGCTTTTTGGCGCTGACGGTGGCGATTGGCTGTGTGCAATTGGTGCTGTCTCGTGGGCAAAGGCTTGATTGGTATGAATCGACCGAAATCATTATCGAATCCGTCATCGCCGCTTTGGCGTTTTATGTTTTCATCGCCCATAGCCTGACGGCGAAGCAGCCGTTTTTGAATTTGCGCCTGCTGCTGGATAGGAACTACGCACTGGGGCTTTTGCTGGTGTTCATCTACGGCATGGTGAATTTCACGCCGATTGTGCTGCTGCCGTCCTTGCTCCAGCAATATGCGGGCTATCCGGATAGCGTGATTGGGGAAATCGTCGGCTTCCGCGGCATAGGCGGGACCATTGGATTTGCGCTGACTTTTCTGATTGGGCGCTGGGATCCGCGCATTGGCATGGCGATAGGCTTCGCCGCCATGGTGGCGGCGGGGCTTTGGTTGATGAGTTTTGATTTGAATGTCAGCGAAGAAGCCCTGCTGTGGAATGCGGTACTGCAGGGGATTTCCGTTGGCATCATTTGGGTGCCACTGACCGTGCTTACCTTCAAGACGCTTGATCGGGAGCATTTGCCGGAAGCCATGGCGATGTTCCATCTGCTGCGCAATATCGGCTCAAGCCTGTTCATTTCACTGAGTGTCGCTGAGATTATCCGCTCGGGTGCGGCGAATTACAGCCGCATGACGGAAATGATCTCGCCCTTCAATCGGACCCTGCAATTGCCGGGGTCCATGGGCGGCTTTGGCGTGGAAACCGTGCCGGAATTGGCGAAAATGAGCAGCGAGATCACGCGCCAGGCGGCGATGATTGGCTATGTGAATGGCTTTGGGTTGTTCACGGCGGCATCCGCAGTGGCCATCCTGCTGGTGCTTTTCGCGGGTGGGCGCCGGCGCGGGGCTTAGGCCATTCAGCTTGCGGCAATGAATATCGTTTATTAACTAAGCGCTTCGGGCTTTCCGCTCGATATGGGGCGCATGGTGGCATCTGACATTCCCGAACTGGCAGATTTGGCGTCGGCAAAGGGCGCTTTGGAGAAGCTGTGGCGCGCCCGCCAATTCGGGGAAGCCGCCGCCCTGGCTGCCAAGGCCATGAAGCTATGGCCCGAAGATGCTGAGTTTCGCACCCAACACGCGAAATCCCTGCTGGCTGCGGGCGCCTTGCTAGAAGCCGAAGCCGCAGCGCGGGAGGCTTTGCTTCTTGAACCGGATTCTGAAGATTTATGGATCGTTCTGGCGGATGCGCTGATCCGACGTGAAAGGCAGCAGGAAAGTCTTGATGCCTTGGCGGAGGCTTGTCGTATTCGGCCAGATAGCTTGGCCTTGCAGGGAAGACTTGGGCGCCAGGCGCAGCGCATGGGTGAATACCAACAGGCGATCAATGCCTTCACTGCGGCCAGCGAATTAGAACCTGCAAAAGAGATTTGGCACCTTCAGATCTTGAGTGCCCTATCGGCCGCACGGCGGTATACACAAGCGATAAAATTTGCGCATGAAGCATCACTAACATTTCCGGAATCCGTGACCATCCAATGCAGATTTGCAGCCTGGCTCAGATACGATAAACGTCTTGTTGAGGCAGAACAGGTCGCGCGTCGCGCTTTGGAAATTGATCCGCGTGCGAGTGAAGCGCATGCAACGCTATTTGGCATTTTGGTGGCCCAACGCCGAAATGGAGAGGGCTTACAAATGCTTCAGGCTGCATGTGATCTTATGCCTGAAGATCGATCACTTTGGATGCTGCTTGGTCGCCATGCCATGAGGCGTAGTGTGCTGGACTTGGCCATCAACGCATTTGAACGTGCGGTTGCCTTGGCCAATGCGCCGGTGAGTAGCTGGACTGCATTGATAGAAGCCTTATCCGCCAAGCAACGCTACGAAGATGCGGCGACCGAGGCAGGCCGAGCCTTGATGCTGTATTCTGAGGATCATTCGCTGGCCGTGCTACTGGCCGAAGCTCGATTGAAACAAGGGGCTGATATTGAGGCACTGCGTATGATCTTGGCGGAGGCTTTGGCCCAGGGGCCAGAGTCCATTTTAGTCAATCATCCAATAATTGATGCTTTGTTGAAGCTTGGGCGCGCAGATGAAGCGGCTGCAATTATGGAAGAACAGCAAGCTGTGCTTGATGCGCCTCCAAAAATTCAGCTTCGTTATGCCCAGGCGTTGATGGCAATGGGTGCAATGGGCCAAGCCGAAACAATCCTCACAAGGCTTGTTGCAATTGATCCGGATTGGGTGCCAGGGCTTGTCGCGTTCTGTGACGTGCTCCGTAATCAAAAGAAAATCAAGGATGCGCTGGCGATCTTTCGCAAAATTGAGGCACTGGGGCCGGACAGGAGCATCATGAATGATTTACGGTATCGGATGTTTGGAACAGCGGAGTAAGGGGCCTTTATTCATAATTGAGCGCGATGCAGCGACAGCAGAACCAAGACTTCATTCCCCTTTATCCAGCAGAAACCGTCTCGCCCAGAAATTCGGTTCAAAATCAATAAGCTTGATTCCATCCCACGCTGAAACAGCCTGAAAATCGCAGATATGGATGATCTTCACGCGGCGCAGATCTCTCATGCTTATTGTCCGTGCAGCAAATGCCCCAAGCAGATAGGCATCCGAAGCATCAAAAAACTTGATCCAATCCTGGAAATGAACAGCCGCTGATGCGAGGATATCAGGCTCATAAATCGCGCAGACAACGCGTGGATCAGGAAACTCCACCAATTCCGAGACAGCCAGATGAGCAAAGTTCTTTTCTGAAGATAACTTTCTCTCCTCTAGGTTCTTTTTGACTTCACGCCAAATCTCATATTCCATAGACGCAACGCCAGGGCGTAATGGCGGGAGATAGCGTTTCACCCAGAAGATGTCTCGCTGTGCGGAGATGATTTTTTCGAAAATGACGCGGCCGGCCGGTGGTTTCGAAAGCTCATTCACATCCCCAATCGGGAGAAGCGCCTTGTCGCCTGGCCAAGAACCGGGCGTCTTTACAAAAGACTGGACTACAGAAAACTCCCTGAGTTCATAGGGCGTATGGTAGAGTTTCCAGAGTACTCGATGGCCTCCGTCCTGGGCTGGGTAGCGGAGTAGCTTGAAGCGCCAGGCGGCCTTTTGGAATAGGGAGTCCCACATCTCAGCATCGGAATTCCAATGCCGTGCGATTGCCCTGCGCCAACCCCGATCCTCCTCCTCAGAAAAAGAGCCGAGGTCAATAAAGACAAACTTGTATCGCTGGAGAAGGCCATCCAAAATTTCTTGCGCACGCTTGCGTGAGGATCTGATCAGGTGATGCAGTACATTCAGAAGCAGGACACCATCCGCATCTGGCAGGGATGCAATATCCATGGCGCGAATATCGCCTTCAATGAATTCAAACTCTGGCCGTTCATGCGCAATAATATTTTCCAGGTCTATGCCATAAGCCTTCTTTAAAACACCACGATCAATCAAGGCTGATGAAATCGTGCCATCATTGCAGCCGATATCTAATATCGTGGATCCTGTAGGGATAGAGCATGCAAGGGCATCGATGCGACCTTCGAGTACTTTGGCTGCCGAGGCAAGGTGATAATAACCGCGCTGTGCTTTCCTGGCTGATGGGGAACCACCGACAGTCTTGCCGATTTCTTTTGAAACGTCCGTAGAAGATGCAGATTGCCTTATATTCGTCGCACCCTTGCTAAAGGCGCCTTTCTTAAAACCCTTACGCGCTAGAATTTTGAGTCCTAAATCACGGAGCCGTTCTGAAAATTTCATCGAGAACCATTCCTC
>Ga0222712_10007202_pt1 | contig 10813 bp, 14 predicted proteins | sample C33_657DmetaG_FD_165043 | JGI IMG/M metagenome (GOLD analysis project Ga0222712, IMG submission 165043) | Estuarine water microbial communities from San Francisco Bay, California, United States - C33_657D | ecosystem: Environmental > Aquatic > Marine > Unclassified | place: USA: California... | reverse complement strand
AGCGTTTTTATAGACGTGACGGAAAATATTACCCATCAATTACTAGTATCTTAAATTTCTTTCCTAAAAACCAATTTTTCCATTCATGGTTAAAAGATGTAGGACATAACTCAGACATTATTGCCGCTAAAGCAGCTAATGAAGGAACTCAAGTACATAACGCTTGTGAAGACCTTATGTTAGGTAAAGAAGTAACATGGATGAATGAAGATGGAAAAGTAAATTATTCGATTGATGTATGGAAGATGATTTTAAAGTTTGCTGATTTTTGGAAACAAACAAATCCAGAATTAATAGCAACTGAATATCACTTATTTTCAGATGAACATCAGTATGCTGGTACAACAGATATTATTTGTCGTATGGATGGTAAACTGTGGTTAATAGATATTAAAACATCTAACTCAATTCACACGTCATACAATTTACAATTAGCCGCTTACGCTAAGGCTTGGAATGAGACACACAATGAACCTATAGAAGGTATAGCTATTTTGTGGTTGAAAGCAAGTACTCGTGGTGAGAAAAAAGATAAAATACAAGGTAAAGGTTGGGAATTAAAAGTGATTGAAAACATAGACGCCAATTTTGATATGTTCCTTAAAGTATATGACATATATAAAATGGAAAACCCAGACGCTAAACCAAGTACAGAAACATTACCTATATCCGTTAAGATATAGGCGGTTGACCCGGGCTCTATTCGTATATTTAATATATGAAAGTGATAGAAAAACCAGCCGCAATAACGCCTCGTAAAGCGTATATTTTAGAAGAGAATGAGCAGGAATATGTAAACTTCACAAAAGGAGTTGAAGTATTACCTGCTGATTTTTATAACAATCAACAGAACGCACCTACATTGTATTATGTGAGTACACATGACTCAACTGAACCTGGATGGAAAGGTGGTGGTCATGAATGTATAGATGGTACAGGTGCTAGAAGAGCGTTTTATTTAGATTCAATTATAGTTCATCCACGACTATTCAAACGTAAATTAAAAGCAGAAAAAATACGTACAAGTACTGGTACAGGTAAACGTGGTCGTCCAAAAATGGATCCGGCTCTTAAGAAAACACCTACAGTTTATGTTAAAACAGGTGGTAAACGTGGTAGACCAGCAAAAGATCCATCAGAACGTAAATCAACAGTTTATGTTAAGACAGGTGGTAAACGTGGACGTCCAAAAAAGAATAGTTAATATTTATATGTATCATGATTAAATCTTTAAATATGTTAAAAGAATCAACAAATAACCCAAAAATGATAATCATGGCGGGTGGGGCTGGTTCTGGTAAGTCAACATTTGTAAAAGGTAATGAAGATAAAGCAATTGAAGGATTAAGACAATCAATTCCTGAATTAAAAAACTTTGAATATCTAAACCCAGACACATATATTGAAGATAAAACAAGTCCGATGTTTAATAGTTTAACTAAAGCATCTAACCAAATTGATGATGTTGATGTTCCAAAATCTATAGAGACTATAAAAAACTTTATATGGGACACAACAGCTAGTAATGCCGCTAAAATGGTTGGTGGTAAATATAAACATAAAGATACACTAGGAATATTAAACACACCTAACTATGATAAAATGATGATCATGGTTTACGCTCACCCAATTGTATCGTTTTTAGAAAACTTTAAACGTGAACGTAAAGTACCAAAGGTAGGAGTAGTATCAACTTGGAATAATGTTTATGGTAATATAGATGTGTTTAAACAAAAATTAGGTGATAACTTTATAATGTATGAAGCACCTACAAATCAGTTTTATCAAAAAGAAATAGATCAATTTAATGAAGCAGTTAAACAAGGTAAATTATATGAGTTTTTAGAAAATATAGTAAGTGAAAATCCAGAACAATTTATATCAACATTTCGTAAACAATCTGATGAACCACTTTCACCTGAAGAAAAAGAGAAAAGAAGAGTAGCTGCTGAAAAAAGTAAAGAACTATATAAAGGTTATGTTGCTAAATTAGAATCAGAGTTTCCTAAAATAAATAAAAAAACAAAAGAATTAGCTTTAACTAAAGAAGAAATTATAAATAAAATAAAATCATTTATCTAATGGTAGAATTAAAATCAATATATAACCAATTATTAGAAGACGAAACTAAAGCAGCAGAACCTGCTGACGCTTACTATCCAGGTGGTTTTAAACCACCACATGAAGGACATCTTGAAGTTGTTAAAGACTTATTGTCCCGTCCATATGTTAAAAAGGTTATTGTATTGATTGGACATAAAGATAGAGATGGTATAACAAAAGAAATGAGTAAAGCAATATGGGATTTATATCTTAAAGCAGAATCATTACCTAATGTTGAAGTAAGAATATCAAACGATGCGTCTCCAATATCAGATTTATTTTCTATCTTTAATGATGATTTAACATATAAAGCTTATGTAGCTGGAACTGGAGATGATGGTGGAGATCAAGCTTATTTTAACTCACTTAAGAAAGCATTTGGTGATAGAGCAATAACATTGCCTATTGAAGAAAAAGTTGTATCACAAGGTAAAAGATTATCTGCCACTGAAATACGTGGTTTAATTACACAAATAAAATCACTTGTTAAACAAATAATAACAACAGATAAAGATTCAACTGAACATGCTAAAGCTAAAAATCAATATCTAAATACATTAGAGACATTAAAAGGATGTTTTCCTGAATCAATAATTCAGAAAGGATATTTTGATGATATAATGCATATACTAAATGTGAGTGTATTAACACCACAACAATTACAAGAAGTAGATCCAAATACATACCGTGTTCCTTCAACATCAGCTCCAATCACTGGTGATGATGGTATAACTAAAGGACAAGATACAGTTATTAAAATACCGTATGATAAAACAACGGATTTTGAAAACTTTATGAATACAAATCTAATAGCATTTGAATATTCACAATATAATTTTGAAGATGGTAAAGAAAGACGTGTTGTTATTCCTAATTTAGGTAATAATGAAGATGGACAGTTACAACGTAAGCAAGTAATTGACTATTTAACTAAATCAGGTATTCCACATGATCTAGAAGAATATAAATTAGATGTTAAACCAACTGTTTCTATTAAAGATGTAGATAAAAACGAGTTAAAAAAAGGTATTGAAGTAGAAAAAGAACATACTACAGATATCAAAACAGCAACTCGTATAGCGTTAGATCATTTAAGTGAAGATCCACATTATTATACTAAATTAGCAAAAGCTAAATTAGAAGAAGAACCATTTTCTATTAAATGGTGGAAAGATAAATTACAAGAGATAACTGATAATAGTGATATAATTCAAGATTTTATAGATTTTACTATTAAAGCACTTGAATTAAAAGAAACACCAGAGATTGAATTTGTAGATGATGAAAATGTAGCTAAACAAATGCATTCATTAGGTGCTTTTGATCCATCAACTAATAAATTAATAGTAGTTAAAGGACCAAGATTAACAGCAGATATTTTGCGAACATTAGCTCATGAATTAGTTCATCGTAAACAAGCTGAATTAGGACAGTTAGGACCAGATGCTGGTAAGACAGGTTCACCTATTGAAAATGAAGCAAATGCAGCCGCCGGTATTTTGATGAGACAATATGGTCAACATAGACCAGAAATATTTGAAGCTCCATTAAAAGAAGCTAATCAAAAAAAAACACTGAGTAATCCAAAAATCTATTGTGATATGGATGGTGTGTTGGTTGATTTTGATAAAGGATATTTTGATTTAACAGGTAAAAAAGCAAGTTTTGATACACCAAAAGATGAATTTTGGGAACCAATTACTAAAGCAGGAGCAGCATTTTGGATCAAATTAAAATGGATGTCGGATGGGCATGAATTGTGGGACTATATTAAAAAATACAATCCAGAATTACTATCAGCTCCATCACGTGAAGAAGCATCTAAAATGGGTAAACGTATTTGGGTGAAAAGAGAATTACCTGGTACTAAATTAATATTAAAGAAGGCTGAGCTTAAACAACAATTAGCCACACCAGACGCTATATTAATTGATGATAGAGAAGATAATATACAAAGATGGAATGAAGCAGGTGGTATAGGTATTCACCATACATCAGCTAAAAATACAATTAAAGAATTAGAAAAATTAGGTTTATGAGTGAATCAAATTTAAGAAAAGAGTTTTCAAAACGCGACGTACAACGTATGCGAAATATAATTACCGGTAATGCAGGAGCATCTACCGGTACTCAAGTGGGTTATAGCAAGCAATCTCAAGACTATCAAGAAGGTGATACATGGGAAGAAAACGGTAAACAATGGACCATTAAAAATGGTATAAAACAAACCGTAACTAAGTTTGATAGACTAAAGAAAATGACTATCCTACCACTAGCTTGTCCTGTTTGTTCTAAAGCGTTCAAAAATAATGACATTAATAAAAAAATGTGGTCACTTCATCATAAATGTTTTGATTGTGTCATTGAAATGGAGGCAGAAATTAAACGAACTGGCAAATGGGACGAGTATGAAAAACAAATGATGAATAATAATAAAAACGCTATGTTAAATGATTTTGAAGCATCATTTGAGTCATTTGTTAATTCAAAATCAGAGTCGTACATTACTGAACAAGGTGATGTAGAGTCATGGAGTGGTGGTAAAGTTAATGAAGATGAAATAAAAAACGTTAAGGAATATATTAAAAAGTTACGAGAACAACAACTATAGAATATTTATAGCCAGTACTAATAACATACTAATGGACACTAACATCTTTTCAATTCTAGCAACAGCAATAACAGTTTTGGGTGGATCTGCCGCTTGGCGTTACTATGAAAAACGCGCTATGCACCGTGAAAAAGACGAAGATTTTATTCGTCATGATTGTAAAGATCGTATATCTAAATTAGAAGCATTACTTGAAGCATCAGCTAGAGAAAAAGATGATTTACGTTCAATGGTATTAGAATTAACTAAAGAAGTAGCAGCTCTAACTGTAAAAGTTGAGTTTTTAACTAATGAAAATCAAAAACTAAAAAAATCCGCATAGTATGCCATACGAATTAAAAGGAAAATGTGTCTATAAAAAAGGAACTGACGAGAAAGTTGGTTGTTCTAAGACTGAAAAAGCGGCTAAGAACTATTTAAAAGCATTATACGCTAACGTTAAAAACGAAGGATTTGATCCATCAACTATCAATCCAGACGCTGAAGAAACAGTAAGTATCACTGTAGAACCAACAAATGCTATGGCTAATTTTGTTTCTACGTTATTTGCTTCACGTACTCAAGCACATATTTTCCATTTACAAACAACATCATTTGCTGTTCATAAAGCATTAAATGAATACTACGATGAAATCGTAGATTTAACTGATGGTATTATTGAAACATATCAAGGCCGTTACGGTATCATTAAAGGATATAAAGGTGATGGTCCATGGTTAGAAGATGAAGGTAGTGTTTTAAAATATTTTGAAGCATTATGTATGTACGTTGAAAAAAATCGTGCCTTATTACCACAAGATTCATACATTCAAAACCAAATTGACGAAGTAGTAGCACTAATTGAGTCAACTAAGTATAAACTTAAATTCTTACACTAATGAGAATTCGTATAGTAGAAGCAGCATCTAATCCGAACATATACCAAATATATGGTCAGATGACTACTAATACTCAAGTCAAAAACCAAACAGAAATATTATCAGCAATTAGAGCTTTACCTGGCGTCACAATCATCAGTACTAAAGAGATTAATAGTGAAATACCTGTTACTGATAACGCTAGATATGACTGTACTATTAGTATAAAAATAGACGTTAGTTTATTTAAATATAAAGATGAAGGTGTTAAAGGCGGAATTAAGAAAATAATAGACAACATCAGAAAAATACCTGGTGTTGTATCATTAAAAATAAAACCTAAAGCGTATTACGCAACAGCATATTAATATGAACGCTATACAACTAAGAGAACACATTCAAAAAATTATTAATTATATGGACCAAGATTATAATCACGGTCCTAAATTAGTTATTAATGAATCTAAAGAACATCCATTCATTTCTGAAGGTATGTTTTACCACATTGAAAATAATTTACCACTAAACGAGTCAATATATCGCCCTCAATCAGTAATGTTTTTAAAATTATTTGTTGAAGCAAGAAATTTATATGAGTCTAAACGTTTAGTGTTATGTGAAAACGATAAATACTACTTTAACAATACAGACATTGGAACATTTGGTGAATATAATGGTATTAAAGTACCACTAGACTTACCTTTGACCGAGGAATTCTTGAACGAAGTTTTAGATGAAGCTAAAGATAAAAAACAACCAGCGTTAGGTAAACCAAAACGCGGTGGTTCTAAAAAATTCTATGTGTATGTTAAAGACGGAGACAAAGTAAAAAAAGTATCATTTGGTATGGCCGGAGGTGGATTAAGAGCAAAACTTAATAATCCAAAAGCAAGACAAGCATTTTCTAAAAGACATAATTGTCCACAAGCTAAAGACAGAACAACAGCTCGTTACTGGTCATGTCGTTTACCTCGCTATGCTAAATTATTAGGATTCAAAACAACATTCTCAGGATATTGGTAAAAAATAAAAACAATAAATTATGCATATAACTAAAGATCCAGGCTCATGGCAACAATATATTAAAAGAGCAGATAATATTAGTATTCCACTTCAAGAATTAGCAAAAAAATATTCTATGGAATCTAACATGTATGTTCAACAAATGTTGATGGAACAACAGCAACTTCGTCATCAACAAATGATAGAACAAAATACAGCTATTGTAGCGGGTGTTAACCCAACTCCAAGTGTAACACCATCAATTAGTGTGACACCAAGTATTACACCTACAATTAGCTTAACCCCATCAATTACTCCAACAATCAGTGTTACTCCAAGTAAAACACCAAGTGTAACACCTACAATTAGTGTCACACCAACCATAACACCATCACCAACATCACCTAGTTAATTATGAGTCGACCATATAATGACTTATTGGTTACAAATGCATACATAATTCGTGAGTTTGATGAGAATATTGACCCAATAGAATTGATGTGGCATAGAGATGATGAAAACAGATTAGTAGAAGCAATAGGTATAACTGATTGGAAAATACAACTTGAAAACGAGTTGCCATCAAACATGGATAAGCCAATATTTATACCAAGACACATGTGGCATAGAGCCATAAAAGGAACAAATAAATTAAAATTGAAAATATACAAATCATGAAACGTTCAGAATTAACACAACTAATTAGAGAAGCAATTGAAGAAGTAAAACCTAAGATTGAAGAAGAAGTAATCAATGAAGGGTTCGCTCCTGAAAAAGATGAAGTCGGATCATTTTGGGTGGTAGAAAAACCATCAACTAACTCTAAAATGGAAGATACATGTTGGGAGTGTAAAGATATCGCTTACTTCGCTAACCAAGTTAAAGGTGGTTTAAACCCAGAAGACATTAAAGGTGTATTCTATAACGAAGGTAAAGCTAAAAAATTAGCTGAAAAATTATTAGCTGAACGTGACAAGAAAAAAGATGAAGTAAGAGAAGCAGGTGAAGCTTATAAAAAAATGAAAGAAGAAACCTTAGCAAAGGTTCAAGAATACATGAAAAATAAAAAAGCAACTAAACAAGTAGTTGACGAATTAAATAGTGTAACAAAATAATGACTCGTTTAACCGACATACTCAAACAAATTCTTTCAGAAGAAAAAGTAAAACGTGATAGATGTTTACGTATTGCTGATCGCAAATACAAAAAACCATCTGCTTATAAATCAGCCGCTGCTGAAAGATGTCGTCAGGGTGATATATGGAAAAACTTAAAAGAAGAAGATCTTAACGAAGACGAATCATTACATAAATGGCTTAAAAGACAAGGTCCACCAGGTAAAGAAGGTGGATGGGTTGATTGTAATACTTGTCGTAAAGTAGACGGTAAAACAAAATGCAAAGCATGTGGACGTAAAGAAGGAGAAAAACGTGCTAAATACCCAGCTTGTCGCCCAACACCTGCTGGTTGTAAGAAAAAAGGTAAAGGTAAAACTTGGGGTAAAACAAAATAAATAATATGCAAGACAATTTTAACATACATAATTGGCGTTTAGAAAAAGCTATAAACGAAGAAAAAACATTAAATGTAACATTTAGTGATGAAGATTGGTCACAATCTATAGCTTATAAATTATCAGATGCTCTTATCAAATCAGGATATAGTAGAGATATGATTAAGTCAGTAGCAAAATCTATTTTAACTAGACCTTCATTACAAGAAAATAAAGGACAATGTCCTGAATGTGGATGTGAGATGGAAGGTAAAATGTGTAACGAATGTGGTTACATGGGAGAAGGTTTTCCTGACTTAAGTGGTGATGGAAAAATAACACAAAAAGATATTCTAATAGCTAAAGGTGTTATTAAAAAAGAAAATATAGAAGATTGGCAACGTTTTTATGAGGAAGGATATAGAGCAGGATATGAACATGCTAAAGCAGGTGTAAAACCAATGTATGAAGGTGAAGATCATGAAGTATCAATGGCTCAAAACAGTTTAAAATCAATTATGAGTTCAGCATCACAACTAATGAACAAATTAGGAAATGAAGAACGTGATATACCAGGTTGGATTCAAGACCATATAACAAACGCTGAAAACTTTATTGACCAAGCCGCTCAAGGTTTCCATGAATTAGATAAATAATATGAAACTTAAAATAGTAAGAAAACGATCATTAAAAGAAGAAGAAGTAGTAGATCAACAACCTGTTGAACCTACTACTCCTGCTATCACATTTGAATCAGATCCGTTAGAGTTCTTGTTAATGAAATATCCATCATTAGATAAAACAATGATTGATTTATTAACAGTTGACTTTAGAGATTATATCAATGGTATCTATATAATGGCTCCTAAGCCAACAACATTTAAAGTTGTTTTACATAACAATCGTTCTTTTTACTTAATATTCTTAGGTGATAATAAATTCAACGCTAAAGTAGAAGGTAAAAAGTATTATTTAGCTACATTAAGTGAATTAGAACGAGCAACTGAGGCAATAGCAAATGTATTAACATTAGGGGCTCCAAGATCAGCTGAAGGACCAGAACAATTAACACCATCATCAGCTGAAGGACCAGAAGCAGGTAAAACACCAGAAGAAGCACCAACAGAAGAAAAACCAGAAGAACTAAAAGAATCTAAGTTAAAACTTAGAATAATAGAAAATACATTAGACGAATTGGCTAAGTTATCATACGACGTATTAACACCTGAAGCACAAGATATTGCTCAACAGTTAATTAAAAAATTAAAAATAGACCAATCACAAATACAACCAGCATCTAAAACAAATATTGTTGTATATGATGATAATAGAAAAGAGTTAGTTGATAAAACAGCTGCTTTAAAAATATTTGGTCAACCAACAGATAAAAACTCTGGTGATTTTAAAGTAGGCAAAACAAAAATTACTTTTAAACCATATAAAACTAGTGGTGAGTATTATGAATTAAAACCACAGAATTTAGGTGTTACTTTAAATGAATTTATCCCAATTAACCAATTAAAAAAAGAATTGATTAATGGAGTTAAAAATCATCCTGTGTTAGATGAAACACAAAAACAATTTATTCTTGATCTTATAAATGGAAAAGATACATTAAAACCAGAACAAAAAGAAGAAATAAAAAACAATAAATACTTTATTAATGAAGTGTTAAAGAACTTAGGTGAAACATTAGGTGCTATTATGTACGCTAAAGAAATTGGTGCTACACAAGTATTTTTCCCTAAAGAAGGTAACTATCCTTTAGTAGATTATATCTTAAATACACCAAAAGGTGAAGTAAGAGTAAGTGCTAAAACATCTAAAGGACAAGGTAATATTGTTAAACCACAAGATTTAAATAACATCATTAAACAAAGAAAAGGTAAAATATCACCTGATAAACAAAAAATATTAGATATATTATCTACAAACAACGGTAAAGCAGGTTCATTAAAATTGATTCCTGAGTTTGGTAGTAGTGAATTAAATAAAGAATTAAAAGCATTCTTAAAAAAATATCCTAACTACGATACTAAAGGAGGAACATACGATCCAGCTGAACGTATCGCTTTAGAAAGACAAATCATCAAACAAATAAACGCAAATCCAGAACTTGACTTTAGTGATGTGTTTAATAAATACGTTTCTGTACGTTATGTTAAATACAACGTTGATATTAACTCAGCTAAAGGTGAAATATCTGTTGTTAAAAACTTTGATATAAACATGTCTACTAAAAATAGTCCAGGACATGATGGAGAAAGAATAGGATTTTCATTAGGTAAATCCGCTTAATAAACATATAGACAGATTCATAGCCTGTCGCTTTTAAAAAATAATTTGCAGCTGTGGCGCACCCAAAAGGTGTGCCACATCTTTTTTTGACCTAGTTAAACTACTTATATTTAAATATTATGAATATATTTTACATAGACTCAGATCCACGAATAGCTGCTCGTCAATTAGTTGATGACCATATTCGTAAAATGCAAATTGAATCAGCACAAATGTTATGTACAACATTCCATCATTATGGTGTTGAAGCACCATATAGGAAAGCACATTTTAACCATCCATCAACTAAATGGACTCGTGAATCGTTAGATCACGCTACATGGTTGCTTGAACATGGTTTAGAGATATGTGATGAGTTTGTTGTTAGGTATGGTAAAGAACATGCTTCAAAGAAAGTTTTGCTTTGGGTAAAAGATAACTTATCTTTAATAAGTGATAAGTTTCCAAGTA
>Ga0222712_10007201_pt1 | contig 10815 bp, 6 predicted proteins | sample C33_657DmetaG_FD_165043 | JGI IMG/M metagenome (GOLD analysis project Ga0222712, IMG submission 165043) | Estuarine water microbial communities from San Francisco Bay, California, United States - C33_657D | ecosystem: Environmental > Aquatic > Marine > Unclassified | place: USA: California... | reverse complement strand
TAAAAAAATATCTAGATGAAGAGGACGAAGACTAGTGGCAATTAGAGAAGAAGTTTCTGGCATTGGGTCTATGTCTAAGCGAACAGATTTAAATGTTTCTAAACAACCTGCTAGATATATTTCTGGTATGCCGTATGGACAAGGTCAGGCTACCTATGAGCAGCAAACTGCTGCTCCTATGGCAGTTAATCCATTAGCAGAGGTAGCATCTGAAGTAACACCTATTACTGCTGCAACCCAAAGAGCAGATGAACCTGTTACTGCTGGTATTGATATGGGTGCAGGTCCTGGTTCTGAAGTATTACCTCCTATGCCTATGAAGCCAACTGTTTCTTTAGTAGATACATTTAAACAACTTTCTAGTTTTGACCCTAGTGGAGATGCTGAGTTAATTTACAGACGTCTTGTTGATGAAGGATACTAATGGCTTACAAAGTAAACTTTTCAGTTGCTGAAGTAAGTCCAAATGTTTTTGCTGCTGCTGAGCAGGCTAATCTAAACAGCACTCAAATAACACAATTAGACCAGTTTGCTCGTACTGTAAAATTAAATAAAACTCTTTTGAGAAAACCTTTAGAGATTGCTCGGCAAGACTTTAACAAATTAGATAATCAAGTTAAAGAAATGTTAGAGTTTTTATATCCAGATGCTGACTACGCAAAAGAAGACCCTAGTGTTACTGACAGAGTATTAGGTTTTGGTAAAGGTGCTTTAAAACTTGCTGCTACTCCATTAACTTCTTTTTTTAAAGCCGCTGGCGCTTATGGTAGAACAATTAATCTTCCTTACCTTGTTGGTCGTCAAGTTGCCCAAGGAGAAAATTTATTTAGCACTAACGTTCTTACAGATGCTTGGGATGGACGAAAAGTTTTTGATGAAGGCGCTTTAGACCAGGCTGTAAAAGATTTTGGCAAAGAAGATGTTGATGTCGCTAAAGGTCTTCTTATGGGTATGAAGCCTGGAGAAATTGTAGAAAGCCAAGGTCAATTAACTGAAAAATTTTTAGATTCTTTTTCTAGAGCGTTTAATGATGATGCGTCATTTAAACAAGTATTAGATGCTGTTAAGTATGCACAGGTTTCACCTGGGCGTGATATAGCACGCATTATAAATAAACCAAGCAAAAAAACTCCTGACTATATAAGCAGTCAAACTAAAGATGTATCAGGGTTTATAGATTTTATGTATCAAATTGTTATTGACCCTTTGACTTATTTAACTTTTGGTATGGGCAAGATAGCACCATTTTTAGCCAGCAAGGGTTGGGCTGATATAAACATTGGTGATAGGTTAGCAAAAAATATTAAAGCACAGGGTGGTCTTGGTGTTCAAAAAACTTTTGCTCAGTCACCATTATTGCGTCAGCATTGGGATGAAGAAATAGGTCCTAGAATTAAAGAATTATCCTTGGCTAAAGGAACAGAAGAAAAGTCTAAAATAATCCGTGGAATATACCAAGACTTTCCTGGTCACGCTAATATGAAATGGATTAAACTTTTAGAAAGAAACGAAGTTTTTGATAGTGACTCAGCAGTAAATTATTTTGCACGAGATGTAGATGCTACTTTTAATTTAATTGCTGGCAGAGTAGACGGAGTTCAATACTTTAGAACTGGTGTAGTTACTGCTAGAAATCAAAGAAGATTAGATTTTGGATTAGGTCGTTATATAGATTCTCAATTAAACCCAGCAATTCCTATATCTGAAATTAAGAAAAAAGGTCAGAGTGTATGGGATATATTAACAAAATATGGCGATGAAACAGGAAACTTTGTAAGTCCTCAAGTTGCTGAAATACAAAAGTTTAGCGAAGGTTTATCTAGAAAAGAAAAACTTGGAAGACTTTTTAAGAAAAACCCTATGGGTCGTTCTATTAAAATTGGCGATGATGCAGTAGATACTGCTGACAATTTTAGAGACACAGCACTACAAGTATTGCCAAGAGACCTTGCTGATTTTTTAACAGTTAAATTTGTTAACGCTGATGCTGCTGACCAAGTCCAAGTATTACGTAGCCTTTACTATGCAATTATGCAAAAGTATGGCGTTGATGGTCACGCCAGAGGCAAAGAAATTATTGAGAAAGAACTACAATCTCATTTTGGTTCTGCAAAAGGAACTGGTGTTGTAGAAGATATTAAAGTTCCATTGCACTTAAAAAATGTAGTTGGAGGCACAGGGCTTAAAGTATTGCCAGAAGGTATTTTTTATGAGTCATCTGGTGTTATTCACCCATTCCAAGAGGCTAATGCAATTGGAAGTCTTGACTATATGTTGCTATCGCAGTTAGGTTTTGAAGCAAAAAACAAAACTAATTTAGTTATGACAGCAACTAAAGGCGCTGGTCAGTCAAAACTTTCTGGAGATATAGTTAATAGTTGGACTATATTGACTCTTTTTCCTCGTCTAGGCATTAGAAGCACAATTGACGAAGGCGTTATGTATCTTCTTACTGCTCCTGGTCGGGACATTATCGGAGTAATTGCGCCAAAATTAGCAGGTGGAAAAAGAGCAATTGGAAAACTTGCTACAGCAATAACGGCTTCTCGTTCTACTGAAGGTTTTATTGATTTAGGTAAGAAAAAACTAGGTGTAAAAACTACGGCTGAGTCAATACCTATGTCTGAGCGTGTAGGAATAAGACAAAATTTAGCCTATAAAAATGTTATACCTGAATATATGGTTGATAAAGCCAGTATTGTTGCCGATATAACCTCTCACGCAGCAAGACAATTGCCAAATAATGCAACTACAGATGAATTAAATTACTTAATGCAAGCACAAATCCACGGAGGTGGAGTGCTTACTGGTATGACTAGGTCTTTAGTTGCTAAGGCTAGCGCTGGTGGCGGTTTTGGAGCAGAAGTTACTGAAGAATTATTAATACCTAACAATTGGGAAGCAGCATTAAAGGCTGCTGATATTACCACTGGCACAAAAGGCGGTCTTGTAGACACTAAAGACCTAGAAAAATCTAAAGCCTGGAATGGTAATGCTGTTGCTGGCGTTCATTGGGAAAATTTTGGCAGAGAATTTTATGGTAACAACAAAGTAGTTCGTGGTCAAAAATTAGTTCCAGACCAATCAGGTCAATTAGTGCCTGTTGATATATATAAAAGGTTTGACCCAGTTGAAGCATTCTTTTCAAGCAATGCTTTACGCACAGAGGATGATTATCTAAAAGCAAGAGATATGTTGCTTGCAGAATTAGGTGTTGTCCGCACTAAAAAAGTATCTGCTAGCACTGGTTTGGGAATTACCGTCACTCATAAAGTAAGTGACCCAGTAGCCCTTGCTAATGGTACAGGAACTTTAAGTAGAACCTCTGATTTAAGACAGCGTGGATTGACCGATATAGAAATAGCCGCTGATAATGTAGACAGAATTTTACTGGATATGTATACCGCGTTTCACGGAGGTCCAGATAAATTTAATGATGCATTGTTGCAGCGTTTATTAAATACTCATAAAAGATTACTTGCAGAAGAATCTAAGTCTGGTAAAGAAATAAAAAATAAATGGAACATAGCAACTCAAAGTGTTGACTTTAATGAGTTTGCAACTCTCACTAAAGGATTTCAACCTCAAGGGAGAATGTTTACTAAGCAAGAATTACCAGATGTTCCGCTTATAAATGACCCAGAATCAAACTGGATGAGGCTTGGAAATAATATGATGAATATTATGGATAACCAAGTTACTGGTCTTTTAAGACAGCCAGCATTATGGGTTACTTATTTCCGTATTAGAGATAATTATAAAAATTTAGAGCAGACAGAAATTAATAGAGTTATGCAGGCTCGTCTAAATGAGATGAGAATGAATAATATCAATCCTGACGATATTAAATACAAGAAAAAACAATTGTATTTACCAAGAGGTACTGGTGCTGGACAAGTTCCTGTAACTTACAGACAAGATGCATTAGAAGATGTTACAGATATAGTTCAGAAAAAATTTACTGAAATATCTTTGGCTCAGGCTGCTGATACTATATTAAAGTTTGTAGATAATCCTACTGTTCGGACTAACTTTGCTGTATCTGTTAGAAATGTTGGACGTTTCTATCGTGCTACTGAAGATTTTTGGCGCCGCGTTTATCGCTTACGCGATGTAGCGCCTCGCGCTCTTTATAGAATGCGACTAACTCATACGGGTATTGATGCATATGGCGATTTGTATGAAGATGCTAATGGCGACCCATACATTATTATGCCAATGGATGATGCAATATTTAAAACAGTAGAGTCCGTATCCAGAATGTTTTCTGGAAATACAGGATTTAAACAACCATTGTTTAATGACTTTACATTAAAGTTAAAACTTGCTAACCCATCTTTTGATGACCAGTCTGGTGTTCCTACTCTTTCTGGACCTATTGCTGCCTTAGGTATTATAGGTATGAAGACTATGTTGAATACTGTTGGTTTTAAAAAGACAGCAGAAGAACTAGATAACTTTGCGCTAGGTGGCATAGGTGAAAATATAAATCTTGTAAAGGCTGTAGTACCTGCGCCATTACAACGCCTTTGGGCTATTTTACCTAAGTCTGAAAAAGACAGACAGGAAGCAACTGCTGCTATGCAGGCTATTGCTTTTAATGCAGCCCGTGGAAATATTCCAGGACCTAATGCCACATCAGAAGAAAAATATGAATACTTAAGAAACATTAGAATATCTGCACATAACATTTTAGTTATGCGTTCTGTTCTAGGACTTATATCACCAGTAGCACCTACAATTCAGGAAAGCAAAGATGTTCCTGATTATTTAAAGACTGTTGGCATTACAAGTGTTCGTGCTCAATTTTATGATTATGTAAATGCCATTACAAAAAAATATGGCGGAGATGTTCAGAATCCATACGATATGGCTGTTGCATCTTTTGTTGGAGAAAACCCAAGCAAATTAGTTTATACAGTTGCACGAGATGAAAAACAAGTTAATGTTTTAATTGCTAAAACCAAAGAAATGAAAAACTGGTATTTAGATAATAAATCTTTAGTGGACAAATATGGAGAAGCAGCATTTATATTTGCTCCTAAGACTGGAGATTTTGATGCTTCATCTTATGCTTGGTTAGAGGCAGCAGATTTTATTACAAACAAAGATTTAGATAGATATTATCTAGATGTAATGACAGCGCAAGACAAACGCACTTATTACGATATAGCACGTCAAGAAAAAGAAGACTTAGAAAAAACAGTTAGCCCTACAGCAAGAGCCGCTATTATTAATTCTGCTACCGCAAAGCGTCAGGCTATGAAGGCTGCTAATCCTTTCTTAGATGCAATTATTACTGGCGGTGGTTTTGAAATTGCCAGCGAAACTGTAATGTTTGAAGCCCTTGAACAAATGGTTCAAGACCCTGCTTTTAAGATTCCTGAGGCTAGCCGTACTAAAGTAGGAATTGCTATAACTCAAGTAAGAGATTTTATTCGTCTTGCTCAGGACCCAAGCCTACGGGATTCTAGAAATTTTGCAGATGCTAAACGTCAGCGTAAAGCAGACATTGAAGCCTTGATTGCTGAATTACTTGAAGGTGATTTAATAGTTAAAGAAGCCAACCGAGCAGTATTCCAAAGTATTTTGGATTACTATTCACGAGATACGTATAGGGTGTAAAAGTGGCAAAAGAAATTACTATACCTAAACCTACTGCAGCACAACAGGAAGCCTTAAAAAAGGCGATTAGAGAAGCGACACCTTCTACTAGCAAAGGTTCTGTTATTCTTCCAGCAGGTCAAAAGCCACAACTAGTATGGTCTGTTAAAAACAATAGTTGGCAAATTACTACTGCTGATAAAAAAGATATACTTGATGTTACTTATGCTGAGTGGCAAGGTGGTAAAAAGAAAGTAAGACAAGAAGAACAACAAGAGCCCCTATCTATAGCACCACTTGGTGGCACTGTTCCTTATGAGTCAAGACCATTTGCTGAAACTAACCCTTTATTGCCTTATATAGAAAAATTTAATTTACAGATTGTTACTGACCCTGATGGTAAAACTTATTTAGCAGGAAAAGACCGCAATCCTTACTATGTTTATTTTGACCCTACTACTAAAACCCTTGAAGTAGATACTGAATATGAAAAAATAAAAAAGGTAGCACTTTCAGATTTAAAAAGTTCAGGAAATATAAACACTTTATTTGAAGAGTTATATAAAAAGAAACAGATTTCTAAAGCAACCTATGAATCAAAAAATACAGAAGCAAATGATTTTAATGGCGCTTTAATTGGTCTTATTAGTGAATATTCTAAAGCAGTAATAAGTGGAAATGTTACTGGCCCAGGGCAAGAGCCACCAAATTTTTTGAATTTTGCTAAAGGTTTAGTAGGCGGAATTGTTGGAGAAACAGAACCTCTTGGTCGCCGAACATTTCAAGATATAAGCAAAGTAGAACTTAATGCTTTTATAGATAGTATTTATATAGAAACTATTGGACGCAAGCCAACAGAAGAACAACGTTCTGCAAAACTAAAAGAATTAAATAAGATAGTTAAACAGGGTGTTCTTACAACCGAAAGAAGAGTCGGTGGAGAAATTCAATCTAGAACTACTGGTGGCTTTGACCAGCAAGAACAGCAATTGAAACTACAAGAGCAACTTAAAACAGAAAACCCGCTTGAGTATCAGCGCCGTCAGGCTTTTGGATTTATGGATGAACTACAAAAGATTATGTCAGGAGGAATGTAATGGCGGAACCTGGCATATTAACAGCAGCCCAATTGGCTGCACAAAATGCAGCCGCAGAAAAAAGCGGTGTTCTTTCTAATCCACAGTTTGCAGAGCAGATACAAATGCTTCTTGCTCTCAAAGGAATTGATTCTAAATTAGAAGAAGCGTGGCAAGCATATCTGGCTGGTAGATACGATGATATGCAGGCTGCAATTTTGGCTAGTAATTTTTATAAGAATAATAATTCTACAGCCCGTTCTCGTTTGCAGGCTAAGGCTTCACAGCCTGGAGCATATGCCGATGGTCTTAATAAGTATGGATTGGCTACCCGTAAAAGTCTTGTTGCTTCAGGACTTAAAATGGATGCTAAGTTATTTGAAGGGCTAGCAGCCAAAGCCTATGACTCTGGTATGGATGAGAACCAACTTAAAGAATTAATTGTTAATTCTGGTTTGGTTACTGGCTATGGCGGAGCAGTGCTTGGCGATACCTCTGCTCTTAAATCCTATGCTAATTCATTTGGTGTTGGTAAGTATCTTGATGATAAATACTGGACACAGAAATCACAGGATTTATTTCTTGGTAGAACTACCACAGAAGACATTGAAGATGAAGTCCGTAATCTTGCAGCAAGTGCATTTCCTGGATATGCAGACCAAATTAAGGCTGGCATATCTGTAGATTCTTTGGCATCAGCCTACAAAGGTGCTATTGCTAGCGTTCTTGAAAAAGATGCAGACTCAGTTACATTTGAAGACCCACGTCTTCGTGCTGCTTTGCAGTATGTAGGACCAGATGGCAAGCCAGCAGTAAAACCATTATGGCAGTTTGAGCGTGAACTACGTATGACGCCTGAATGGGAGTTAACAAACAATGCAAGGACTACAGTGGATAACCTTACTTATAAGGCTTTGAGTGATATGGGGCTTGTCTAGTGGCTAAAAAAAGAAATCCTACTAAAGTAGCCGTAGAAGAATTTATTGAAAGTTATAATCCTGTTCCAATACCTTCTTTTGACCCTGGTCGTTTTCGTATGGGAGAAGAAGCAGATAGACCTACAGCAGAAATTTCTCGTGATTATGCAACAGAAATTGCTGCATCTACTAAGGCTGCTCAAGATGCTCTTGCAGAAGCAGACCGTTTAGCACAACAAGCCCGTGAAGGTGAAGAAAAAGCAAAGATTCAGGCTGACCTCCAGGCTTCAGAGGCTGCTAGATTAGCAGCAGAAGAAGCAGCAAGAAAAGCAAAAGCCGATGCAGATGCAGCAGCAGCAGCCGCTGCTAAAGCAGCAGCAGAAGAACAGGCTAGACTTGCTGCACAATTAGCAGCAGCACAAGCAGCAGCAAAAGCAGCACAAGATGCAGCGTCTAAAGCAGCAGCAGAGGCAGCAGCAGCAAGAGCACAGGCTGCTCTTAATGCTTTAAATAACTCTATATCAGCATCAGGTAATATAAATGTTGGTGGTAATGTATTTATACCAGGAACTCCTGCTGCGGGTGGTATGGGTGCTGCAGATATTCTTGCTAAACAATATGCAGAACAGCAAGCACAGCGTGAAAAAGAACAACAGATACAACGTGAGTCAATTATTAGCATTATGTCTGACAGACTTACACGCTATAATTTAACTGGACTTATTCCTACAATTAAGCGCCTTGCCCAAGAAGGCGCAACTGAATCAACCATTACTCTTGCGCTACAAGAAACAGAAGACTATAAGCGCAGATTTAAAGCCAATGAAGACCGTATAAAGAAAGGTTTACAGGTACTTACACCTGCTGAATACCTTAATCTTGAAGATGGATACCGCCAGATTCTGCGTTCTTATGGACTTAATCAGTTTGATACAGATGATTATGTAAATCAATTTATTGCAAATGATGTATCTGCAGCAGAACTTTCTAATCGCGTAGTTACTGCGGTTCAAAGAGTCCGTAATGCTGACCCTGTAATTGCTGCTACCTTGCGTGATTACTATGGCATTGGCGATACTGACCTAGTTGCTTATGTTCTTGACCCTAATCAACAGTTCCCTAAGATTCAAACACAGGTGTCTGCAGCCGAAATTGGAGCAGCAGCAAGGCTTCAAGGTCTACAACCTGGGGTTGCTGTATCTGAACAGTTGGCTAGACAAGGTGTTACACAGGCTGAAGCACAGCGTGGTTATGCAACTATTGCAGATATTCTTCCAACTGCTACAAAGTTATCTGATATTTATGGAACAACATTACCTGGATATGGTTTGGCTGAAGCAGAACAAGAAGTATTTAATACCCTTGCTTCAGCACAGCGTAAGCGTAAAGACCTTATTGGTAGAGAAATAGCCGAGTTTGGCGGAGCAGCAGGATTAAGCAGAAGCGCTCTTGGAAGACAAACAGGCGGACAATACTAGATTCCCGACACGGACCAACCAGCCCCGTGCGGTGTATAAGACTGGTAGCAAGAGCCAGCCTATCTACCCCTGGATAGAACTGTGGCTTGCGACTAACAACGAATAGAAAGGGTGGTTGCTATGAGCAACAACTACTGGGATGACGAAGAAGACGAAGTAGAAGTACCTGACCATCAGTTAGATGGCGATGCCTTGGTTAAAAAACTAAGGAAAGCCAAGCGTGCTGATGAGAAGCGTATCAAGGAACTTACCGAACAACTTGACGGATTCGTCAAGCAGAAGCGGGAACAAACCGTCTCTGAAGTCCTAGCAAAAAAGGGAGTAAACGCTAAGGCTGCACGCCTTATTTTGAAAGATGTAGAGGATGCCACAGAGGAATCTATTGATTCTTGGCTCCGTGATAACGGAGATTTAATTGGCTATACCCCACAGGCTCAGAATGAGGATACGCAGAAAGACCTTGCTACATTACGTCAGCAAGATGTTCTAACCCAAGGCGGTATGACTCCAGACAAAGCCGTAGATATGGCATCTCGTTTAGATAACGTAGATTCAATGGATGAATTAATCCACCTACTACGCAACTCCTAATAGTTCATAGTCACTTGGAGGTGACGAAACCTAATGGCAAACCTATATACATCTACCGCGAGCACATCTCTCGGTGGAACAGTTGGCGCCGCAGGTCTAGTACAGAAGGCGTATGACCGCCTTCTAGAATTCGCTCTCCGCTCAGAACCACTACTTCGTTCTGTCGCAGATAAGCGTCCTGCCCGTCAAGCAATCCCAGGTTCAACTGTAGTGCTACAGCGCTATGTTGATTTGGATGCAGCAACTTCAACACTAACAGAGACAACTGACCCAGATGCAGTTGCTCTAACAACTCCGACATCAGTAACCATTACTCTTAACGAGTATGGTAATGCTGTCCTAGTAACCCGTGCTCTTGAGTTATTCTCACTAGCAGATGTAGACCCAGCAATTGCAAACATCATTGCATACAACCTTGCTGATTCTATTGACCAGGTTGTTTCAACAACACTAACTGGCGGAACTAACGTAATCTACAGCGGTTCAACCGCTACAAGCACTGCCACAATTTCTGCTGCAGCAACAATTGATTCAGCAGACATCCGTAAGGCTGTTGCTAAACTCCGTGCTAATAAGGCCAAGGCTCGCCGTGGTTCTTACTACTGGTGCGGAATCCACCCAGAAGTTTCCCACGACCTGCGTGCAGAGTCTGGAAACCTAGGCTGGAACTTTGCTCACATTAACTCTGACCCAGCCGTTAATAACGTATGGGCAGGAGAAATTGGCGACTACGAAGGAGCATTCTTTGTTGAGTCTTCTCGTTTGCCAAATGCTAAAGATGGTGCAGACCAGACCGCTCTCGCTACAACCGCAGTAACCGTTGCAGGTACATCAGCAGGCTTCACCTTCGGTGTTGCTTCTTCTGCTGTTATCGCAACTCGTGCTGAGGTAGGCGACAAGGTTGCTGGAACTGGTATCGCTTCAGGTGCCAAGATTACTGCAATCAGCACATCTGGCTCAACCACTACATTCACTGTAGATACAGCCAACACTGCTGCAGTTACTGCAACAACAGTTGTAACCGTAACTCCAGTAACACGTGTATTTGATACTATCCTCTGCGGACAGCAAGCACTTGCTGAGGCTGTTGCAGAAGAGCCACACATTGTTATCGGAAACGTAACCGATAAGTTGATGCGCTTCCGCCCA
>Ga0222712_10007200_pt1 | contig 10816 bp, 5 predicted proteins | sample C33_657DmetaG_FD_165043 | JGI IMG/M metagenome (GOLD analysis project Ga0222712, IMG submission 165043) | Estuarine water microbial communities from San Francisco Bay, California, United States - C33_657D | ecosystem: Environmental > Aquatic > Marine > Unclassified | place: USA: California... | reverse complement strand
ATTTTTCGATCAGTGGGATAATTTCAGCGGCTCGGCTGATGTGTCCGTTGCCGGTGGCTTGAACTGCGTATAATATTTTCATATTGTATGCGGTTATAATTTCAAGGCGGCGTTTCCGATGATGGCCGCAATGTGTTCGCCAATTACATCTGGTAGCAGGGGTTTCTTTAACAAATTGAGTTCTTCAATTTCGGCTTGGGCTTTGGGTTCTTTTTTATGTGTAATGGGGTGTTGGTAGATTTCCCAAGTTTGCTGGTTGTATTCAAGTGCGGTGAGGTTTTCTATCCAATCGCCGGAGTTGAGGTAAAGCACTTCGCCTTTTTCGGTGCGAACTATCCTTTTTTGGGGCTGGTGGATGTGGCCGCAAATCACGGTGTGGTAATTGGATTCAATGGCTAGTTCTGCCGCGGTGTTTTCGAAGTTGTTGATCCATGAAACCGCTTTTTTAACACTTTCTTTTACTCGTTTGCTGAGGCTCATTCGCTCTTTGCCAAAAAATTGTAGCAGTTGATTGATGCGATGGTTTAGCCAAATGAGGAGGTCATAACCTTTGCCACCGAGTTGGGCAAGCAGGCGGGCCGATCCTTTGGTGGTGGCATCAAATACATCGCCATGAAAAATCCACACACGCTTGCCATCGAGTTGAAGGACCAGTTTGTCATCTAGGAGGATATTTCCGAGCTGTGTGCCTGAATACCTGCGAAGTGCTTCGTCGTGGTTTCCGGTGATGTAATACACTTGGGTTCCCTGTGTACTGAGTTTTAATATTTCCCGGATGACCTGCATGTGTTGCGGTGGGAAAAACGACTTTCTGAACTGCCAAATGTCGATGATGTCGCCATTTAATACCAATATCTCTGGTTCAATGGATTTTAGGTATTGAGTGATTTCTTCTGCGTGACAGCCGAAAGTTCCCAGGTGTAAGTCGCTTAGAACACAAACTTGAACTTTTCTTTTGGATGGTATCATGAATGCCTCAAAATACCATTTGGTATGTTGGAGCAATGCAACGGGATGGTGGTGTTTGTGTTGTTTTGGTGTTAAGGGATGGTTTACAAGGTTAAGGGATGGTTGTGAAAATCGTTAATGTTAAATAAACATATCCTTCTCAAATTGGTAATACTTGGGCTTTGGTTGGGGAGTCATCTTTGTATTGGGGTATATTATACACTTGATGGTAAAGAAGTTATTGATTAACAGGGATATAAGTTGGCTTTCGTTCAACGGTAGGGTGTTGCAAGAGGCTGCAGATGAGCAAAATCACATTTACGATCGTTTGCGGTTTTTGGGGATTTTCTCCAACAATTTGGATGAATTTTTCCGTGTGAGGGTGGCTACGCTCAACCGCATGATCAAGGTTGCGAACAGCAAAGCGAAAATGCATTTGGAGCAACATCCCGACAAAATTTTGGGACAGATTATGTCGATTGTATTGACCCAGCAATCGCAATTTGAGAAAATATATCGTGAGTTGGTGGTTGAGATGGAGTCGCGGAAAATCTATTTTAAAACCGACAAGCAATTGAATAAGGTACAGCGAGAATTCGTTGAGAATTTTTTTGAGGAGAAGCTGCACACCCGCATTGTGCCATTGATGATTGAGTCGATTCCGGCGATGCCACTTTTAAGGGATCGCAGTGTGTATTTGGCTTGTGTTTTGGGGCACACGCAATCGGCGATGATGCATCGCTATGCGTTGATTGAAATACCTGTGGGTGATTTGCCTCGTGTGGTGGTTTTGCCATCGGCCAAGGGTACCCAGGATTTGATTTTGTTGGAAGATATTGTGCGATACAATTTGCCGTATCTGTTTGCGCCTTTTGGGTTCGATAAATTCATGGGGCATTTGATCAAGGTAACTCGCGATGCAGAATTGGATTTGGACAGTGATTTTCATTCCAATTTGATTGATGATTTGGAGAAAGGTTTGAAGAATCGAAAAAAGGGCAAAGCCACTCGATTTGTTTACGACAAGAACATTGATCCCAATTTGTTGGATTTTATGATGCGCAGGTTGGGGTTGAACAAAAAAGACCACATGGTGCCGGGTGGTAGAATCCACAATTTCAAGGATTTCATGGATTTTCCGAAGGAGGTTTTTAATGACTTGATTTCAAGGCCAAAGCCCTTTGTGCATCCCTTGTTGGTGCAGCCTTGTAGGATCATGGATGTTGTTGCCAAGCGCGACGTGATGTTGCATTTCCCTTATCATTCTTTCGATAGTGTGATTGATTTATTCCGGGAGGCGGCGATTGATCCGGCGGTATTGAGCATTCGGGTGACTTTGTATCGCCTTGCGAAGGATTCGAGAATTATTAACGCACTGATCAACGCGGTTCGAAATGGAAAGAGCGTGTCTGTGGTGATTGAGTTGAAGGCTCGTTTCGATGAAGAGGCCAATTTGTATTGGAAGCGCAGGTTGGAGGAAGAGGGTGTTCGAGTATATATTGGGGTGCCAGAGATGAAGATCCACGCGAAAATTTGTGTGATCAAAAGAAGGGAATTCAATAGAACCACTCAATTTGGATTTGTGAGTACCGGGAATTTGAACGAGAGCACGGCTAGGGTGTATGCGGATCATTGTTTGTTGACATCGAACAGACAAATTATGGCGGATATCAATCGTGTATTTGATTGTTTGGAAAAGCCCGTGCCCAGTTTGTTGGCCTTAAAATCGTGCAAAGTGCTGATCCCAGCGCCGGTTAATATGCGTAAGTATTTTGGTACTTTGATTCAGAAACAGGTGGCTTTGGCGAAGAAGAAAAAGCCTGCGTCTTTGGTCATCAAATTGAATAGTTTGTCTGATGAAATGTTGATTGAAGAACTATATGCAGCGGCCAAAGCGGGTGTTCAAACTAGCTTCGTGATTCGGGGAATATTCTGTCCGGTCATGGACCAAAAAGCCTTTAAAAAGAAGCCGCAAGCCATTTCTATTGTGGATCAATTTTTGGAGCACGCGAGGGTCTTTGTTTTTGGATTGGGGGATCAGCAACAAGTGTTTATTTCCTCGGCCGATTGGATGGTGAGAAATCTCGATCACAGGGTGGAGGTTGCTTGTCCGATTATCGACCCAAAGATCAGAGAAGAATTATCACATATTATGAACATACAGTTGAGGGAGAATGAAAAAGCCCGAATTTTGGATGCTTCATTGGTGAATGATTATCGTGAGGCCGGTGCTGAAGATGCGATAGTGCGTTCTCAAACAGCGATATACGATTATTTGAAAGAAAAAGAATACGAGATTGAACCTAGCAGCCATTGATATTGGATCGAATGCGGTGAGACTGTTGGTTTCAGAGGCGGTTCCATATGGCGATTCCGTGGATTTTACGAAGTTGAGTTTGGTGCGAATTCCCCTTCGATTGGGGTTGGATGTGTTCAAGCTGGGTGAAATCGGACAGGAAAAGTCGGATGCTTTGTTGAAATCAGTGAAAGCCTTTCAGTTGATTATGGAGGTGTATGGGGTGGAACGATTTAGGGCTTGTGCTACGTCGGCCATGCGCGATGCATCGAACGGAGCTGAGATTGTACAAATGATTTTGGCGCAAACGGGGATTGCCATTGATATCATTACGGGAAAAGAGGAGGCGGCCATCATTTACGATACGCACATGAAGGATGCGGGTTTGAATGATGATGCCAGATTGTATATCGATGTGGGTGGGGGAAGTACCGAGCTTACGTTGTATTCGCAGGGGGAGAGGGTATTACAAGATTCATTTGATGTAGGGACCATACGGATGATGCACAATCAAGTTTCGGATGAGGTTTGGAACAAGATGAAATTGGCGGTAAAAAACGCTGTGAAGGGCATTAAGCCACTGAAGGTGATTGGCAGTGGAGGGAACATCAATAAGTTGTTGTCGATTTCTAAATCCAAGAATGCTAAGAGTTTGAGTAAGTTGGAATTGGATGATTTTTTGAAAGATATGTTGGGGATGACGGTGGAGGAGCGGATGCACAATTACAATTTGCGCTTGGAGCGTGCCGAGGTGATCGTGCCGGCATTGCAAATTTATACATCCATATTGAAGTGGTCTGGCGCTGGATTGATAGAGGTGCCAAGAATTGGATTGGCCGATGGGTTGATTCGGGAATTGTATTATCAGTAATTACCGCGTTTGGTTTTGTATTCAAAGCGATACGTTTGTAGAAAAAGAGAAGCCCCGCGAACCTTTGGTTCGCGGGGCTTCTCTGTGAAAATGCTATTGATTAATTACTTAACAACAAATTTGCAGGTTCTACCGTGATTGTCTTGAATCAAGTAAACACCTGTAGAGAAATGATTTAACTCAATGCCCTCTGTTTGGTTTTTGCCTTGATAAACCACTTTGCCCAACATGTTTGTGATGGTCATGAAATCTACATTTTTCACGAATACACGATCTGTTGCAGGGTTGGGGTAGGCCATGATGTTTTGATCTGTGTTGATTGTTTCAGTGGCACTAACCAACGTGTTGTTGATTATTTCAAATACGGTGATTGTACCACTGATTTCATTGGCTACAATTACATAAGGTTTGCCTGTGGGTGAGTTGGCATTGCTGATATACTGTATGCCTTCAGGACCTAAATCGCCGGTAAGTGCTGTGTTGCTGCGTGTGTTTTGATAATCTTCAAAAACGGGTGCTGTTGGGTTGGTTACATCGTAGACCATCACACCACCAGTTCTCTCCAATGCAACGAATGCAAAAGATCTACCGTTGATTTCGGCAACTGCAACGCCCTCTGGCTCTGGGCCTTTGGCACGACTTCTACCTTTCAATGCAATACCTTCATTGTCTGCGTTGAATATCCTTCCAACTGCTGGGTGCTTTGAAGTAATCCATTCAAATTGGTCACCGGCATCCCAAACCAAACTCTTGTTTGTGGGGTCCCAGATGCTGAATGAACGTGAACCTACAGAGTAAAGGGCATCGTAATCGCCATCGCCGTCTGTATCGCCTTGTGTGTTGGTAATTCGGAATCTGCCCAAAGCATGGGTTTCTTTCAACATATCGCCCTGAGGAAATTTAGTGGCATCCAATGTTACCGCAGATACTGTGGTTCTCTCGTTCAATGGCGTGTATTCTTTTTCGTCGCCTTCATTGGCAGTGATCAAATACGTTTTATTGTTTACAGTGTAGTTGGCCACACCATCGGGGATGTAAAAAGATTGAACAGGCCAATTGGCAATTAACACGGAGCCACTCACGTCACTGGCATCAAATCCATTGCCGGTAGCATTCATGTTTTTGGTACCCATCGCCCAAATGGCACTCACTGTGTTGTTGCTCAAATCCAACTCTGCGATGGCGTTGTTTTCTTGCAAGGTAACCCATGCTTTAATGTTGTCTGCCGCAACGGTGATAAATTCTGGTTCAAAATCTTGTGCCATTGTGCTGGCGGCATAGAGCTTTCTAACACCTTTTGCCTTTAAATCGGCTTCGCCTGCATTCCAAGATTTGAAATCGATTGTCTTTACCTGAGCCTGAGTTAAGTTGGCCGCACCACCAGAAATATCGATAACGCTGATGCTTCCCTCCGGATCTACCGAATAGTCTAGGTTAGGCTGACCTTCGTTGGCTGTAAGTACTTTTTTGCCATCGGGCGTAAATGTGATCATATCAGGTAATGCACCAACAGTTACTTTGTTGATGTAATCGCCATTGGTACTAAAGAAAACCACTTGGCCATCGAGTTGCTCATTTACATTGGGCGATGCAACAGCAACAACATCGTTCTTCACTGTGATACTGGTGATTCCGCCGTAAGGGGTCATGTCGATGGATTTGATCAAGGTGATGTTTTTTGGGTCGCTGAAGTCTGCGATGTCCATGCGTTTTTGAACGGCACTGGTCATGAATAAGCGCTGTGATTTTGCATCATGTACCACGATTTCGGTTGTACTGCCTAAAGCTGGATTTGGATCGAAGCTCTCAATGTGATTGAGTTCGATGTTTCTGGCTGGGTTGATAATCGCCCTGTCATCGTCTTGAATGTAAATAGTGAAGAAAGGCAACCCAGTGATGATGCCACCCGTTGGGCTTTCCATCAAAATATTGAGGTATTCATCTTGTTCTGATACTTTGTCGTTGAAAATGGGTATCGTAACATCTACAAAGGGTGTGCTGCTGCTGAATGTAACGGTGCTCGATGCAAATGTGTGGTCGGCAGACAGAGCGGTGCTAAATGGCCCAAAGCGAGGGGTTAATTTCACGGTGCCGGTGCCAGGGAACTTCATGTTGATTCTGAGGGTGGCCTGACCTGCAGATTCTTTGACAACCACAAATCGTGTAGCAAAAGAAAACTCTGCGTTGAAATTGAAGTTGAAAGTGTATGGGTTGAACAATTTCCTTGCTTCAGCGTCTTTCACATTGGATACCAACAAACTGTATGGTTGACCTGAAGTGAATGGCGCAGAATACGTTAATGTCACAGTATCGATGCTACCGCCGTTGTTCGACATATTCGCTGTTTGTAAATTGGCGATGCCGGTGTAGTTGGCGATGTCTGTGGCAGAGGTTTTGTCCATGTCGGCGCTAAAAATTACGCGAACAGTTGTGGCGTTGATCAATTCCGCTTTGGTTACCGATGGTGAGCCTGGGAAGGTCCATGTTGGCCAAGTTTGAGCGGCTGATCCTGAAGGTGAACCATTCCAATTGGCGGTATCGTGAATGAGGGTTTTGAGCTGGGCGATGCTGCCTTTCATGGAGCCAGTATACATGGCGTTGGCGGTATTTAAGCCGGTGCCACCTTTGGTTAGTGCATGTTGGATGGCATTGCTAGCATTGGTTAAGGTGCTTGGTAACATTGAAGTGCTACCAGAGCAAATGGTGTTTGCTGTTAACCACTGGTTCGAGCTTAGTGCCGTGATGTGTTTTGGGTTGGCATTGGTGCCAGTGTAAACGATGACTTGGTCGCCGCCACTGCTCAATCCAAATTTGGTGCCTGTGAGGGTTCCAATGTTCACAGATGGAACGTCGTTTTTGATTGAAATTACGGTACCTGAAGCTACACCACTGGCTGGGGCGGTCCATGTTAAACCTCCCGCACATTGAGAAGGTGTATTGGTTGTGAATTTGGCGTCGGTAAATTGAATTTTTGTACCTGGCAAAATGTCTACAAATGTGAGAATAGCAAATTCATCGTCTGTTGTTAGTGCGTTCATGCGGTAGGCTACGAAAGCCATATCGCCTTCTTTGAATGCAGTTTGCTCAGGCAGGGTTTTGAAAGAGATGGCCCCATTGTTTTTGATGATATTCCCAGTACTGTCTGAAACTCCGCCGGCGTTGAAATACAGATGATATTTCTGATTGCTTTTGAAGTTTGATGAAGGTGTAAGTGTTATGGTGGTGCCGTTGATGGTTGCATCAAATGATACTTTTGCGCCACTTGCATCAGATTCTCTCAAGGTAAACAACGTGTCGATGTTACTGTTATCGCACTGAGAACCTGCGCTCAAGCGGATTTTTTCACTGAAAAGATATTGGATGCTGCTGTTGATGGTAACACTAGAGTCATTGTTGGCGATGGAAACAACGTAAGTTGGCGCTACGGTGTCTTTGGCACCTGCAAATTTGATGTCAGTGGCCCCGTCAGTTGCTGAAGTGGTTGTGCTGGTATGGGTTCTTTTAGAGCTGAATTTTCCCAAGGCGGTGCTGAATGTGCCAGAAGCCACGATGTAGTTTGCACCTGGGTCTGCTACAAGGTAAGAGGTTGATGACAGTTTTCCGCCAGTGAAAAGGTCGTTGCTAGGCAGTTGATAACCTGCAGCACCTGCAGCATTGATAGATGTACCAAAAGCACTTCCGTAAAACAATGCATCAATTGGGGCGGTTGTTGAATCGATTTTGGATAAAGAAAGATCGAATATGGCAACTCCGTCGGCAGAGGTGCCGCCATTACCAAATACACCCGATGAGTTGGCTTGGCCGATGCCACCGTCGCCTGCAGTTGTCATGTTGTTGATGGTACGCAATTTGGTGCCATTGATCTTCATACAAGAACCACCTACGTACACGATGTCGCCCTGTTTTACTGTGCCCGAAGTGATTTCAAAGGCATAGGTGATGGCTTTTCCCTCTTTCCAGCCGCGAACGGTTGATGTACCGTTGTTACAAACGATCACAGAATAGGGGGTGTTGGCGAAATTGATGGATTGCGTAGCCACAAGTTCTACGAATTCTTTACAAGAGTCGGTACCTGCGGGGTTGACAAAAATTTCAGAAATGACCAGCGATTGTGATTTTGCTGTTTGGGTAGTGGCTGGCCCAACCAAATATAGGAGGAGCGCAATGCCAAAGTATCGAAATAGATTTTTCATGATTTTTTCATGTCGAATTTATTTCGGATGTATGAGGCGGGCGTGAATGAATGTTTAAGGTTTTGTGAATGAATTGGTGTATGAAATAAAAAATTGTGTTTTGCGTAATGATTTGAAAATGTTTTAATTACATGCGTGATGATTGGCTCGATGGGTCAGATGAGTGTAGTGTTTGGTGAAATCGGGTTTCTCATGAACGTTGATTCGGACGAAGGATTGGCGGTTTGTTTTTGGGGTTGTATGTGTTGAAAAACACTTGGTGATAAAATGATACAAATAGAAAAGGCGGCCAATGGCCGCCCTTTCTATTTGTATTGAGAGGACGATTCTCCCGTGTTTTTAAATGCTTTAACAGCTTGTGTGATTCGTTAGAAAGAATAACGCAATCCCAACTGCATACCCCAAGTGGTTGCAGTGCTCACGATTGGACGGAAACTTTCAACAGGCAATACACCGTTTACAGCATTGAAGTTATAAGTTCCGTTGGTATTGTATTTCAATACACCACCGTTGCTCACTGTCATTTGCTTACGGATACCCCATGCTGGGTTGATCATGTTACCAATGTTCAAGATGTCGGCACTCAATTGCAAAGTGTGCTTGTTCTTGCCAATGTTCTGTGCTACGTCTTGCAACAAACGCAAATCGAAGCGGTGCAACCAAGGCAACAAACCACCATTACGCTCTACGAATTGGCCTTTGTGGGCGCTCAAATATTTGTCTTGTGCTACGTAGGCATCCCAAGCAGCAGCTTGATCAGCGGCTGTGATGGTTTTGGTGCCAATCACCAAGTCAGAGAATTTGATGTCAGAAGATGCGTGAACAAACAACAAATCGTTACCTGTTAAACCATCGTTGTTGATGTCTGAAGAGTATACATAGCTATAGCGACCTGGGTTGTAACCATCGTAAACCAAACTTACAGTGGTACCAAAACGCTTTCCATATTCAAACTTCTTTGAAACGTTCGCGATCACACGGTTGGGGGTAGAGTACTCGGAAATGGCCAACTCTTGTGCGTTGTTTCCACCCACAGTGCGGTTGTTGCTCCAAGCAGAAGCAGCCTGTGAACCAGGATTAGAAGTGATGTCTTTGGTGTTGTTGAAGGCGTAGCTGATTGATCCGGCAAATCCTTTTTTGAAGTTGCGGCTCAAAGTAAATGCTGCGCTCAAACCACTACCCAAATTGGTGTTGCTCAATACCATGGCTTCACGTACAGAACTTACATAAGAACGGCTGGTAGCTTTTTTGTATGCAGCGCGCTCCCATTCAGTACCAGTAAAGAAGGTGGTGTCGGCCATTGCATAGTTGGCGTTATACTGATACACACCGTTCAATTCTTTGGTGTAAATGATGTCAGCAGAGAAGTCCAAATCGAAAGGCAATTTCTTGTCGATACCGATGCTGGTTCTCCAAACTTGTGGGAACTTGAAGTTATTATCAACCTTGGCAAAAGAAGCGCCTGAAGGCAAGGTCCCTGGTGTGGTTGGGAATTTGTTCAAGTAAGCGGTTGGGTCTGCATTGAATACGTAACCGGCCAAATCAGCGGCTTTGGTTACTTCTACCGTGGCTTGCACACCATAGGCATTTGAAGGCTGGTTGGTGAACCAAACAAATGGCAAACGACCTGTGAATACACCTGTACCTCCACGAATGATCAAATCTTTGTCGCCTTTTACATCGTAGTTGAAACCTATACGGGGCGATACCAATGGAGAACCTGTTGGCCAGCTGTTTGGGTTGTATTTGATTTTGTTTCCTGAAGGATCCTTGAACAACATGGCAGTGTCGTACTTAATGAAACCAGCGTTGGCCTTTGATTCAGACAAGTAAATGGGCATATCAACACGCAAACCAGCGGTGATTTTCAATTTCTTGCTGGCACGGAACTCATCTTGTACGTAGCCGGCCAATTGACCGAACGACAATTCAGCACCCACGGGTGTAGCATCGCCACCGTAACCATAGGTCAAGGCAAAAGCAGAAGGAGCGGCACCGTTCAAGAACTGACTCAAAGAATCGTAACGGTAGTAGCTAGTACCGTAGCGTTGGAAAGCGTTACCTACATACATTTGGTCATAAGCAATACCTGCAGTGATGGTGTGCTTCTTCATGTTGTAAGTGATGTTGTCGATGAACGACAAAGTATTGTTGTTCACTTTGTTGTTGTAGCTGAACAATTCATAACCGAAACTGATGTAGTTGTCGCCACCTTTTTTGATGTCTACGAATGGGAATGGTGTACTGTTGGTGCCACGGGCATCGGTGATGCTGGTGTAGGTAGCCAAGAATTGGTTGCTGATTTTACTGCTCAAGTTGCTTTTCAATTCAGCGGCAACTGACCATACTTTGTTATCAAATGAGTAGTTAGAGTTTGCGAAACTCATTGAGTTGTTCGACCAACGGTTTGAAGAAGAGCGTGGGTTTGGAGCAGATGTACCATTCAATACTTGATCGTTGGTGTTGTGCACAGAGTTGTAGCGCAAGCTGAATTTGTGCTTGGTAGAG
>Ga0222712_10007199_pt1 | contig 10816 bp, 5 predicted proteins | sample C33_657DmetaG_FD_165043 | JGI IMG/M metagenome (GOLD analysis project Ga0222712, IMG submission 165043) | Estuarine water microbial communities from San Francisco Bay, California, United States - C33_657D | ecosystem: Environmental > Aquatic > Marine > Unclassified | place: USA: California... | reverse complement strand
CGTGTGCCCCGGACGACGAGCGCGCGCACGACGATGGGGCGTACATCACGCGCGATTTCTCGTCTCGAACGACGTCGACGTCGGTCGTCGACGTCGTCGCGAGCGTCATGGGGAGTCGCGATGTGACGCCATTCGCGCGCTCGCGCGACGACGTCGCGACGATAGGCGCATCAATACGCGCATGGATGCCTTGCTCGCGTGTGCGACGTCCGATGACGTCTATGCGACGATGGAAGATGTGGTGATGTATTGTTGCGACGACAAGCGCGCGCGCAGAGAGGGCAAATTGACGAAACAAGGAGACAAAGAGATCGCCGCGCTGAAATCAAATCTCCTCCGCGTCATGGATGAGCGTCTACGCGCGCCCGACTTTGAGGCGATCGAACGTTTGGCGAATGAATTGATCGATTTCGTGCGATTCGTCGTTCAAACGCACGTTGACGACACGCACGAGCGATCGGAGCGAATGGAGCGAATCGAGTCGCACGCGAGCGTTCGCGCGACGACCAACGCGAAGCTTCGCGCGTTGGTCTGCGCGCGAGCTCGCGACGCGAGCGCGCGTTGGCGCTCGGCGTTTGTCAACGCCCACGCGATATCATCGATGGATTCGTTGCGCGAAGTGGATTGGGTGGTGAAGGCGTCGTCGACGAGCGGCGCGAATCGCGGCTCGGGGCGAAGCGGGAAGGACGTCGTCGTCGCGCGCTTCGCGCTTCGAGTAGCGCCTCGCGCGTGCGATGACGACGAACGTGATGACGAGCGCACGATCGCGTTCGACGTCACGCGCGAGGGCGTGGATGATGTCGTTCGCGCGTTGAGCGAGTGTAAGCGCGCGGTGGCGTCGCTCGCGCGAGACGCGTGACGTCGAACGCGTCTTCGAGCGCGATGTCGTGGAAAGGACATCGACGTCGGGTGATTTGAATTGGTTTGTTTGGGCGTCAAACGCATCGCGTGTGCCACGCGCGAGGTCGTTATGTGCGTGTGCCGCTCCGAATGGTGTGTTTTGAACGCGGGGGCGACGGTTGCGTCGGGAACGAGCGTCGCGTTCGCCAGCCAATTTTGCACGATGCGCGCGCGTGCTTCGATTCGAATGTTCACAGCTTTTGAGGCGTACGGTAAGTCATGGGTGGGCGTGTCGAGCGAACGCACGCCGCGCGTGAGGTCTTCGATTGCCGTGTACGTGACGCGCGCATTCGGCGCGTTGAGCCTCGTTTCGCTCCCACGACCGTCGAACGTCTCGTTGAGTTCGATCGCTCAACTACTCGCGAAAAGGCTGGATACCACACGCACGCGTCGGCGTACTTGAAATTATGCCACATTCTTCGTTCCCAGTCACGCATCTGCTTCACTTGCTTCACCCGCTTCAACAGGACGTCGCCCGTCGCTCGCTCGGCTCATCGCGACGTTCAGCTCCAGCGCGTTCGAACCTCTTCCACCCGCCGTTCATGCCTGTGTGACGTCATGACGTCGTCACGACATCGATGGAACAACCGCGCACCAAACCAACACAGGGCTTGAGCCAAATGATTTGGCGAACGATTCGCGCCGCCGCGGAATGGTAGCTTTTTGAATTTTTGAATTCCACGCGCACGCGTCACGCCCACGAGAACCGGGGAATCGCCCCGGCGCTTCGCGCGCGTGATGCGCTAGCTAAAACGCGCGCATGAAACGCCGTTTCCGTGGTTTTTTTTTTGTATCATGGTTTCGCACTTGACGTTTCATGTCCCGAGTGACCGTTCACTTTCAAACGCGAACGCGAAACGCCACATCGCGCGCGCACCATGGCGAGCGCCGTCGCGCCGCCCGACGTCAACGCGCCGCCGTCGAAAGAGATGATAGAAAATATCCTTCACTTCCTCAAAGCCTACTCGACGGTCATGAAAAACTACGCGGTCATCTTGGACTGGATCGCGGCGGAAGAGGAAGAGGAAGCTGAGCTGCGTCGGCGCGAGACGCTCGTCGCGCGCGCGCGAGACGACGCCGTTCGCGTTCGGCGTCCACGCGCGCCCTATCGGCGGACAGCGAGGAATGGTAATGGCGATGCCGTCGGGAACAAGAAGTGGTTCAGGTCGTGGCGCGGCGCGTACGCGGCGTACGAAGACCTTCGCGAACCCGCGTACTACGTCGAGCGCGTCGACGAAGACGTCGTCAAGCGACGCGAGCTCGAATACAAAATACGGTTACCGTACTCTATTTTTTACGCACTGTACGAGGAGATGAAACTCGATCCCTTCATGCGCGAACGTGAAACCGCCGCGCCGTTGAAGGTGAAGTTGATCGCCGCGCTTCGTTTCCTCGCGCTCGGCTCTCAGTGGGATGGGATGGAGGATGCAGTGGACGTCAGCGCTCGCACGTGCAGGTCTTGGTTTCAAAATAAATTCATTCCATGGATGATGAAAAACAAATACGACGCGTACGTGACGCCCCCGACGACGTCCGAAGAAGTCGCGGCGCTCATGGCTCCGTGGACGGAAGCTGGTTTTCCTGGTTGTATTGGTTGTGTTGATGGAACCCATCTCGAATGGGGCGGCGCGCGCGCGGGGAAAAACGACCGGAACATTGGTAAAGAAGGATACTCTACCATCGGAATCAACGTCACCGTTGATTACTGGGGCCGCATCATGTTCGTCTCGACGAGAGTGCCGGCCTCATTCGATGACAAAATATTCATTAGCCTTGACGAGTTTCACAACGTCGACCTTGAAGAAAATCCGATCTTCACCAATCAAACGTTCGAGTTGCTCGTCGATAGTAAGGGGCATCGGACGAGTGAGCGTGGCGTGTACACGCTTGCGCCCCCTGGTGGTTATCGCTGCTGGAGCACGACTATACATGGCTTCACCAACGCTGTCCCTGAATCTTGGGATGCCAAGTGGACTCAAATGCACGAAAGCCTGCGCAAGAAAGTTGAATGCGTGTTCGACATATTGAAGAAACGTTGGAGAATTCTTCAAGACGAATCTGTGTGTCGCGATGAGCGCGTTTTCGAAAATGTTTTCAAGGTTTGCTGCTGCCTTCACAACATCATTCACGATGAGCAAACCGCGCGCACAGCGCGCGGGGAAGCCCCGTTCCAGGAAGATTTCAATCTCGCTGACGACGACGAGCTGCGTCAGGTACGTAATAACAGCAGCCTCGTGCCCATACCGCAACATTGCGACGTACCGTCGTTGGACCTCGCCACAGACCTGCGGCGTCGATTAGCGACGCACTTTGAGCGACGCTTCGCCGTCGATCACAACACTATTCCCTAGCTATTGTACCCATTCAGACCGCTACCTTCCATCCATCACCAGGCTCGCTGTGCACCGTGATAACGCAAACTAAGGCGTTCGATTGTCAAGACGTATCGGCGGCCGCGCGCGTTGACGCTCGCGCACTTCCCCCCCCCCCAGACGACGGACGGACGGGACGGCACCCCCAGACGACGGATGCGATCGACCACCACGCGATCGATCGATCGAATGCCATCGCGACATGACGTTGAATGATTTCGATATTTTCCTCGATCGCGACGACGACGACGACGAGGAGGAGGACGACGACGACAAGGACGACGACAATGGGACGATGAGCGCTCACCGAACGGACTTGGGGCGAGCGAGCGCGGATTCGGCGAACGCGCGCGCGCGCGAACGCGCGCGCGGCCACCGCGCGTGGACGCGAGAGTCCTGGGCGCTGGACCCGGGAATATTCGACGTCGTTCGCGAACGACAAGAGGGAGATGAGGCAACGGACGATGAACGTGGGGATGGTGAAGGGAATGCCCCGGCGCGCGCGATGGATGACGACGGAAAGGAGGGAGGGGAGACGTGCGCGGTGGATGGGTGCTCGGCGCGAAGGAGCGAGTTTCGGGGCGCGGGTTTGTGCGAGAAACATAGACACGCGAAATCGTTCGTGATTTCAGGCGCGAATGGCGGCGCACCGATGCGTTGGTGTTTTTATTGCCATCGCGCGCACGACGTCGGGGCGTTTTCCTCGGTTTCGAGGTCGATTTGTCATGAAAAGTTTACGTTGCGGAGGGAACGGCGCAAGGCGGCCAGGGTGGTGCTCAATGAATCCGCGGTGGGGGAGAAAAAGAGCGATGACAGCGGAGAGACGTCGATTGCGGAGCGACGGAATGCGGAAAATGCGGAAGATGGAACGTTGCCCATGTTGGTGGCGGCGCTCGGCGTGCACGTCGCGCAGGCGGCGCCCCACGGCGCCGACGCCAAGTTTTGGGTCGCGCACCCGCGCGAGTTACAAGAGCGGATGGACATGTGGAACTTAGTGCGGCGATTGAATTCTCAGGACGAACCAGCGGGAATGTACGGGACCATCGTCCCGGGTTGCGTGCGGCTCACCGTGCGCGGTTGGCGCTCGATTGAACGCTTGCGATCCGAGCCGAGTCTAGAATGTCGGCTCCGACTCGCTTTCGGGGATGAAGTTTCCACAATTGGCGACGTGTTGTACAACGCTGTATCGGTGAGTGAGATGAAAGCGAGTGAATTCGCGCCGCGGCGCGTCGATGCCCACGGCGGAGTCTTCGTGAGCGCTGAGGCGTGCGAGGCGGGAGGCGACGGCGACGGGAGACGACTAGTCTTGGTCGACGCCAAGACGCCATTCGCCGTCGACAGCCTCGGGAAAATCGTGCGCTTTTTCTCCGAGTACATCGATTGCGAGAAGACGAGCGATACAATGTCGCGCGTGGTCGTCGTGGACGTGCTGTCCAACGCAAAATCGTCGTCGAATGTCATCGATCATGTGCTTTCAGTGCAAGTCGGAGGATACGGAGCGGCGTACGAGCACTACGCCGTCATCACGGACGAAGACATCGCTCGCGAGCTCAAAACCCTCGAAGCGTCGGTAAGCGATGACGTCAAGGCGCGCAAATCAATGAGAGATTTTGCGCTGGACTACGTCTGGCTCTCGAGCACGGTCGATAGGGCGATGTTGTACGACAACGACGACGTCGCGCGAGCGAGATTCATCCTCGCTTCGGCGCGCGTCATTTTGGACGCCGCCGCGAATGCTAACATCGTGCGTGCCGCGCGCACGCTGGAACGCCTCAAATCTTTAGAAGAGGAAATTGAGGAATTGGCTAAGCATCACCTCCACGAGGAGACGACAGAGATTGCATGGCGTTGTCAGTCCTCGTCCATCGCCGTTAGTGGACGCTCGACGAGCGCCGCGATCCCTGGTCTTTGAGCGCGCCTCGGCATTGCGCTGAGAACCGAGTGTACATACAAAACGTTTATTAGCAGTTGAAAGTAGTTGCAATTCGAGTTATTTCACTTGATACAGAATACACTTATGTTGTCGAGCACGTGACGTCTGTGGCAAACGTTCGAACGAGCGAGACACAAACGCATCGTTCGATTACTAACTGTATTCATTCTAAATTACTAGTTTTGCCTGCGCACGTCGAACTAGTTCAACCTCTTGGCGACGAACCAACCGCGCAGCAGCGCGACCGACTAGACCTCCGCCCGCCGGCGGCTGCTCATCGTTTACCGGAACGTATAAATCGCTCAAATCGCCATATCGCGCCATGCGTGCTGCCAAGACGCGCCGCAGTATAGACCTACCCGTGATCTCACCTTCTTGTTCGTCGCTAGTTTGCTCCGTGGTCAATCCAAGCGCCACGGCTACCTTGGCCATCGCCTCGATGAGCTCGAGTAATTCAGCATCCACCTCGCCGTCGCCTTCGATCTCAAAGTATTTTCCATCTTCAAAGAAATCCACGTCTATCTTCTTCGCCTTGAGCGCGTCGTACACGGCGCGCATGAATTCTTTTCCATAAGCGTCTTCAAAGTGCTCGATGTCGATCGCCACCACGACCAGTTCCTCGTTGTGCTGCTCACAAAATCCATACTTGTGCAGCAACGACGAGTTGCTCTGCGCGCCAAAGGTATTGAACAACTCCTCCCCAGCCTTGATAAACTTCACGGTCTTAATCACCAGATCACCGTCGTCGTTCCCATCACCGTCGCCGTCGCCGTCGCCGTCGCCGTCGCCGTCAAACGCTTCATCAGAACCCTCTTCATCGGACGAATCCTCGATGCCGAACACTGCAACCGAGTTCTCGCCTGAGCGATGATTAAACAGGTCGGCGCACGGCACCAAACACTCACCGTACGAGCCGCCGACTGTTTGCGCGCGCGTCGGTAAGTCCACGGTCACCCAGCGAAAAAACTTTCGCTCCAAACGCACCGTAAAACGCCCGCGACGCCGCTATCGACGCCACGATTTTAAACGCCTCTATATCACACAACTCTTTCGGAAACACCTTGGCGTGCGCCTCGACGATCGGCGCGATGTACTGCTCGTAATCCTCTTTAAACGCCTCGTCGTCCTCGCGCAAATGCCGTTCGAGCTCCGTACCGCGCAACTCGCGGCGTAAATCCTCCCCCCAAAACATCGGCAACGTCCGTTCGCCTCGACGCGGAAGAATCTTAAAATACCCCCCAAACTTCCCCTCTTTCATTCCCCGTCGTTCGTCCGCGATCGCCTTCGCGCGTTCCGCGAGCGCGCTCGCGTTCAACGCCAAGCCGCCGCCGAGCGACGCCGACCGAATCGCAGTCGAGCTCGAGCTATTTCTCGCGCACACCACCGTATTCTTTGGTATCACAAACACCACCACTCCCGGGGCGAGGTCTTTTTTCGCTCGCACGCACCGATGTCGCGCGTGTTCGTCCGTTTCCAACGCCGATTCGTTCGCCAACCGCGCGCTCGCGTGGCTTTCAATCGTCACATCCTCGTCGTTCACGTAGATGTGGTGACGTTGACACCACAGTAAAAACTCGCGCACGTCCTCGTCCTCGTCCTCGTCGTCGACGCCGCGAGGAAGTTTTTGTTTTTTCCCTCGCTCTCTCGTGCGCGCGCGCGTCATCGCTCTCTCGCGATGCCACGCCATGCGATGCGTCCGACGATGGGATGCGATGCGATGGGACGACGTCGGGCGTCGCGCGTACGTGCACATTCTCGGACATTCAAGTGATACTGTATTACGGAAAGGTCTATCAATGTATGCTCTTTATGAGCGATATCACACCATTTTTCGTCTTTTCGGACATTCAATTAATACTGTATCACGTAAACCTGAACATGTCGGCTCTTTATGAGCGATATCACACCATTTCTCGTCTTTTCGGACATTCAATTAATACTGTATCACAAAACAATCGATCACAATGGACGCTCTCGACAAACCCCCCCGCGGCATCGCCCCGTCGTCGGTCGATCGCGCGAGAGAACGCATCGATCGACGCCACGCGGTCGTCGACGCGCGAGCGATGGCGTCGACGTCGACGTCGTCCACGCACCCGCTGTGGGCGAAGCTTCGCGCCTCGGTCGCCCCCGCGAACGCGGAAACGCTCGGACGAACAGAGCAACGGACTGGGGTGGACGACTCGGGGTGGCAACCGAAGAATTCAAATGCCGCCCGATTTCGCCAAGCCGCGATAGAGGCGCTACGAATGAAGATGAAAGCGAACGAAACGAAGGAGGTGGTGAATGAGATCGCGTTAGAGAGGAAGGCGAGCGGAAAGAGCGAACGGAGCGATGGAGGGTCGATGCGAGGAGAGGCGGCGCGACGGGCGTCGGCGGCGCGAGGAGGGGAACGCGATCGCGTCGCGAGCGCGAAAGGGGAAAGTGCGAAAAGTGATGGATCGCCGTTGAGTTCGATCGATGTGAGTTATTATAAGAGTAGATTGGCTCGAGTAGAGGAGAAGCTTGCGAAGGAGAGCGCCAAGGTGAAGTCGACGGTGAAGTATTACGAGGAGCAATTTGAACAACAGGCAAAAAAGTTGTACGCCCAGGCGGAGGCCGAACAAGCGGAGCTGAGCGAGGAGTGTTCGAAGTTGAAAGCGCAAGTGGAATGGCTGAAAACCACGCAAGAGACGCTCAAGAGCGAACGGGCGGCGCGCGAAGGCTTGGAGAAGGAATTGCGCGCGTTGCGCGAGGACGGGGACAAGACAAAGTCAGCGGCGTCGTCGGATGTCTCGGCGCTCGAGATCGAACGACTCAAGAGCGAGGTTGTGCGATTAAAGGAACAAATGGAGTTGTCGACGACGAAAGCGAAGGCTGTCGCAGAGGACGGGACGGAGGTGAAGATTTTGCAGGACCAGCTTGATGCCGAAAAAGCCAAGTCAGCCAAGGCGGAGAAACAGCTCGAGGCGATGCGAGAGGATTTCATAGATCCCGCCGAGTTTGGGCTGGTACAAAAAAAGTTGTACGTCGCCGAGTCAACGCTAGCAAAGACGCAGGCTCAGCTCGAGCAATCACGCTCGAGCGTCGATGAGAATCAGCAAATTAAGGCGAGACTGGACGTCGCCGAAAAACTCGTCTTCTCACTCAAAGACAAGGCAAAGCGCGTGGATGAGTTGGAGAAGCACGCTTTGGACGCTGTACGCGATCAGGATTCCCTCAGAGACGCGTATGCTAAACTTCAAACCATGACGGATAAGGTTCTCGCGATTTCATCGGAGAAGGAGGTTCTCCTTCGAAGTGTTGCGCAAAGCGCGCACATTGAGGCGCAACTCACTGAAACGCGTCAAGAGCTTAACCGAACGCAAAGCGTCTTGAACGCGGCGCAAGTTGATAAAACAAACGTGGAGATGAACTGCAAGTACGTTATTGATGACGTAGGTCGCATGTTGCGTGATCAAATTGTGAGCGCGACGCGGTGGGACGCACGCATGATTGCGGAAATCGATGAGGCGAACGCGGAGCACGCAGAAATACGTCGTAACACCCTGACTCTCGTCGCATCAGCCGAAGCCGAAGCGAAAAAAGCGCTGCGTGAATCCGTCGATATGGTTCATTCAGCTCGACGAGCGTTACAAGACGGTCACAAGAAATCTGAGCAAATCATCGAAGACGTGATCAGACAAGATCGTCATCGAGTATCAGATGAGGCGATGGCGATGAAGAGCGAACTCGTTGAAACCAAGCGTCGTTTGATCAAGGCGAACAGCGAGATCGATGACTTATCAGAACAAGTTCGGGAGCTTCGCATCCAATCGCACCTGGCGAAGGACGTGCACGCCGCAGCGATGGCAACATCGTCCGCTGCACCTTCTGTCGACACTGCGCGAGGGTACGATAGCGAAGATCCCTTGCCGCAGTACGCTAAACAAGAATCAGACACGTACCGCCGCAAGTTGCGAGTCGTGCAGTTGCAACTCTTAGTCACCAAGGCGCTCAAAGCAAGCCAAATAAGCGTTACAGAGCCGTCGCTTGAACGGGCGACTCTCGACGAGGTGGAAAGCATCATGGAAGTTTTACGCACCGAACGGGAAACATTAAAAGGTGAGAACGCGCGCCTGAGACTGGAAATCATGGCTCTCAAGTCCGCTCCGACGCAGACGAGTGAAGATGTATCCGAAATCGAACATTTGTTGCACTCGCGCAACGAGCTCATGCAGCAGCTTGAGGTCGCTACCGACGAGCTCGAACGGTCGCGAGTGCGAATCGAAAAGCTCGAAACCGAAAAATCTAACAGCAAGAAATCGAAAATCGAGCGAGAGGACGAATTGGCAGCTGCGCTCATCGCCGCTAAACATGAAGTGGAAACCACGGAGCATGCGCTGAAGCAGCTCAAGCTTGCACATGTAAAGGCACTTGAATCCGTCGCTGACGATGTGGGCACGACTGCCAAAGCAAAGATGGATGACTTACGTCAAGAACTGCTGGCCTCGAATGCGATGCGCGAGAAAACGTCAGCTGCGTTATCCATCGTTGAAGATGAGCTCACTGTCAGCCGCTCTGAGCGCGACGACGCTTTGAATAACTTGCAGATAGTGAAGGAGGAGTTATCGCAGATGCGCCTTACGTTGAAAGACATGGCAAGTTCTAGAACAGAAATCCTGGGCGCTGGTCAGAAGGAAGTTAAGGCAAGAGACAAAGAATTACTCGCCGTGCGTCAAGAGCTGGTGGCAGTTAAATCAGAACGAGAAATTCTGTCTGCTGAGATTGACAAGCTCAAGAGCAAAGTTGTCGACGCACATTCGCGGCTGAGTGACTTCGAAAATCAAAAGAGCCAGTGGGAATCGATCGAATCAGACCGAACAAAATCGTCGAATTCGGTCACAAAACTCGAAGATGAACTGATTATTGTTGCTAGTGAACGTGACGCATTGCAAACGGAGCTCCAAGTTGCGCAAGCTGAGCGCGACAGGCTTCGCAAGGAACTCGAAAGTTTGCTCGCCAAACTGTCAATGTCCGAGGAGTCCACCAAGTCAGAGCTCACGCAAAGTCGAGCAGACGTAATCCTGGCAAAAGAATCGCTTGCGGCAGCTCAAGATGAGCTCGAAGCCATGAGAAAGTCATACGTTGAGTCTGTCAAGGAAAATGAAAATCAACGGATCGACGTAAAGGTTGCAAACAAGTCGCTTGAAAAGGCTCGTGAGGAACTCGGAGAGCGCGAAGTGGAGCTTAAGCTCGCCCTCAAGGCTGCTGAAGACCGCGAAGCGGCGCGCGCCGAAGCAGCATTCCTCGTGGAGAAGGCAACTGTCGACCTTGGGACCACTAGAGCGCAGCTTGAAAAGACTGAATCGGAACTGGTGAGCCTGGTTGACGTTGTCGAGAGAGTTCAAGCAGAGGCGCAAGCGTTTGAAGATAAGATTGCGCAAATTCAACAACATGTCGCCGTGACAGAAGAGCGATTGGAAGAGTCTTTGAAGAACGCAGATCAGTTACACGCTGAGCGCGACGTGGCGAATGAAACTTTGGTTAAAGCTCGTAACGAGCTCGCCAAGGCTCAAGCACACTCGCAACTTCGAGAAGCGCGACTCATCGAATTGCAACTTCAGTTCGATACGCTCACGAATGATTTCAA
>Ga0222712_10007198_pt1 | contig 10820 bp, 8 predicted proteins | sample C33_657DmetaG_FD_165043 | JGI IMG/M metagenome (GOLD analysis project Ga0222712, IMG submission 165043) | Estuarine water microbial communities from San Francisco Bay, California, United States - C33_657D | ecosystem: Environmental > Aquatic > Marine > Unclassified | place: USA: California... | reverse complement strand
TCTCCTCGCATTGAACAATAACCATGAACCTGAAAGTATAGAAGATGCACTAAAGACCTACAGTGCCATTTTGTTGCCAGGGAGAAATCAAACCGAAAACATAAATCGCCTCACAAATCTTGTGCGGGATGAATCCCTGCAATCCAGGTTGGACAAGGCATTGGCTTCAACGCAATCCGCATCAACCACTCAGGAAGACATGACTGGAGGGTCTGACATGATGGGTGATGTCATGGCACGGAGCAAAGGGAAGGGAAAGGGGGAAGGGAAAAAAATGCCTGCTATGGAAGCAGCTGTTTCAGGACAGGTGGCCCATGTGGTGGGCATCATTATTGGTTCACCAGAGTTTCAACGAAAATAATTACTTGCCATGGCCAACAGAAGAGCATTCATGAAATCAGGTGCTATGGCAGTTTTTGCCACAGGATTGGGTGGTATTCCCTCCTTCATTGCCGCAGCTGCTGGTGAGCGGAAAATCATCCCGCCCTATAAAAAAGCAAAAACACTGGTCTGTATTTTTCAAAGGGGCGCGATGGATGGACTGATGGCCGTGACCCCCTATGCCGATCCAAACCTAAAATTGCTGCGTCCAGGTTTATACATGAGCCCAGCCCAAACTGAAGGAAAGCTTTTTGACCTGGATGGAAAATTTGGCCTGCATCCTTCATTGGGTTCACTGTCCACCTATTTTACAGAAGGCCGCATGGCGGTTGTGCATGGTGTGGGCAGTCCCAACAAAACAAGAAGTCATTTTGATGCGCAGGATTATATGGAAAGCGGAACGCCCAACAGCAAAAGCACGGCCAGCGGATGGTTGAACAGGGCAGTGGGGCTTACGGGCCATGACGCCACACCTTTCAGCGCCGTCAGCCTTACTGCTGCATTGCCCAGGGCCATGCAGGGTGATCATGATGCGCTCGCCATCAACAACCTCGAGGAGTTCATGATCCAGATGAAAGGCAATCCGCTCGCAGGCAATATGGCTGCCAATTCTTTTGAACAATTGTACGACCAGACCTCCAACCAATTGTTGAAGCAATCGGGCAAGGAAAGTTTTGAGGCCATGCAAATGCTGGACCTCAAATTGGTTAAAAATTATACCCCTGTATCCGGAGCCATCTATCCCAATTCTCCCTTGGGAAAATCCTTGAAACAAATTGCCATGCTGGTCAAGATGAACATCGGAATGGAGGTGGCTTTTGCTGAATCCGGAGGATGGGATACACATTTCAACCAGGGTACAACCAATGGATCCTTTGCCAGAAACCTGAAAGATTTTTCAGACAGCATTGCTGCATTTTGGAAAGACATGGAAGGCCACCAGGATGATGTCACGGTGATGACCATGACTGAGTTTGGTCGAACAGTTCACCAGAACGGAACCGGCGGAACAGACCATGGAAGGGCAAGCTGTCTTTTTGTATTGGGCAATGATGTTCGGGGCGGAAAAGTGTACCACAAGATGGGTTCTTTGGACAAGGCTTCGCTGGAAGACAACAGGGATCTGCCGGTGACAACAGACTTCCGATCGGTGTTTGGTGCGGTGGCAAAAAAGCACCTCAATGTGGTGGATACGGCCAAACTTTTTCCGGGATACGAAGGTGATATGCTTTATCTTTAAAAGCATAATTCATCAAACGGCCTGGGCCTTTTTCATGCAGTTACATTTAATCGATCTTGCAGTCATCGGCTTGTTTTTTCTGAGCATGTTGGTGATAGGCATCATGTCTTATTACCGCAGCAAAAGTGCAGAGGATTATTTTGTTGCAGGGGGCAAACTGCCCTGGTGGCTGGCCGGAATTTCTCACCATGTTTCCGGGCACAGCGGTGCGGTATTTGTTGCCTATGCGGCAGTTGCTTTCACACACGGTTTTACCATCTATGTCTGGTGGGCATTGCCTGTAGGGGTCGTAATCATTGGTGCCGCAGGAATCTTTCCGGTCTATTGGGTGCGGTTGCGCAAACAGTTGCAGATTCAGTCTCCGCTGGAATACCTCCGCATCCGGTACAACCTGCTTACCCAGCAGGTTGTGGCCTGGAATGGTGTGTTGCTCAAGGTTTTTGATGTGGGTGCAAAATGGGCTGCGATTGGCATCCTGCTCAAAGTGGTTGCAGGCATTCCCATGGAGACAGGCATTATGGTTTCAGGCGTTGTAACCCTTGTCTATGTTACGTTTGGAGGATTATGGGGAGTGATTGTCACAGATTTTATCCAGTTCATTGTACAGGTGATGGGCGGTATCGTGATGTTTGTGCTGGTAGTGAACAGGCTGGGCGGAACGGACTCCATCACGGGTATCTGGAAACAGCTTCCACCACAACACCATCAATTTTTCAATGAGCCTTATTCTATTGGATTTGTGCTGGTCATGTTCTTCCTTTATTTCCTGAGTTACAATGGAGGAAGCTGGAGCCTGGCGACCCGTTATATTTCTTCGCCCACAGAAAAAGAGGCCTCAAAAGCCGCATGGCTTTCCGGTGTGTTGTATTTGATATGGCCCCTGATTTTGTTCTTTCCCATGTGGGCTGCACCCCTCTTGCTTCCTGCAGGAACCGTTCCTTCAGAATCCTATGGCTGGCTGATGCTTGAGGTTCTTCCCACAGGCATGATAGGCCTGGTCATTGCCTCCTTGTTTGCTGCAACCATGGGCATGACTTCTTCAGATGTCAATACAGTAGCGGCTGTCATCACAAGAGATATCCTGCCCGTACTTTCCAAAAAATTCAGCAACGACAAATATGCATTGCGCACGGCACGCATCACCACTTTTGTTTTTACATTGGCAACACTTGTCATTGCATTGAATTATCAGCGGTTTGGTGGTGTACTCGGGCTGATTGTCAACTGGTTTGCAGCCCTGCTCGGGCCAACCTCTATGCCTTTGTTGTTCGGACTCTTGCCGATGTTCAAACGGTGTGGTCCAAGAGCAGCCATTGCCTCCATTGTTGCCGGACTGATCACTTTCATCATTACCAAGAACTTGCATTTGGGCAACCTGGCCCTGGAAGTGGGATTGCCCACCATGGTCTCAGCACTGGTATTCATTGGCGCAGGCTTATTGACAAAGCAGGTACCTGAAAAAGTGGAGGCACTTGTATTGGCACTGAAAGAAAAAGGAGAATAATCAATAAATCAATAGTGGGATGAGCGATAAAAAATTTGGATTTGGAATCATTGGTGCTGGAATGATTGCGCATGTTCATGCCAAGGCCATTGGGGCCATCGGTAATGCAACATTGATTGGATTGCACAGCCGAGGGGTTGAAAAAATGGAGGCTTTTGCTACTCAGCACAATTGCAAGGCATTTGATACACTGGATGATATGTTGGCGGATCCTGCCATAGACATTGTTTGCATCTGCACCCCTTCCGGAGCGCATGAAGATCCAACGCTTCAATGCATCCAGGCCGGAAAGCATTGTTTGGTAGAGAAGCCGCTGGAGGTTACGCTTGAAAAATGTGATAGCATCATCGCAGCATCCAGACAGACAGGGATGAAGGTGGGTGTAATTTTTCCTTCGCGTTTTTATGACCAGGCCCTGTTGCTCAAGAAGGCAATCGATGAGGCGAAATTTGGTGATATTGTTTTGGGCGATGCCTATGTAAAGTGGCACCGCAGCGAAGCTTATTATAAGTCTAATCCCTGGAGGGGGACCATCGCATTGGATGGTGGTGGTGCACTGATGAACCAGGGCATCCACTCGGTGGATCTTTTACAATGGTACATGGGTAAGGTAGAATCAGTGCAGGCTTTCGCAGGGAACAGAAGACACAAGGGAATTGAAGTGGAAGATACGGTTGTTGCTGTTTTGAGATTTGCCAATGGTGCGATGGGCAATATCGAATGCTCTACTGCCATTTTCCCCGGAGATTTGAAACGGATTGAAATCAATGGCACGGTGGGTACTGCAGTGCTGCAAGAAAGCAATTTGACAAAATGGGATTTTCTTGAAATGACTGCCGAAGACAAGCAACTCAATGAAGACATGAAAGGAAATGCACTGGCACATGGGGGCGGTGCTTCCAACCCTGCAGACATCAGTTTTGTTGGACACCAGCGGCAGATTGAAGACATGATCCATGCCATCGAAACCGATACCCAGCCCATGGTTGACGCAGTAGAAGGCAGAAAGGCCGTGGAGATTGTGCTGGCCATTTATGAAAGTGCAAGAACAGGAAAAATGGTCCATCTCCCTCTCTCTTAAATCATCAGTCAATCAGCACCATGGCACCCATTCAACAATTTACCGCAGACCATTTGCATGTCAATGTGTATACTACCAGAGACCAGATGGGCATGGCTGTGGCAACTGCAGCATCAACTACGATCAAGCAGTTGCTGAACAGTAAAACATTTGTCAACATCATTTTTGCAGCAGCGCCTTCGCAAAATGAAATGCTCTTGCATCTTTCAGGTGCTGATGGAATTGACTGGAGCAGGGTAAATGCTTTTCACATGGATGAATATGTTGGACTGAATGAAAACGCACCACAGCGATTTGGTCATTTTTTAGACCTTGCCATTTTTGGAAAGCTGCCATTTCATGAAGTGCATTATATCAACGGAAACGCATCCAACCCTGAAGAAGAATGCATTCGCTATGCAGCATTGCTGGAAGCCAATCCTGTAGACATCGTTTGCATGGGGATTGGAGAGAATACCCATATCGCTTTCAATGATCCGCATGTGGCTGATTTCAACGATCCATCTATGGTAAAGCTGGTCGAGCTGGATGAAGTGTCTAGGATGCAGCAGGTCCATGATGGTTGTTTTGCATCTATTGAGGATGTTCCCCGGATGGCCATCACCCTTACTGTTCCTGCATTGATGCGGGCGGCATCCATTTTCTGCGTGGTACCGGGCATCAACAAAGCAATGGCGGTAGACCATACGATCAATGCCGATGTCAGTGCAGTATATCCATCCACCGCATTGAGGCTTCATGAAAATGCAAGCCTTTACCTTGACGAGAAAAGTGCCCCTCAACGTCATAAGAACAATTAAAGGCTTGATCAAAACCAATTGAATACCAAGGGATAGAGCTATAAAATCCGTACATTTAAAAATAATTTAATAACTGGCACCACCAGTGCAGTTCAGAATAAAATATCATTCATGTTTTTTCGCTCATGGTTATTATCTCTTTTGTTTGTTGTATGTAATTTCAATGCAAATGCACAGAGCCAATCAGCTCAATTCAACAACTGGAAGAAAGTGGGTGAATTCCCTGCAAAAAATGGCATTCCTTCAATAGGGTTAGCAGGACAAAGTGCAGGACTGAATGGGGGTTACATGATTGTTGCAGGGGGTACAAATTTCCCAGTCAAGTTCCCTTGGGAAGGTGGTAAGAAAGTCTATTACGATGATATTTTTCTCTTCAGAAAACAATCCAATGGAATGCTCGATTTTTCTGGGGCCCATAAACTTCCCATGAACCTGGGTTATGCAGCAACAGTCAGCACTGAAAAGGGTTTGGTGCTTGCTGGGGGTGAAAATGAAACGGGCATCCTTGGACAGGCAATGATCATGCAAGTGGTCAAAGACTATAACGAAATAGCTATTTTGCCAGATCTTCCATTGCGTTTGACCAATGCAACTGCCGTAGCATACAAGTCGAGGATTTATCTGATCGGAGGAGAAACAGTTACACATGTTTCTGATAAGGTTTTTGTGTTGGATTTGGACAACATCAAAATGGGTTGGAAGATTTTGCCTTCAATCCCCCGGCCAATCAGTCATGCTGTTGGTGTATTTATTGACCAAAAGCAAGCAAAAGGTATTTATATTTTTGGTGGTCGCTCTAAACAACCCGATGGCATCAGCGATCTTTATTCAAGCAATTATTTTTTCGATATTGAGCAAGAAAAGTGGGCAGAAAAGAAGCCCCTTCCTTATGCAGTTTCTGCTGGAACGGGTTTGGCAACCAATCATGGAGAAGTATTTTTATTTGGTGGTGATAAAGGAGAAACATTTCATCAGGTAGAGATGATAGTTGCAGAAAAAGCAAGGGAAACAAACCCAGCACTTATTGAAACATTGGACAAAAAAAGAATTGCACTTCAGTCAACGCATCCTGGATTTAGCAATGACATACTTTGTTATGATGTCAAACTTGATTCCTGGACCGTTGCAGGAAGGCTGACTTTTCCTGCACCCGTGACGACTCATGCATTCCTTTGGGATAATCGTATATTTATTCCAGGTGGTGAAATCCGGGCTGGTGTCAGAACACCTGATATTTTCTCTGCCGAATTATTAAAAAAATAACATGACTGTTTCAAAGAAATACCCTTGGATTGTTGTTGCACTGCTTTTCGGAGTTGCGCTCCTGAATTATATGGACAGGCAGATGATTGCCACCATGCGCCCGGCCATGCAGATGGACATCGAAGAGCTGAAACAGGCCACCAATTTCGGCAGACTCATGGCTGTGTTTCTTTGGGTCTATGGAGCCATGAGTGCATTCTCGGGCATCATCGCCGATCGCATCAGCAGAAAATGGCTGATCATTGGCAGTCTTTTTGTTTGGTCTGCAGTCACTTTTTCCATGGGCTATGCCCAAACCTTTGATCAGCTTTATGTGTTGCGTGCCATCATGGGCTTCAGTGAGGCATTGTACATTCCTGCTGGTCTTTCACTGATTGCAGATTTCCACAGTGATAAAACAAGGTCTCTGGCCATTGGCATACACATGTCAGGTATCTACATGGGGCAGGCCCTGGGCGGATTTGGTTCTACTGTATCAAAATATTATTCCTGGCAAAACACTTTCATTTTGTTTGGTTTGATTGGCATGCTCTATGCCATGGTGCTTGTATTTTTCCTAAAGGATAAAAAAAGAGAAATCAGCCCTGCGTCAATCGGGTTTGAACCCAACAAAAACTTTTTTTCAGGTCTGGCATCCCTCCTGGGGTCCTTCCATTTCTGGATCATTGTGCTCTATTTTGCCGTGCCCAGTCTGCCGGGTTGGGCCATCAAGAACTGGGCCCCAACTCTGATTGCCGAAAACCTCAACATTGACATGTCGGTCGCCGGACCTTTGACCACCATCTCCATCTCCATCTCCTCCTTGCTTGGGGTCATTGTCGGTGGAATCCTTTCTGACCGATGGTTTCAGGTCAACAGCAGGGGAAGGATCTACACAGGAGCGATTGGTCTTTCACTGACCATCCCTGCTTTGTTTTTGATGGGATATGGATTTACCGTTTTCCATATCATTGCATCTGCATTTTTATTTGGCTTTGGATTCGGGATGTTTGACACCAACAACATGCCTATCCTTTGTCAATTTGTGAAGCCCAACCAACGCGCAACCGGTTATGGATTTTTAAATACTGCTGGTATCTTTGCAGGAGCATTGATCACTGATTACTTGGGCAAATCAACCGATGCAGGAAACCTGGGAAAGGATTTTGCGATGTTGGCCTTTGTGGTCGTGATTGTGCTAGTCATCCAATTGATATTTCTTAAACCCAATAAGACAAATGCATTACACACCTGAAGAATTGAATGATCTGCAGCAATTTTATGCAGATCAGTTGTTGAAGGATACCATCCCATTTTGGTTTCCCCGTTCATTTGATCATGAGCATGGTGGATTCCTGTTCATGCGGGATGCGGATGGTTCTTTGATTGATGATGACAAGGCCGTATGGATACAGGGTCGAGCAGTCTGGACCTTGTCCACCCTTTACAATACAGTTGAGAAAAAACAGGAATGGCTGGATGGAGCAAGGCTGGGATATGAGTTCCTCAACAAACATTGTTTTGATACCGATGGCAGGATGTTTTTTCATGTCACAAGAGAAGGGCAGCCTATCAGGAAAAGAAGGTATTTTTTCTCTGAAACTTTTTATGTGATCGCCTGTGCTGCTTATGCCAAAGCTTCTGGCAATGAAGAAGCCGCTGCAAACGCCAGACGGATATTTGGGAAATGTGTTGAATATGCAACAATACCCGGACTGCTTGAGCCAAAATTCACTGCCACAAGGCCCTCCAAAGGAATTGGTGTTCCCATGATCATGATGAACACCGCACAGCAATTGAGAGACACCATTGGCGATCCCCGTTGCGACGATTTGATAACAGGCTGGATCAATGAGATTGAACAGCTTTTTGTCAAGGACGATATCCAATGTGTGATGGAGCAGGTTGCCCCAGACGGCAGCATCATTGATCATATTGACGGAAGAACCCTGAACCCCGGCCATGCCATCGAAGGCGCCTGGTTCATTCTGGCGGAAGCCATGCACCGGAACAACGATAAGCGGATGGTTGACCTGGGCTGCAAGATGATTGATTACATGTGGAAGCGGGGTTGGGACCATGAGTATGGCGGCTTGTTTTATTTCAGGGATGTGTACAACAAACCCGTACAGGAATATTGGCAGGACATGAAATTCTGGTGGCCGCACAACGAAACCATCATCGCTACATTGATGGCCTACCTGATCACCGGAAATGAAAAATATGCAGACATGCACCGCCAAGTCAACAAGTATGCCTACAGGGTTTTCAACGATAAGGAACATGGTGAATGGTTTGGGTATTTGCACCGCGACGGATCCATTGCTCAGACGGCCAAAGGCAATCTATTCAAAGGGCCCTTCCATCTGCCAAGACAGGAATGGTTGTGCATGCAATTGCTGAAAAATTTTTCAAAGTAGTTGCATTGACAAGAATCACTTTCATATTGTTGTTTTTGTCAAATCATTGTTTTTCACAATTTGACTTTGACGAATCTTTTTCAAACAATATGGTGCTTCAGCGGGATAGGCCAGTGGTTATTTTTGGAACCGGAATGCCCGGAAAAAAACTCACCCTTCAATGCTCAGATTTTTACCGCGGTACCACTATTGTTAAATCAGATTCTGCTTGGAGTTTTGAGATACCGTCCCAAAAATATTCTCAAGACCCATTTGATATTGTGCTGTCTGATGATATCCAAAACAAGGCGATAGAAAATATTTTGATTGGAGATGTTTGGCTTTGCGCAGGCCAGTCAAATATGGAATTTCCACTTTCAAGTGATAAATATTTTACTGTTGGTAAAAACCTGCAATCCAATCCCGCTGTAAGGATTTTGAATCCCCATTATGTAGGAAAAGATTATTACGGAAGACCTTTTTCAGATTCGATGAAGAGCAGGCTCCAAGCCGGAAAATTTTATGAGGGAAGTTGGCAGCTTGCAGATTCAACTGCTTCAGCAAGCATGAGTGCCATCGGATATTATTTTGCTCACATTATTCAGACTGAAACTACTATCCCGATTGGGATCATCAACATCGCAGTTGGAGGGAGTCCAATCGAGTCATGGATAAGTACAACATCTTTATCATCAAACGATTCATTTCAAAACAAGTTGGCCAACAATTGGATGGAGAATGAAGCGCTACCCGTTTGGATCAGGCAACGGGCCATTGAAAACATAGGGAGCACAAATCTGGCTCATGCATTCAAGCCGGGGTATATTTATGATCATGGTATATTACCGCTGATGCAACATCCAATCAAAGGGATTTTATGGTATCAGGGCGAGAGCAATGCCCAGGAGTTGAACAGGGTGAACGAATATCTTGGATTGATGAAAATGCTGGTTGCTGATTATCGAAAGGGGTGGAACAATCAACGATTGCCATTTTATTTTGTACAACTTTCATCTATCGATACCATTAAATACAAGTCACAGTTGTGGCCACTTTTCAGGAACATTCAATTACTCGCTTATCAGCAAATACGATACACGGGCATGGTGGTTAGCAGTGATATCGGCGACAAGGACAATGTTCACCCCAGGGATAAGCGTACTGTTGCGGAGAGGCTTTCCCGCTGGGCTTTGCATGACCTCTATGGAAAAAACGTTCTTGTCTCTGGCCCAATGCCAATAGGAGGATACTACAGAAAGAATGAGCTCGTCATTCAATTTAAACATGCTGATGGGTTGAGAGCCGCAGACCAGAAACAATTAAGTGGATTTTCTTTGAATGGGATTGATCCAATTGAAGCAGTTATCCATAAAAAAAGCATTCGATTGAAAACAAATTCATCACCAGAACTGGTTTATTACGCCTATAAGCCATATGCTGATGGAAACCTGGTAAACAACGAAGGTTTGCCTGCCACTTCATTTATTTTAAATGTCTCATCAAAATAGCGTCCAATGAAATGTAGAAGTCTTCTGATTCAACTTTGTTTTTTAATTTATATCGTACCCTCATTTTCCCAGGAAGTTCCTGTATTCACCAGCGGCACAGAAGGACACAAGAGTTACCGTATTCCGGCCATCGTTTCGCTGAAAAACCATGACCTGCTTGCCTTTGCAGAAGGAAGGGTAAACAACAGTGGAGATTTTGGCGACATCAATATTGTCATGAAACGCAGTGCTGACAAGGGCAAAACATGGTCGCCTGTTAAGATCCTCGTGAATTATGCATCGTTACAGGCCGGAAATCCTGCTCCTGTGGTTGACCTGCTTGATCCCGAGCATCCCCAGGGAGTTGTGTATTTGTTTTACAATACAGGCAACAATCATGAGAGTGAAGTGCGAAAGGGAAAAGGGTTGAGGGAAGTATGGTATATCAAATCGACTGACCAGGGCAAGAGCTGGTCGGAGCCTGTAAACATTACATTGCAGGCTCATAGGCCTTTTCAGCCAACTGCAAATCCGGCCTACCAATTCAAAGAAGATTGGAGGACCTATGCCAACACACCCGGCCATGCTTTTCAATTCCAACAAGGTGTCTACAAAGGAAGAATCTATATTGCAGCAAACCATACTGCTGGCGATCCTCAACCTCAATACAGGGACTGCAATGCCCA
>Ga0222712_10007197_pt1 | contig 10821 bp, 5 predicted proteins | sample C33_657DmetaG_FD_165043 | JGI IMG/M metagenome (GOLD analysis project Ga0222712, IMG submission 165043) | Estuarine water microbial communities from San Francisco Bay, California, United States - C33_657D | ecosystem: Environmental > Aquatic > Marine > Unclassified | place: USA: California... | reverse complement strand
CGACAGGTGATCCCGGGCCTACTGGAGCACAAGGATCAGAAGGACCCAGTGGCTCCACTGGTAATTGGGCGTTTGGCAATAATACCATGTACAACATGGCAGGCGGCGAAATTAATAACAGTGATCTAACACATGGTGCCACTGCCGGATTAATCTTACCTGAAAATGGGGATGTGGGTGCAATATCTGCCCTGTTTAATACATACGGTGATATACAAATTCAGGTTGCCAATATAGCAGACTCTGCAACTACTAGTGTTTGGCAGTTTAGCACAGATGGTAGTTTAACATTACCCGCAGGTGGTTACATAGACGAAACTGCCGCGCCGCTTGGTACTGCCAAGTCCTTGGATCTACATCCCGGCAACCCTGGATATCCAAACCAATATCTAAAGATCTATCCAACCGCTGGTGGTGGTGATGCTGATCACTTGCATCTCACCAGTGGCGATTTAACTGCCACAGAATTGTTCTTGGGTGATGACGAGCAGTATGTTAAATTGACCAACACGGGCAATGTGGAAATAAGAACAGGCGCTTTTGATTATTATAATAGTACAAAAGGTGTATGGAACTTTGATTCAGATGGTGCGTTAACACTACCAACTCATAACGCCACGCCCGGGTCAAGAATAAAATCAGCAGTGGATATAACAATAGAAACTGGTCCTTATTATCTGGTAGACCTTGTGGCTGTGGGCAGTGGTAGTGTTACCGACGGCATTGGTACCTTGGATTTCCTAATTTCTTCAGCACCCGATTGGGCAACTGCGGTTGCTGTTGGCGACCATGTGGTCAGTGGAACATGGACCGATATAATAATTGCGGTGGAGCCTGCTGGTGACGTCAATCGATGGACTGTGACTTTTGCCAGTGGTGAGTTCACAGGCAATGACAACAAATGGAGTTTTTACAAGCCTGGAGCTGCAGGCGGTACATGGACCTTTGGCACAGATGGTAAGTTAACATTGCCACAAGGTAATGGCAGTATCACAATCACTGGAGCAGGAACCTCAGCGGTTAATCAAACCTACACACAGGTTGATCAATACACATATATAGGCTCTGATGGATGGCGTGTGGTCTATGACATTGAAGACAACGGACCTTGGTTGATTGATCAAGGCGCTGATGCCTATTACGAGTCACCTGATCGTATAACTTGGAGTGTGTTCGATCGCGGCGGTGAGGTATTAGGCGTTGCCCCTGCTCCTACCAGTAGTATAGTTTCTGGAGCAAGTGGAACAATATCTTACGCACCCAATAACACTGACAACTGGAATGACCCCACGGTAAATACTATACAGGCAGCATTAGACGAACTTGCGGCACGAGTAACCGCACTACAGAATTACGAAATAGACGGCGGCAACGCTAGTACACCAGCAGTTGGTGAACTACTAATAGACGGTAACGGAGCATAACAAATGGCAAAAATTAAATTTAGACGCGACACGGCCTTGGCTTGGACAGGGGAAAATCCCACACTGGCACAGGGTGAACCAGGCTTTGAATATGACACTGGTAAATTTAAAATAGGTGACGGCGAAACAACCTGGACCAGTTTAGGCTATTCCAGCGGCGGAGCAGTTCAACCATATTTAGAACTGACCAATGACCCATTTATCACTCGGCCCGGGGTGTTGGGCACACCTGTTGTGTCTGTATCAACAGCAGGAGATGGCTCCGGAGCACTGGTTGAAGTGGTCATAGGTGAGGGTCCTGTGATAACATCCATCACTGTGACAACTCCAGGCACAAGCTACATTGTGGGACAGCGTTACAGAGTATGGAGTTATCAGATAGGTGGTACCGACACGCAGCGAGACAGTATTGATTTTGAAGTTGCAACCGTCAGCAGTGAGGACGGTGGACTATTGACCGTTACCAATGCTGCCTTTTTGGGCACAGCAACCAATACCCCAGGCACGTATAGCGGACAAGGTATACAATATCGAGCATCGCCAGGTGATGCGATAGACAGTGGTGTAACTTTGGTTAGAAGTTATCAAGGTGCTTTATTCAATATACTAGAGGAAGCAGAATATGATGATAATAGTTATGTCAGTCCAATAGGCACAGAATGGAACAATGATGGTTGGGGCAATCTACTGAACTTACAGTCAAGAAGTTATGGAACATTTCGTTCAGCATTGAATAACAATATTGGTAATGAGATTATTGGTGCTGAACTGGTCATGCACGATACCATCAATGACCGGTACTATAAATTTAGTTTTTCCGATTGGGGACAAAACAACGGCGGATCATATGCCTACACAAGAACTGAAATAACAGATCTCAACTATTTTAAGAAAACAGACGGTGGTGAAGAAGTTGATGAGGTCAGTGAGGGCCTACACATCACCAGAGGCAATAACGGTTGGTTATACAATCCCTTGGAAGACGAAGGCCACGACGATGCTACCCCCACAGGTAGTGTATGGAACAACGACGGTTGGGACAATTTATCAGATGTCGAGTCAAGAACCTATGTGCCTTTAGAAACCATATGGGGTGGCAACTTCCAGAACATCGTTGGTTCTCGTATGATTATGCTGGACGAAACCACAGACAAGTACTGGGCCATTGAGATGCTGGGCTGGACACAGGGCAACGGCGGCGGATTCAGTTATACTCGCCGTGAGTTAGATCTAACTCAACTACAACAAGGTATTACATTCCCAGACGGCACACATCTAAACTCCGCAGAAGGTGTCGGCCGTGTGAAACTCACAGCACCCAACAATCGTAGAATTGAAGAAGCCCACGGATACAAGTCAGTTTATCTAACACAAAGAGTCACTACCAACTTGACCACTGTGGCTTCAAGATTAGGCGAAGCCACTAATTACATCTGGATTGACACTACCGAAACTACTATAGACAATATCATAAGCACTCCTGCGAATTATGGCAATGCTTATGGGTTTGAATTTTCGTTAGACAACACTACCTGGTACACATGGACAGGTAACACCGGTAACAGTGGTGTTGAAATAGGATATGGTGTATCACCATCCTTAAATTATGAACAAGGTGACACCATCTATTTTAGATACAAAACAGGTGGCGAACCAGTAGCATGGTGGAACAAGGAAGACTTGCCCGCAGGTGGTGGCAACTTCCGTGGCGCTGTGATAGACTATCATGCTTACACAGGCGAGGCCACTGTCATTGGAACCATACACATAGTGGACGATGACGGTGAAGAAAATGTCACTCACACTGAAGTGGCAAGTGGTAGCACTGATAGTGAGAACGACGAATTATGGTTGGTACAAAACGAAGGCACCATCAGTTATCGTCGCATAGACGGTGAAAGCAAACTATTGAGAATACAGTGGACCGCGAAAGTGTTCTACGGTTCAGAATATTACGATTAATCAGGGGCAATAACAATGACAAGAATACGCAAAATAAATCAAAGCCAAGTTGAAGGCAGTGATGCCAATCAAAACGATGCCAATGAAATCCGCCCCTTGGGTGAGATGGCAGTTTATGTTGGACAAAACGACAAGTTAGAACTGCTGATGTTTGATGGTACGAGAACACACGTTAAAAGCAAGGTGTTAAGCAAGGGCACATTCTACGGTGGTGATGCTGATAGCGGTGATGGTGAAGGGTATGATACTATCAAACTGATTCCGGATGCTGTGTTACATGTTAACGACGGCAGTTATGGCAATGATCAATACATTGTTATAGATCCTACCAACCCCAATCACATTCACGTTCGTGCTGGTGGTGCTATAGATAGCAGTACTGCCGACTTATTCTTGGGCGGTGAGGAAAATAATGTCAGCGTCAGCGATGGCGGTAACACGGTAGTAATTTCTACTGCTGGTACACACAACTGGCAGTTTGGCGCAGATGGTGATTTATCTATACCGTCGGGCAAGACCATCCGTGACGCCATGACTGGCAATGACCTTTTAGCAGGTGGCACAGCCGCTGATGTCAATATTTGGGTACAGACATTTGAAACTGTTGTCGGCGCTCCAACAGACATTGTGGCAGTAGCAGCCAGCGTGGAATACGATAGTGCGGGCAATGTGATTGCTTTGTTTGTACACCTCAACAACAATGACAACAGCCGTTACTATTCCGTGGGCAAGTACACCACTACTGGCGCCAAGATATGGACAGCGAGATTTGCGGATGGATTTACCACAGACGGGTGGGGGCTGGCAGTGGACAACGACAGTGACTCGATATATGTGGCAGGCGAGTCAGAGGCCGAAGGTGGACAGTACAACGCCACTTTGACCAAAATTGACGCCACTGATGGCAGCATCATATGGAGCAAGACCTACGACTTTGGATTCAGTAGTCAAAGTTCTGTGGTTGATGTGGCCGCAGATGGCTCACCAGTCATGGTGGGTTATGCCAGTAACGGTACCGACGATTACATTACCACTACCAAGGTAGATGCCGCAGACGGATCAATCATATGGACCAGAAGTCTTGACGGTCAAGCCGATGAACAAGCATACGGTATGGCTGTGGGTCCTAGTGGCGAAGTAGTGGCCATTGGTTATATGGATCAGTTGGGCGAAGAAGGCGACACAGACGATCACATGTTGGTGGTCAAGTATGACAGCGCCGGCGTGATACAGTGGCAGAAAGCCATACTGTTTGATGTGGGCTTTGACTGCCGCGGAGCAGATGCTGATATTGACAGCGACGGCAACATCTATGTGACTGGCAATTATCAATATGTCAGCGACGATGCTGGAACAACCAGTGCTCTCAGCATACTGAAACTGGACGGCACGGGTGCTAAACAGTGGAGTCGTCGTGTGGTAGGCGACTGTGACACATTTGGCACCAGCGTGGTGGTTGGGCCTGATGACAAACTTTATCTGTCAGGCCTGACTGGCAACAACAATGACGTAGATAACGCTTTTACCTGGGTCGCAGCCAAGTACGGCTTTGATGGCACAGTGGAATGGCAAAGACTCATAGACAACACCACGGGTTGGACATTTGTTGGCGGCATATTTTTCAGCAACAACGGCGGCAGCAACTTAGCAGTCAAAGACGGTTATGTGGTGCTTGCGGGCGGCTTTGGTGATCTTATAAACAGTGGCGATCCACGGGCCACTGTGGTGCAGGTTGAATCCACTGGAGATGTATTCTCCATAGGCGACTGGGATTTCAAAGCAGCCTCATTCAGCGGAGTGTTGTCTGCTGATGCCAGCGATATCACAGTGGTCAATGCTGAAAAGACCGACACAGACAACAGTGAGAATGTCGCGGTCACCACAGCAGAATTAGCAACAGATGTCAGTGGTTTCTTGTTAGGCACGCTGTACGCAGTGGGCGACAGCAGTGACCGATTGGTCAATGGTGAGTATGAAATTGTATTGGGAGAAAACGGTACAGTAACATTACCAGCCGGCGGTACCATCACTGAAGGCGTTGTTACCAGCAATCCAACTATTCAACTTACACCAGCAAGCCCAGAGGTAGCCAGTCAGAAGTTGGTGATCAAAGGCGGTGGAAACTATTCCAACACAGAAAACGGTATTACGGTAACCCTCAATAACATTACTCAGATAGTAGGCGATGTAGTCAATGTGTTTGTAGAAGCACCGACTAGGGTCGGGCAAACACTCTATTGGTGGATCTATCCAGAGAGCGCCGGCCTCGCAGATCCTGGCACAGGCACAGTGATACTAGATGAGATGGGTGACGGTCTTTTTACTTTTACACTAGACAGTGATGACTATGAGTTTACTGTGCGTGTATCTCCTGAAGAGGACAATTACGACCCTGCAAGTGTGGGTGTTGAATCAGGCTTGATTAACGCTGACGCACCTACTTTCTCAGAACATCATCTACACTTGACCACGGGCAATTTGGCAGTGACCAGTATCTTCTTGGGCACTGATGATCACAATGTGCGTACTACCACTGACGGTAAGATACAAATAACCACGCCCAATGAAACTAATAATGTTTGGGAGTTTGGCACAGATGGCATAACAACTTTACCAAGTTCGCTACACTTTGGCAGCGATAGTTTTAAGATTGAACAAGGACAGGGATCTCGTATCAGCAGTGAAGTAGGCCTTACTCTAATAGCAAGAGACACTACTGATCCTGAAAATCCCGTCAACCGTAATTGGGAGTTTGGCACAGATGGTAGTCTAACTATTCCAGGCGCAGTGGTCAACAGCACAGTGGCCAAGACTGGTGGAACAGCGTCAGTAGGAGCAGCCACAGCAATTATAGTAACTAACAGTCCTAACCCTAACTGGACAGCAGGAACTGGTGTGGCTGCTAACGGTATCAATTTTGTCATCGCTGTAGACGGTAGTGGTAACGCAACTGTTACAACAATCAATGACGGCGGTACCGGACACTATATAGGTGAAACGTTTGGACCATTGCCAGGCTCTGCTCTCGGAGGAACTGACGGCGTTGACGATGTGAATTTTGAAGTTACAGCCGTTGACCTTGGTACAACAACAGCCATAGACCTAACTAAATCCGTCAACAAACTCGCAGACGGTAACTACACATTGGCTGACGGTACAGAAGGGCAGATCATGTATCTGGTGAGACAGAACGGTTCAACTGCGGCGAATATAATTGTACAAGTTGCCAGCGGACGTATAGACGGAAATGTATTTCTAGATAATTATGTTTATCCATTTCAAATCCCTTTTATCGATATGATCACAATAATCTTTACAGACGATGCTTGGCAAGCAAGCACCATGAGCGGGGTATCGTAATGGCGGGTGGGATTTAACTTAACTTATGAATATAATCTTATTCACACTTTTAATGACACACTTGACTATAGTGTCAGTTACGCTGTACCTACATCGTGGTCAAAGTCACAGAGGCGTTGAGTTCCATCCTGTGTTAAGTCACGCTATGCGATTTTGGTTATGGATGACCACTGGTATGACCACCAAGCAATGGGTGGCAATACATCGTAAGCATCATCAGAATACAGACGTAGAAGGTGATCCACACAGTCCACACGTATACGGTATTTGGAACTTGGTATTTGGCGGAGTCAAGTATTACAATCGTGCAGGCAGTGATGCCAACATGGTCATGAAATACGGAATGGGCACTCCCAAAGACTGGATCGAACGCCGACTATATACACCCTATCATCGCCTGGGCATTCTTGTAATGCTGATCATAGACTTATTATTATTTGGACCTTGGGGATTTCTAGTGTGGGGGGTACAAATGCTATGGATTCCATTCTGGGCCGCCGGCTTTATCAACGGTGTCGGACACTGGTGGGGATATCGCAATGGTGAAACCAAGGATCATAGTCACAACGTAGTTCCTTGGGGCATCCTAATTGGTGGCGAAGAATTGCATAACAATCATCACTTATCACCAGCAAACCCTAAGTTTAGTCTTAGACCCTGGGAATTTGACATAGGTTGGATGTATATTAAAGTATTAGAGTTTATAGGACTAGCCACAGTTAAACGGTAAATACATGATAGAGAGATATCAATGGCTACAATAAACATCACCGTACAGAGTCTGCTGAACACAGCAGTTTATAATTCATATGCAGTAGACAATGCAGGAACCATTGGTGAACTCAAAGCCTCAATTGAAGCTACCACTGATTGTTCGGTTGATTGGTTTGATTTAGTATTCAACGAGTCAGTGTTGGCCACAGCACCAACAATTGTATCATATGGCATAGTAGAAGGCTCACGTTTGAGAACACACAACAAGATTGACCGTCTTGCTACCAAAGAATTACGACAAAACGCCAAGTTAGATTTGGCTGCGCTAGATCGTGCAGCCAGCGGCAATGATAGGTCAACATACGATATCACACAACTACCAGATACCTACAATGGTAATGTTAGTGGGGCAGACGATAACCCTAACACGGGAGGATTGGTTACTGGCCGTCCTTGGACTTTTAGTGGAGAATCATCATATGCATTGAGCGGGGCGGACAACGTCAACGAAGGTAGTGGTTTAACATTTTCTTTTAGCATTAGTAATGCCTCCAATGGTACTTACTACTGGACCATAGAAACCAATGCAGGTGATTTTGCCACAACCAGCGGATCATTCACTGTTGCCGGGAACGCAGGAACATTTACAGTAACGCCCACTGCTGACAGCATAACAGAAGGCAGTGAAACATTTACCGTGGCTGTGCGTTCAGGTAGTACCAGTGGATCAATTTTAGTATCTACGAGTGCGGTACCAGCAACTATCAATGACACAAGTCTAACACCACCACCTGAAACTATAGCAGAAATCTTCACAGGTGAAACCACTAGCGGAGTGGTTACGGTTCTTGAAACACAGTTTGAAGCGTCAGACGGTACTAACTTTATTCCAAGCAACCCTGCAGATGGTGACACATTCACACAATGGACAGATGCCAACAGTGGTACACATAATGCCAATGCAATTGGTGGTGCTACCACACGTGCCTCATACGAAAGCGACAATGCTTCTTTACAAAACAGTTTGTCGGTGGTTAGATTTGATGGGGTCAATGATGGATTAAGTATTAATCCGTATCCTGGATTGGTTAGCAAGGCTGGGATTACTGTGTTTGCTCTAGTTAAGACAGCACAAGAAACTGGATCAGTGAACAATCTTGATCCTCGTGTGTTCTCAACCAACGTGTCTAATGGCCTAGCATTGTACTACAACAGCGCCAGCAACTTATGGACTGTGGCCGCAAGCACAGGAGTGGGTGCTTCGACTACCACCAACGATCATACCAAGTTCAACATCCACACATTGGTCTATGACGGATCACTGACAGGCAATGCCAACAGATTGAAATACAGACACAACGGTGTACAAAACACCCTGACCTTTACAGGCACAGTAGGCGCAACAACCAGTGCCAGTATTACCACAATGTATCTAGGCAACGCCAACGGTGCCAACTACTGGAAGGGTGACATGGCAGAATACTTGTTGTTCACCAGAACACTAACCACACAAGAGATACAATCAGTTGAATCCTACTTGACTAACAAGTGGGGCTTGTGATATATGGGTGTACAAAATCCTAACAGCACCGGTTACGTTCATCCCAACGAACCCAACCTATTAAACATTCACAAGGCAATGACCTATGCTGATGGTGAACCGCACCTGCGAGTCACTCTTGGCTCAGACAACATCACAGTAACCGGTAACGTTAACTTAGTCGAAGCAGTACGAGTCAACAACACCGAAGCACAGATGATACCGGTGTATCTTGTTGGCAATGTGCTAACAGTCAATCAGGGCACAAGTCCTTGGGTTACCACAGGTAATGCCAATGTTACTGTCATTGGTAACGTAGCAGGTATAACTACTCTACCAGCAGTGACAGGCAATGTACGTGTCTGGGGCAATGTAAGCATTGATCAATTACCGGCATTAGGCAATGTAAGTATTACTCAAATGCCTGCTATCAATGGTAACGTAAACATAGCCGACGGTGGCAACAGTATTACAGTGGATGGTAATGTCAATGCCACACTCACAGGAACCAGTACATTTACCTTAGGTACAGGATCAACAGATGCCTTTGGTAGACTGCGTGTCAGTGAACCATATACATTGTTTGACAGCAGAGCAAGATACTACGATCACAATGATTTTAGCAGTAGCACCAGCACAGGTGCTACTGTGGTCTATGATGCCAACGGTTCTACATATCAATTGAATGTAACTGCCGCCAACGGTTCCAGTGTTGTAAGAGAAACAAAAAGAGTGTTTCCTTATCAACCAGGTAAGAGTCTTTTAATACTGGCAACTTTCTGCATGAACACACCCAAGACCAATCTGCGTCAGCGTGTGGGTTACTTCACCACCAACAACGGTATCTATTTTGAAAACGATGGAACCTACAACTATCTAGTAATAAGAAGTTACAGTAGTGGTGCGTTGGTCGAAGATAGAGTAAGACAAGACGCTTGGGATAATCCATTTGCCGCATTAAATGTAGATAGAACACAGATATTTTGGACAGACATCGAGTGGTTGGGTGTGGGAAGTGTTCGCTGTGGATTTGTTGTCAACGGTGCTTATGTGCTTTGCCACACATTCCATCATGCCAATGTTGTAAATAATACCACCACTTATATGACCACGGCTGTACTGCCAGTACGTTATGAAATAACCAACACTGGGGCTACAGCGTCATCCAGTATGATGAGACAGATATGCTCCACTGTAATCAGCGAAGGTGGCTACAACGCATTTACCTACAGCGAATCAGCAGGACGTGGCACCAGTGTGTTGAGATTGGTCAATGCCGGAACATACTATCCGTTGGTCAGCATTAGATTGGCCAGCACAAGATTAGACGCCATAGTGCTGCCTAGACAAGTGGATGTGTTAAGTCCCACAGTGAATTACTATCGTTGGAGATTGGTGCTAAACCCTATCTTAACTGATGCTACTTGGGCAGGAACCAGTTCATCAGGAACTGTTGAATATGACACAGCCGCCACTGGAGTTTCTGGCGGCACGGAATTACAAACTGGTTATGTCAGCAGTAGAGAACTATCGGAACTGGGAGCAGATGCTTTTGCGTTTCAGTTAGGCAGAACATTGGCAGGAGTCAGCGATATTGTGACACTGACTATGGCAGCAACTTCAAACAACGCAGATGTGCTGGCACAAATTGGCTGGCAAGAAATTACTTAACCAAATCAATTGACACCATCTATGTATTATAGTATTATTGCTGGGTAAATTCTCGGTAAATACACACTATGATATTTGGATACTTCGTTCTAGCCGTCGCGCTGTTAATTGAAATTGTGGGTGCCTACTACAGTATCACCGGCCTAGCCG
>Ga0222712_10007196_pt1 | contig 10822 bp, 27 predicted proteins | sample C33_657DmetaG_FD_165043 | JGI IMG/M metagenome (GOLD analysis project Ga0222712, IMG submission 165043) | Estuarine water microbial communities from San Francisco Bay, California, United States - C33_657D | ecosystem: Environmental > Aquatic > Marine > Unclassified | place: USA: California... | reverse complement strand
CATCATTCAGCTCTCTCTTTTTCGAGTTCAAAATAGCTCTGTCTCGAATTGGTTGTGGTAGTGTGTTAAATACGTCAATTACTTTCATGTTGGTTTGTTTTTATTAGTTCATTAAATAGTGTGGCAAATTTGTGTTATGTATAGTATATCCCTTGTGTTTATATTCGTTGATGGCATTCTTTAAGACAAGTTCCCCATCAGGTCTGCGTAATATATCAGATAGCTTATGTCCTTTCCATGATACTAGGGAATAGCTTTCAAGGTTGTTGTTGCTGACTACAATACCTTTCTCCATGTCCTTATTCAGTTTCTTGCTGAACTTCTTATGTTCCATGTCTTTAACATAGTCATCAATGAAGTCATCTACAAAGGTTGTTAGGGTTTGTTTTTCTTCCCAAGAATCATCCTTGTATATATGGATAATAGGTTGTTTTTCAGATAGATACTTCTCTGCTTGAATCATCAGCGATTTTCCTATTGAATCATAGTGCCATATATCAGTACTTCCTCCATGTCCCTCATTGGATGCATAGCAAGATTTAATGCCATTGATGTAAATGTCAGCCTTGAAGCAGATAGTTTCCTCAGAAAAGTCAAGGTTTACCTTGACGTTTTTAATTTGTAGTTTCATAATAGTTGATTTATGCGTTATTGTATTGTTCTCTATAATATTCTGCTATATGTATCAGCCTTTCAGCAAGTGTTTCATCATTTTCGGATGCCATTTTTATATAGTCTTCTTGCGTTAATTCATCAGCTGAAAATTCAAAAATTGCGTTCACTAAAAGTTTTCTAAGTTGATTCATAGTTGTTTGTTTTATATCATTGGTTGGTTTACAATATTATCAATTAGGAGCATAGAAGATTCCTCGCACCATAGTTCCCTAGTTGGTTGGTTATCATTTTCTTGTGGTGTCATTTCCTCCCATGTGTCATCTATTTCATTTTGGTGGTCAAATGTGTCATCGGTATTACAATCAGCAAAGTTGTCAATCATAATCTTCTGAGCATGTTGCAAGGTTTCAGCTTCAACATAGTGTACTTCCCGATACCATGATGTTACTTTTTTGTCTAAGTGAAATTCAAATTGTGGCATAATAGTTGATTTTAAATGTGATATATAACTTTGTAAATACATTGTGTTGGAATTGCCCAACAATCCCATTCTCCCCAATCTTCTTTTTCTTCTACATAATCATCAACTTCATGGTCGGGTATGTCATCGTATGGACAATTCTTGTATATATGTATCGTTTCTTCTTCATCAATGATTGATAGGTTATTGTAGTATATTCTTGTCATATTATTGTATTTGAGTTCCATTTTCAGTAAACATATATTGATTATCTTCTAAATATTCCATGATAGCTTCATCTGAAGTCCTCCATTCATAGTCAGAAGTCAGAATAGATAAAAATTCCTCTCCAATTTCATGCAAAAATTCCTTTTCGGCATCATCAATATCATCATCTTGTTCGGAATATCCATATTCGTCAAAGGTTTGCAGTTCTTTCAGCTTTGCATAGTGCTGAAGAAAATCATTTGCTAGTCTATTAAGTTCAGTTCCTTCTCCCCAATCTTTTAGTATATTTTGTGCAACAACATCAGCATTTTCGGTATATTCTATGCTGATTGTTCGGTAGTATATATCGAAGGCTGAAATTTTTACTCCTATTCTTTGTGCATCTTCGTAAATAAAATCCCACCATTGGTAGTCAGTCATTACATCCCTATATCTATCTAGTATCTTATCTTGTACCTTTCCTGATAATTCAGATAACTTGTAAAGGTTTAGTGTAATTGTTTCCATGTTGATTTGTTTTTGAGTGTTAAAATTGCAGGTTTTCGGGTTATCCTGCATCCCATCGGGTTAGTTAAAAAATAGAAATTCCGTACATTCTGCATGTTCATCCATTCCCATATCTTGGAAGGTGGAATAGCATCCATCAGCATCAGCTAAATAAACTAAGGAAAGTACTTCATCAACGATATTTTGACCATATAGGTCAATAGCTTCTTGGTAGGTTTGTTTTGACATAGTTGTTTAATTTGAAGGCAAGTTAATAATTGATTGAATATCAAGTTGTTAAGGAGTTGTTAAGATTTGTCAAGTATGTGTAGTTCATCAATGATAAAATAAGTTCCATAAGGTTTGGCGAAATGAACTAATTTTTTGACTAGGTCATTTTCAAGTTCCACTAAGTCAAGTTTGAATAGGTTGTTGTCAAGTGCATAGTCAATAGCTTGTTGTACATTGCTAAATGTTAGTAATTTTTCCATGTTATTGATTTTGAAATAATTGAATATAATTTGCGTTTATTTCGGTTTCCTCCCTATAATACGATGCAGCATTCAGCCAATTTTTATCCATCCAATTATCAACTTCTTTTTCATTATTGGTATCTTTTACCTTTACTGCATTAACAATGTAGCATGATTCATGCTCTAGTTTCCAAAGTGAATATTTTTTCATGTTGTATGGTTTTAATCTTCGGTATAATCAGAAAGTTCAAATTTTGGTTTCTTTTTCATGTTATTTATTTTTTCCATATTTCGCCTAGTTCGGCAAATGTGGTGAAGGTTTCAAGGTAATTTTTGCCATATCTAGGGCGGTCATATTTTATAGAAACGTATTTCATTTCATCCCTATTTTCGGCATTTCTTTTGATGGTTTGTGCATCATCTAGGCTATCACATTCGATGATAAATTTATTTATTTTACCTTCAGCCTTTCCCCAATTGCTCATGAATTTATCAGTCATTGTAACGAAATAGGGGACAATTTTAAGGTCTTTAATAGCTGAAGGAGGGCATCCTTCCATGTGGCAAATTTTTTCTCTTGCTAGGTCTTCAGATTCAGCAAAAACGACAATTTTTGCAGTTCCTTTGTCATGTTTTACGTTTGCTTTGTACTTTTTCATGTTGTTTTATTTTGGGTGTAAATTAGGGAGCATACATGAAATATACTCCCAACGAATTGTTAAGATTATGACTGATTGGATAACAAATTTTTGATTTCATCTAATTTATTATAATCTTGCTCATTCCATGAATTAATATATATTTTCGGGCATCTTACCTGAATAATATATTCATTCTCTTTATCTAGTCCTATAAAATCCTCTAATGTTGGATTTCCTTTTTCTAACTTCTCATAAGATAAAACAATACAGCTATCTTTAGTATCATCCAAGTAATTACCTATAATAACTTCGTACATCATAAAAAAAAATTTAAGGTTTAAAATTAGGGGATACGATTGGAACATATCCCCAATGAATTGTTAATATTCAAGTTCACAATATATTGCCCCATCTTCCCTTAATAACTTGACGTATTGGCTGCCTAAGTTGTAAAGGTCATCAGCTTTTTGCATACATTTATCAAGGTCGCTGAAATATTGTGTTTTTTCTAGTTGGGTAATTATTCCATTATTTCTGATTGGTGCGAATTCAATGTAGTATTTCATGTTATTTGTTTATTTTACTAGGGTTAAATTCATTTCTTTTGCAGCATAGTTGATATGCTTTTGTGTGGTCATGCTCCAATATCCTAGCTGCTTTAGGGTGTTGTTGTCTTCAACCTTTGCCACTAAGGTTTGGTAAGATTTTACAAAGTTCCCTTCATCCGTAATTACTAGGGACAAATTCTGCTGATACTTTTTGAATTTTAAGGTTTTCATGTGTTGATTATTTAAGGTTTAAAAATAGGGGGAATTTCTCCCCCATTAGGTTATATCGAATAAATTGTTTTACCTGTTTCGGCTTCTCTTATTTCAATTTTGGCATTTTCTTGTCCGTTTATGGCTTCTTTCAGTCTTTCTAAGTTTTCAGCCGGTATCAATGTGGCATATATCAAATTGGTTACCTGAGTGCCTTTAGAAAGGTCTAACGGCTTAAACTGACTTTGTCCGTTGAATTTTGCGTAAACTCTGTAAGTTTTCATGTGTTGATTTTTTAAGGTTTAAAAATAGGGGCATATTTCAGCCCCAATTGGTTTATTTTTCTGAAATTAATTTGTAACGATTAGGCCAATCTTTCAAAGCTTGTTTGCTTCTGTCAATGAAATAGTTTGTCAACTTTCCAAATTCAGCTTCCAACAACTGACAAGGAACTTTGCTTTTTTCAAATGCTTGTGCAGCTTTAACGTAATCGTTAAAAATGTCAATGTTTGGGTTAATTGTTTTCATGTTATTTGTTTTTTAGTGTGTTAATAAATTCGAATGCAATATAATCAGCGAATTGTTAAAGCGGTGTTAAGGGTTGTTAAAACTTCGTTAATGTGATTTTATGCTGAGGTTTTACCTTATCAGCATGTAGTAATTTTTTTTATCCTAAGTTTCTATAATGTTTTTCTCTTTGTCTTACTTGTTTGTAGGTTTACCACGTTGAATATTGTGTTAGCTAGTTGTTGCATTGTCTTGTAATTGGTTTTGATTTGTATTGTTAATTTGCTAGTGTGGTTATCCCTTCTGTATCAACAAGTTAGAAAGCAAAAAGAGGGTACACGGTATAGGGTAAATGGTTTGCTACCCCACCCTGTGTAATATGCATGGTAGGGAGAACCCCTAGTATCAGCGTATCTCACCCCTACTGGTAGCACATATTGTGGCAATTAGCGTTTCCATGTTTGTGGAAACTTGTAATGCTGTATTTTTTATTGGAAACCTTTACTGTATTCATATGGAAACTATATATAGTATCAGCGTTTCCAGTTTCGTTTACAGGATTTTCAGAATATGGAAACTTGGAAACTTATAGTAATAAGTATCTATTAATATATGCTAAGAAGGAAATGTCATAACTCTGTGATTATCAGTATACATCATTCTGATACACTAGAAAATATTTTGGTTAATTGTAAATATTCAGTATATTTGCTATATGAAATCAGCGTATTTAGAGAACCCTTTTAAGGTTGAAGGAATAGTAACTAGGTCGTTTATTACTCGTGAGGATGAAACGCTAATGGTAAACCAAGATGATGGTTTGACATATGCTGTTAGACCAGTATCCGAACACAAGAGCGTAGAGCATGACCCAATGTGTTACACAAAGGTATATCAGCTTGCGCATCTAAAGTTAAGAAAACTTACATACAGTGCTTTAAAGATTTTTAACTACTGTGTGTATTCTATACACGTTGGTCAGCAGATAGTATTCCTGAACTCAGCTGATGTTATGCAGCAGTGTGATATATCTCAAGCATCGTTTTACACAGCTATTAAGGAGCTAATTGAGGCTGATATCTTGGCTCGCAAGATGGGGTCTTCAATAGAGTTCTGGATAAACCCAAACATATTTTTTAACGGCAACAGACTAAAACTAAAAAGATGACAGCAAAAGAAAAAGCAATGTACTACTTCATGGAAAGCGTTAATACATTCAATTGTTTTAAGGAGGGTGATTTTGAAAAAGCAAAAGACAATGCAATGTTTATTGCTGATTGCTTACACTCTAATATAGGAGAAATGTTTAATACGTTCAGTGAACCATGTGATGCGCCTAAGTTTCTTGTTGACTCAAATGAGGTTGTATGGGGAATCAAAAAACATATTGAGAAAATAGAGTGCCCTATTGAGCTTGCAAGAGTTACTAAAAAATATTATAAAGATAAAGCTGAGCAGTTTATTGATGACACCATCCATCATTACGATGGTATATGCTCGTCTCATAAAAAGTACTGGCAGCTAGTAAAGCATTATTTAAACACTAAATTATGATATGTTACATCTGTGCTAATCCAGCTGAACACTCCATCAGGGTACACGATGAGATTACGTTCTCTTATTGTGATAACCATATCAGTGAAGTAGTACTAGGTATCAGCGAGTACGCTCTGAAAGGTACGCTAGATAAACTAGAAAAGGCTAAAGCTGATTACAATGCGAAGGGAGCAGGAACTGCTGAGTTTGAAAAGTGTAAGAACATTGAGAAGTATCTAGAGGGAGAAGACTTTGGATTAGAACAAACACTATAGTACGAAGTATCTATTTGAACGAAGTGAATATGATTACAATATACGGACAAGTGCCATCCAAGAGCAATGGCTACAGGGTAACCTGTATTGCTGGTAGAGGTCAGCTGTATAAGACAAAAGAGCTGAAGATGTATGAGAAGAACTTTGGACTTCAGTACAAAAGACATCCAAAAATTTTAGGTAACTTCGAGCTGATAGTCAGCGTATACTTTCGTAGTAACAAGAGTGACCTTGATGGGATGTTTAAAGTAGTATTGGATTGTTTACAAGGCGTAGATGCTATTGATAACGATAGGTACTGCATGAGGATAGTAGCTAGTAAGTTTGTTGACAAAGAAAACCCCAGAGTAGAAATTATTTTAAATCCACTAGAGGATGAAAGTAAAACTTAAAATAGCCGCTGATACGTCTAAGCCAAAGATGGATACGCTGATGTATTTCAAAAAGAAGATTGGTGATACAGCAGCTGTGAGAAAACTCGCTGAAGAAGCTGGTGTACAATCAGCATCTGATGCACTCAAGAAAAGACTTGAAGAACTTAAAAAAGCTAAGAAAGGATAATGGCAAAGAGTAAATCAGCAGGCGGTTCAGTAAAAGTTACCTTTGGGAAAAGGAAGAAAGGTAAAGCTAAGAAGAGTAAAAACAAACACGATAGAAAATAAAAATTATATGCCACAGAAAATTAAACCAAAAATGGTTCCCGGTGAAATGACAGGGAAGATGTACAGAGAACAAGAAATGAGACAAAGACAAAACGCAATGACTCGTGAGCTTGAAGCTATGCGTAAAGCAAGAGGAGGCGTTAATATTACTGAGATGGAAGAAGAAGAAACACCCGGTACTAAAAAAGTAGTAGGTGTTGTAATGACAGAAAAGCCCAAGTTCAATAAGCTGATGAAAGAGAAGCTTTTGAAGATGATGGCTGAGCGTAAAAAACTCAAATAATGTGCGGAGTCCATATAGTAGAGGTCGATGCTGATGGACTCTGCCCTATTTGTTTACTTGAAAGCAATAAGTAATGAAAGTAAAAATTAAACGTAAAGATGGTAGTTACTCGCAGAAAGGTCTGTGGGATAATATTCGTGCAGCAGCTGAACGAAATAAGCGCACAGGAGCTACACCTAAAAAGCCAACTAAACAAATGCTTGAGCAAGAAAAGAAAATAAAATATGGCAAAAGTTAAACTTAAAAAGAAAGAGGTAGTTGAGTACAACACGATTGTGCCAAGACCTGCTAACAGAACACAGAAAGGACAGCTGATTGTAGGTAAAAAATTTACCCCTTCTCCAAGTAAAAAGAAGTAGATTTGCTCAATGAGCGCACTAAACACCCAGATTGGTGGTACGCATTATAGCGACAACGCCATACAACCAATAGAGTTCATACACAAAAACAACCTACCCTTCATTGAAGGGAATATCATAAAGTATGTAACTCGACATAAAAAGAAGAATGGATTGCAAGACTTGTTAAAAGCGAAGCACTACATCGACTTATTAATACAACTAGAATACCATGAAAGCAAAAAAACGAAGCCTGATAATCAAGGCACACCTAGAACAGAAAGAATCACACGAAGTAAGACTACCAGACGGTAGCGTAATCAATCTCTACATAGGAAGAAAGTACGGAGAGAACAACAGAGAAATCAATCCTACAGTTGCTGATGTTGTCAGCGTTGGTGAAGGTGTTAAAGGTATTGAACTTGGTGACACAATAATTGTACACCACAACCTGATAATGAACGAAGCAGCATACATCAAAAAAGAAGGTCAGTTTGTATGGCTTGGTATTCCTCTTACAGAATTAATCTACGCCAAGATAGAAGAAGATGGCTCTCTTACTCCACTTGAAGGAACTTTGATTGGAGAAAGAATTAAAAAACCAAGAGTATCTGAGTTAGAGTTTGAAGACAAGACAGAGCCTATGAAATTCAAGATACTGAAAGTTCCTGCTGGGTATGAAGATGTAAAAGCAGGAGACACGATTATAGCATACAGATTATCTGATTATGAAATGGTATACCACTACAATAACAAAGAGTGTAGAGCTATTCGTATCAGCACAAATGACGTACTAGGCATTTATAATTAATCTTATATTTGAGCATGGACACTACGCAAGAATATAAGATGATGCTAGTGAACATGCAGACAGGCTACGTAGCTAATGTGTATGTTTACAGAATCAGCGATATAGTCTACGAGGATTATATCACAGGAGGTGTGTGTTTGTTCTTTGATGACAGAGTAGAGCTGACAAGTGTTATATGCAGCTTTGATGATATTGTTGGTGATGCAAGAGATTTTTTTGATGCTAAGCATCACTATTATGCGATACTTTGTGACACCGTTGAAGAACTTGAGGAGGATGAGATAGATGACTTATTCTACGGAATAAAGACAGGAACCATGAACCTTATTAAGTCAGAACCATTTGACGAAATGAGGCTCGACATATGTATGAACTAAATGGAAGAACGTATTAAACAACTGGAGAATGAACTTCTCCTGTACAAGCAAGACGGCATGTTTGCCCTATACTTTTCTCTTAATAGAAAGATGAATGAGCTGTCACGCTCTATGAACGACTTTGAGCTAGATTTTAAATCTGATGACAGGTCGTTTGACAGATTCCAAAAGATTACAACATCCATACGTGAGATGGTAGAATCAGCTAACTGGCTGAGAAACAATTACATGAAGATGTCAGAAGAGGAAGCTAAAGAAGCAGAGAAGAAAGGTATACCACTTATAGAGCAACTTGCTAAACAAAATAAAAAGTGAAAACACGTACAATAAAATTTCAGGGTCTTGATATCAAGATGAATATTGACATTAATGATATTGTCAAGAAAACATCTTCTAAGTACAAGCCAAAAATACATGGGTACAAAAAGCTTGTAGCCAAAAGAAATGAGTATATACACAATATGCACCAGAAGATGAAGGATAGGGAGATTGGTGTGTATCTGATATATGACGCATTGAGGATTATGAAAAAAGCCAAAGATGCCTACGATGTAGATATTAGACAGTTGCTAACCTTGTCATACCTACATGGTATAACGATGCTCAGAAAAGACCACATCAATAAATATCTGATTGCAATAGGATGCAAGCCTGTAACTAGAATTTTTTTGAAAAAGCTGGTTGAGTATGGCTACATTATGGATGCCCACAAGTATGCGTACTACTCAATCACTGATAAGGGGAGAAAGATAGTAGACAATATATTTCTAGCGTTTAGGCAGGACTACGCCTTCTATGAAAAGAATAAGCCAATGAAGCGTGAGTACCACACATCTCAGCCAGCTGGCACTAAATACTCGGATGAGGAGAAGGAGAAGCGCAGCATTCTTTACAGAAAGATGATGACTCCGTTCTGGGATGGAGGGTACAAAGTAGTTCCAAAATCTCGAAAAATGCGAGTAGACTACTTGATAGAATGGATTGACAAAAGAAAGAGGTCAGGGCTGATGGTAGACGAGTACTATTACAACCTAATAGAGAAGTGGAGTCAATAGACTGAATCCTAAAGGTTTGTTAATAAAATTCTATATTTGCTTAAAAGGAATAATATGCAATTCTCAAGTTTAGATGAATTGTTAAATCTCTCTTTGGACGCACCATCTAAGAAAAGAAAAAAGGAATACGGACTAAAGGTAGCACAAGGGATTTTTAATAGCGCTGATAGAAACTCTGACGGATACTACGGAAAACGTTACCGCCAGTGGAAAGCCAATAGGGATTTCTCCTATGGCGTAAATACAATGAAAGAATTTATGGACCTTCTCAGAATAGAAGGAAACCAATCTTATATCAACCTAGACTGGACTCCAATTAAGATAGCTCCAAAGTTTGTAGAGATATTGCTTGGAGGTTTTCTAAATAGAAGAGAGACTCCTATAGTAAAAGCTACTGATGATATCAGCATCAATGCTAAGGAGATGGAGAAACAGGAGGCTAAATTCAGAATGGACAATAAGGAGAAGATTCAACTTATTGAAGCTGAGTTAGGAGAAAAAATTGAATCAGATAAATTTATCCCAGAAGATGAAGACGACTTGGCGCTCTACTTCGACCTTGAATATAGACTTCCAGAGGAGATTATGTTCGAGCAAAAAATTAAGAAAATCCTCGATGATAATGACTATCCCATTCTCAAAAGACAAGTACTTCGGGATATCATCGACACCAACTTTGCCTGTACCAAGCTTTACTATGACGCAAACGACCATATCAGGGTAAAGCGTTGTAAGCCTGAGAACATGATTTATAACGTGTTTGAGACAGACAATGGTAAAGATATTTCATACATCGGTGAGGTATATCCAATGAAGATATCTTCTATCAGAAGAAAGTATGACGTAAGCGAGGAAACTTTGTTTGAACTCGCACAAAAAGCATCAAGAGAACTTAAACGCTCTGAAAACCTTTACTGGAAAGACTCTTACAAGTACACAGAAATCAGACCTTATGATGATTATGCTGTTCTTGTATTTGACTTTGAAGTAAAGACAGTAGACGTAGAATATTCAGTTAAGACAGAAAACAGGTTTGGAAATATGCTGGTTGTACCTAAACAAGGAAGGCCAGTAGCTCCAGCCGGACAAGAAATTGCAGGTGAAGTGATTGAAACTAAGCGCATGAATATCTATCAGGGATTGTGGGTATGCGATACTCCAATCATGCTGAAGTGGGATATCAGCCCTAACCAAATCAGACCATACCAAAATGGTGTAGACGTATTTTTCTCCTACTCTGTCATATGCCCTAATGCTAACGGAAACTTAGTTCCTTCTATGATTGAGAAGGCAATGAGCCCTATCCGTCAGATGATT
>Ga0222712_10007193_pt1 | contig 10827 bp, 10 predicted proteins | sample C33_657DmetaG_FD_165043 | JGI IMG/M metagenome (GOLD analysis project Ga0222712, IMG submission 165043) | Estuarine water microbial communities from San Francisco Bay, California, United States - C33_657D | ecosystem: Environmental > Aquatic > Marine > Unclassified | place: USA: California... | reverse complement strand
TTTGTTTTATATGATAGCAAAGGCAAAAAAGTAAGCTATAAAAAAATGATTCGTGTATTAGCCCAAAATGATATTGTGCTTTTTGGTGAATACCATAACAACGCCATTGCACACTGGCTACAATTAACAGTTACCAAAGATTTATTTGAAAAAAGAAAATTAACCCTTGGCGCAGAAATGTTTGAGCAGGACAATCAACCACAATTAAATAATTATTTGCAAGGAAAAATAACCGCGAAAGGGCTCGATTCATCTGCGCGTTTATGGAAAAACTATCCTACCGATTATGCGCCACTTGTAAATTTTGCTAAAGAAAATAATATTCCATTTACAGCCACCAATATTCCACGTAAATACGCATCACTGGTTTCTAAAAAAGGATTTACAGCACTGGATAGTTTAACGGCGCAGGAAAAATCTTGGATCGCACCACTTCCTATTGCGTATGATTCAGAACTTCCAGGGTATAAAAACATGATTGCGATGATGGGTGGTCATGGTGGAGAAAATTTACCAAAAGCACAAGCCAGCAAAGACGCAACAATGGCACATTTTATATTAACCACAAAGGTGCCCGGTAGCCTATTTATCCATTACAACGGGTCTTATCACTCCGAAAACTACGAGGGGATTGGTTGGTATTTAGCAAAAACAAACCCTTTGCTAAAAATTAGAACCATCACCACGGTTAGCCAAAAAAACATCCATAATTTGGAGGCCGAAAACCTAAATAAGGCCCATTATATTATTTGCGTAGATTCCGACATGACCAATACATATTGATAATCAGCACTTTGCGTTTTGTAAAACAAATTGCGCATAAATACAGCCTTGGTTTGTAAAAACCTTATTCTACATTTATTGGACCGATACAAAATAACCCCCGCTAAACCAATTAGCTAAAAAATACTAAAAAAATTAGTTTATTTAACAAAGGGGTATTATCTTTGTTATCTATTAGCACGTAACAAGTAAAAACAACCATATGAGTAACACTGAAAAATTAAAGGCGCTAAAATTAACAATCGACAAAATAGACAAAGACTATGGTAAAGGTTCTGTCATGATGATGAACGAACGAAGCCAAGAACCTATGGAAGTAATTTCTACCGGTTCAATAGGACTTGATAGTGCACTAGGGATAGGTGGTTTACCAAAAGGAAGAATTATTGAAATATATGGTCCAGAATCTTCTGGTAAAACAACGGTTGCAATTCATGTAATCGCAGAAGCGCAAAAAAAGGGCGGCATGTGTGCCATCATCGATGCGGAACACGCATTTGATAGTGCTTACGCAAAAAAATTAGGCGTAGACGTTGATAGTTTACTCGTATCTCAACCAGATTATGGTGAGCAAGCATTAGAAATTGCCGACCGTTTAATATTATCGGGCGCACTAGATGTAGTTGTCATTGACTCGGTAGCAGCACTGGTACCAAAAAGTGAACTAGAAGGTGAAATGGGTGATTCTAAAATGGGATTACACGCAAGGCTTATGAGCCAAGCGCTCCGTAAGCTTACTGCTACTATTAATAAAACAGGAACGGTTTGTATTTTCATCAACCAATTACGTGAAAAAATTGGTGTCATGTTTGGTAACCCCGAAACAACAACAGGTGGTAACGCTTTAAAATTCTATGCTTCTGTAAGATTAGATATCAGAAGAATGACGCAAATTAAAGATGGTGATGCAGCAATAGGTAACCACGTAAAAGTAAAAGTGGTTAAAAATAAAGTGGCACCTCCATTTAGAGCCGCAGAATTTGATATCATTTTTGGAGAAGGTATTAGCAAACTAGGAGAAATCATCGATATGGGTGTAGAGCTTGGTATTGTTCAAAAAAGCGGAAGCTGGTTTAGCTACGATACCAATAAACTTGGCCAGGGTAGAGAGTCTGTAAAAACACTTTTACACGATAATCCAGAATTAGCCAACGAGATTGAAGCAAAAATTAGAGCCAAGGTAATTGAAGCAAGAACTGCTGCGGCAGAAGCTTAATCATAATAAAATATGGGTTATTTGATGGGTTAGTAATAATAAAAATAGCCGTCCTATAAAAAGGGGCGGCTATTTTGTTTATTTTACAAAAAAAACAGGCTTGCTATACCAGATTTTACTTTTTTTGATACGCATGGCGCTCAAAATATTTTGTGTATCCATTAAAGTGCACAACAAAAAAGCGCTTTTCCAAAAGGGTCCTTTATTAATTGTAGCCAACCATCCCGATTCATTTTTTGATGCACTTGTAATTGCAGCAAATTGTAAATACCCAATTTCTTTTTTAGCAAGAGGGGATGTTTTTACAAAGCCCTGGCATAATTTTTTTCTGCGCGCACTAAATATGATGCCCGTTTACAGACAAAGAGAGGGCAAAGAACACTTACACAAAAATCAAAATAGCTTTGATGCAAGCGTAGAAATATTAAAAAATGGAGGTATTCTATTAATTTTTATAGAAGGCACCTGTTTAAATAAAAATGAAATTCAACCCTTTAAAAAAGGAGCTGCCAGGATATTGCAACAAGCGGTGGCTCAGGGTGTAAGCCCAGCAGTGCTTCCAGCGGTTATAGCCTACAATGGTTTTAAGCATTTTGGCAAAAAAGTATTTCTGATGTTGGGGTATGCGTTTCCCGCTACTCAGTTTTTTAATAAGAACGCCGTAGCAGAAAATGCTGCTATTGAAAGAAATAATTTTAATAACCATGTGATGGAACAAATGACATCGCTTTTTAAAGAACCACCATCCAAAAAATACAAACGTCCTATTTATCTATTTCCAATTATTGGTATTGCTTGGTTATGGCACACCCCATTATTTTTAATGATTAAAACCTTTGTAGCACATAAAACAAAGGGCACGGTGTTTTATGATTCGGTTTTATTTGCGGTTCTACTATTTGCTTATCCATTTTATTTGATACTACTGTTTATATTGTTGTACAATACCGGAATTTCCAATGCCACGAACTGTTTAATAATAGCTGCACACCCCTTACTTGCTATCGTTTATACTCAATCCAAAAAATAAATGAACTACCTTTCTACTTTAATAAAAAGCCCATGAAAAATGTTAAAAAATTAGGTACGCGAAAAAGAATAGCACTTGTGGCACATGACAATAAAAAGGCCGATTTAATGGCGTGGGTAGAACACAATAAAGTCGTGTTGTCTAAACACGAACTCATTGCAACAGGCACCACTGGAAAAATTATTGAGGAAAAAATAGATAGACCTGTTAAAAAATTAATGAGTGGCCCCATGGGTGGCGATCAGCAAATTGGTGCCATGATTGCATCTGGCGAAATAGACATGATGTTTTTTTTCTGGGATCCTATGGAAGCACAACCACACGACAGTGATGTAAAAGCGTTATTAAGGCTTTGTGTACTTTGGAATATCCCAATGGCCTGTGATAGAGCCACTGCCGATTTTGTGATCACATCACCTTTCATGCACGGCGATTATGATGCCACCATTCCTGATTACAGCGAATATTTAAACAGGAAGATTGTAAAGTAGGATGCAAAAAATAAATATCAGGAACTGGCAAATAACTGACGCACAAGCCCTGGCCGCAGTAGCCAACAATAGAAACGTTTGGAACAGCATCAGAAATGAATTTCCAAGCCCATATACCGTTATGGATGCACTCGCTTGGATTAAGCACGCCAACGAAGAAAAGCCCGTGGCTAATTTTGCGATTGAAATTGGAAACATAGTCGCTGGAAATATTAGTTGCACCTGGCACAAAGATGTGTATGCTAAAACAGTTGAGCTTGGATATTTTATTGGTGAAAACTATTGGGGAAAAGGAATTGCAACAGCTGCGGTAGCACTCATGCTTGAGGCCATCCAAAAAAATAAAGAGATCGTACGCATTGAAGCAAAAATATTTGGAGGTAATGGCGCTTCGGCACGTGTGCTAGAAAAAAATAATTTTGTATTAGAGGGAACAAGAAAAAATGCAATTTATAAAAACGGCGTAATCGCCGATGAACAGGTATGGGTTTATTTGGTAGCATAAATAATAAATATAATTTCCAGTGGCGCTACAACGCACTACCACTATGCTTTATGGCCTTGGTGTTATTTTCATGCTCACAAAAAAAATATGCCAATCCACGCATAGAAATTGAAACAAAATACGGGGTTATTGTGGCCGAACTATACCCTAGTAAAGCCCCTCAAACTTGCGCAGCTATTTTATCTTATGTAGATTCTGGTTTTTATGAAGACGCTTCATTTTACAGGGTTTTAAATGTAACTAACCAACCTTCTAATGCGCCCAAAACCGAAATTTTACAGGGCGGACTCTGGAAAACCAATTACATGAAGCTCTACGAAATGAAAGGTATTCCGCACGAACCCACTTCAAAAACAGGACTTAAACACACCGATGGTGTTTTGTCATTAGCGCGCAATGAACCAGGAACCGCTAACGCCGAATTTTTTATTTGCATTGGCAATCAACCCGGCCTAGACGAAGGGGGTGAAAACGTAGAAGATAAACTTGGGTATGCTGCTTTTGGAAAAGTAATAAAGGGTATGTCTGTGGTTCGAAAAATATATATGTTAAACGATCACGAACAAATGCTCACCCCACCTGTTGCTATCTATAACATCACTAGAAAATAACGTAAATGCCATTTACACTTCAAGCACCCTATACACCAGCAGGTGATCAGCCATCGGCCATTGATCAGCTCACAAAAGGCGTGCTTGAAAACGAGCAGTACCAAACATTACTGGGTGTAACAGGTAGCGGTAAAACATTTACCATAGCAAACGTTATTCAAAATACACAACGCCCAACGCTGGTGCTCACGCATAACAAAACCCTAGTGGCACAGCTATATGGCGAGTTCAAACAGTTTTTTCCGGACAACGCCGTTGGTTATTTTGTAAGCTATTACGATTATTACCAGCCAGAAGCCTACATGCCGGTAACGAGCGTGTACATCGAAAAAGATTTAAGCATCAATGAAGAGCTTGATAAATTAAGGCTTCAGGCAACTGCGCAATTATTAAGTGGACGTAGAGATATCATTATTGTTGCGAGCGTGAGTTGTATTTATGGTATGGGTAATCCTACCGAATATGAAAATGGTATTGTGCGCATTCATACGGGTCAGGTGGTTTCGAGGCAAGCATTTTTACACGCACTTATAAACTCTTTATATACGCGCACCCAAGACGATTTTAAACGTGGTTCGTTTAGAGTAAAAGGTGATACCGTCGATATTAATTTACCCTACGTAGATTTTGGATACCGCATCACTTTTTTTGGCGACGAGATAGAATCCATCGAAAGCATTGAAACCGAAACCAGCAAACGTATTGGTACCATGGACAATGCCGCTATTTTTCCAGCTAATTTATATTTAGCGCCCAAAGACATGATTGTAGAAGTGATTCACGAAATACAAGATGAAATGCGCGCGCAGTATGAATATTTTATGCGCGTTGGAAAAAAACAAGAAGCCAACCGTATCAAAGAAAGAGTAGAATATGATTTAGAAATGATTCGTGAACTTGGTTATTGCTCTGGCATTGAAAACTATTCTCGTTTTTTTGATAGAAGAAAACCGGGCACTAGACCCTTTTGTTTGCTCGATTATTTCCCCAAAGATTTTTTATGCATCATAGATGAGAGTCATCAAACCATTCCGCAAATTGCCGGTATGTATGGTGGCGATAGGTCCAGAAAAATGACGCTGGTAGATTATGGATTTCGTTTGCCAAGTGCGATAGACAACAGGCCCCTTAATTTTCATGAGTTTGACAACATGATTGGTCAAACCATTTTTGTGAGCGCAACCCCAGCCGAATATGAACTTGAAAAAACAGGAGGCGTAGTGGTAGAGCAGGTTGTAAGGCCTACCGGCTTATTAGATCCGCCCATTGAGGTTCGTCCAAGCCATCATCAAATAGATGATTTACTCCACGAAATAGATCTTCGTATTGCAAGTGGCGACCGCGTGCTTGTTACAACACTCACCAAACGCATGGCCGAAGAAATGAATAGTTATTTAGCCAAGCGAAACATCAAAGCCAAATACATCCATAGTGATGTGGATACACTGGAACGTGTCGAAATTTTAAGAGACTTACGACTTGGAGTCATTAATGTACTGGTTGGTGTAAACCTTTTAAGAGAGGGACTTGATTTACCAGAAGTTTCTCTGGTTGCTATTTTAGACGCGGATAAAGAAGGTTTTTTACGCAACGAAAAATCATTGACACAAACCGCTGGTCGTGCCGCACGAAACGTAAATGGACTTGTTATTTTTTATGCCGATAAAATGACGATGAGCATGCAGCGCACCATCGATGAAACGTCTCGACGTAGAGCCAAGCAGGTTGCTTACAACGCGGCCCACAACATTACGCCCACAACGGTTTCAAAAAGTAAGGAGCAGGTGTTTGCTCAAACATCGGTGCTTGATATTAAGGGTTACGACCCGTCTAACGCTGTTCAACAAAACAGTAACAACTCAGAGCGTCAAACATTTGCAGAGCAGGTAGTATATACAACCATTCCTCAAATAGAAAAAGCCATTAAGCTTGCTAAAAAAGAAATGGATGCCGCAGCAAAAGATATGGACTTTATAGAAGCCGCCCGCCTCCGTGACGAAATGTTCCGTCTACAAAAAATAAGAGAGGAGATGAAATAACCTAATCAAGGCTTTGTAGAAAGTATAGATTTCTTATCTTGTTATCCAACGATGCTGCCTATGCGCTTTTTTTGGTCTCTATATGTATGGATTACCGGCTGGAAAATCCATAATAACTTTCCCTATCATTTAGATAAGTGTGTATTAATTGTGGCGCCACATACCAGCGCCTGGGATTTTATAGTGGGTCTTGCCATTCGAAGTGTGAGGCACTTAGAGCACGTTAAATACCTTGGTAAGGAATCTTTATTTAAGGGCCCCTTTGCTTTCATCTTTAAGCGTACCGGCGGTTTTCCAGTAGACCGGTTTAACAAACATAATATGGTGGATCAGGTAGTGGGGCTTTTTAATAGCCACGAAAAATTTGTGTTGGCACTATCACCAGAAGGCACCCGCAAAAAAACAGAAAGGCTGCGCACCGGCTTTTACCATATTGCAAAAAACGCAGGCGTTCCCATTGTCATGGTTGGACTCGATTTTGGCAAAAAGGAAGTTACGTTTGCCGAACCGTTTTATACCAGCGATAACGAGGCCGAAGACTTCAAAAAAATTATAACATTTTTTGCGCCACTCCAAGGAAAAATTCCTGCATACGGAATGGCACATTTATTAGACAATTATAACAATAACCATGGCTAATTATCCTACACTCATTGATAAGTTTTGTGCATTTGAAATGTCACAACCGGATCAATTATTTTTATCTGAACCAGTAAATGGAACGTATAAAAATTTTACTTGGGCCGAGGCTGGTCAGCAAGTAAGAAAAATGGCTGCTGCATTAAATGCGATGGGTCTTGGAAAAGATGATAAGGTAGCGATACTCAGTAAAAATTGTGCGCACTGGATCATGGCCGATTTGGCCATTTCATTTGCGGGTTGTGTGTCGGTACCCATGTATCCAAATATGACCGCAGATTCTATTCAACAAATTTTGGAACACAGTGAAGCCAAGGCTGTTTTTTTTGGAAAGTTAGATGGTGCCGATCAAATGAGAAAAGGTGTTCCTGAAAATTTAACAGTGATAGGCTTTCCTTTTTACCTAGAAAAAAACACACAAAACTGGGATGATTTAATTGCGGAGCAACAACCCGTACAGGGCAATCCTGTAAAGGATTCTAAGGCACTAGCCACCATCATATATACTTCTGGAACCACGGGTCAACCAAAAGGTGTGATGCACAATTTTCATGCTATTGGATTTGCGGTGGATAGATTTTTAAATCACATACCTCAAATAAAAAAAGAAACATTTTTCTCTTATTTACCACTTTGCCATGTAGCAGAAAAAATGCTCGTAAAGTGCGGCGCTATATTTACCGGAAGCACCATTTATTTTGTAGAAAATCTTGATACGTTTAATGCCAATTTGGTGTATACACAACCTACTGTTTTTTTAGCGGTTCCACGTATTTGGGAAAAAATGCAAGAAGGTGTTTTATCTAAAATGCCCCAAAAAAAATTAAGAACACTGCTTAGTATACCTATCGTTTCTTCTATTATTAAAAAAGCGATTAAAAAGAAATTAGGACTTTCTAAAGCCCGGTTTATTTTTACTGGCGCATCACCCATTAGTGTTGCACTTCAAGAGTGGTTTGCAAAACTAGACATCATTATTTTAGAAGCGTATGGTATGACCGAGAACTCCGCGTTATCACATGCCAACCGTGTGGGGCATCATAAATTTGGAACCGTTGGTCAAACCTATGAAAATGTAGAAGTAAGACTGAGTGCCGAAAATGAAGTGCAGGTAAAAAGCGAAGCGTCAATGCTAGGATACTTCAAAGAGCCCGGGTTAACCGCGGAATCTTTTGAAGACGGCTTCTTAAAAACGGGCGACGAGGGTTCTATTGACGAAAACGGCTATCTAACCATTACCGGACGAATCAAAGACCAGTTTAAAACCAGTAAGGGTAAATATATTATGCCCGCTCCGATAGAAACCAAAATCTTGGAGCACGCCCTTATTAGTCAGGCCTGTGTGGTGGGCTCTGGAATGACATCGGCGTTTGTGCTTTGCACATTAGCGCAAACAGCAGAGGCCCCGGTGGGTCTCGACAATGAATTGAGCGACTTTTTAGATCAAATTAATAGTAAACTAGACCACCACGAGAGACTTTCTAAAATGGTTGTTTGTAAAGAAGAGTGGAGTATTCCCAATGGTCTACTAACGCCTACGTTAAAAATTAAGCGAAAATCGATAGAATCGTATTATGGAAAAAACTACGATCTATGGCTAAAGGAGGAGAAAAAGGTTATTTTTGTATCGTAAAATCCATAAAACGCAATTTTTTATCAAAAAACCCGTTTATTCATCGACTAACTATCAATAATTTATACTGTTATGAAACTAAAACAACTATTTACAGTAATCGGAGCTTCGGCATTGCTGGTTTCTTGTGTAAGCACAAAGAAGTTTAAAGAAAGTGAAGCTAAGTATGTTCAACTAAGTGGTTCTTACTTAGATATGCAAGAAAAATACCGTGCGCTTCAAGATGAAATAAAAGCAATCCAAGCACAGTTAGACAAATCTAAATCTGCAAATGCTGAATTAACCGCTAGAAAAGCAGCCTTAGAAGAGCAAATTGCAGGATTAAATAGTCAAGTAGAATATTTGCGTAAAAACAGTAGCACTGCGATGGAGCAGTTAAAAGATTTATCAGTAATTACTGGTGCACAAGCAGAGAGCATTAAAAAATCTTTAGAAAATATTGGTGCGAAAGATATTTATATCAGAGACTTACAAGGTTCTATCGCCAGAAAAGATTCTTTAAATATGGCACTTGTAATGAATCTAAAAGGTGCATTAGGAAATTTAGAAGATCAAGACATAAATGTTAAAGTTGATAAGGGTGTTGTATATGTAGACATCTCTGATAAATTATTATTTAAAACAGGAAGTTATGATGTTACTGAGCGCGCTAAAGTAGTGTTAGGTAAAGTAGCAAAAGTTTTAGCGGCACAACCTGAAATTGAATTTATGGTGGAGGGCCACACAGACAATGTTGCTATCAGCACTGATGAATTAAATGACAACTGGGATTTGAGTGTTAAGCGTGCAACAACAATCGTTCGTATCTTACAAAAATCTTACGGCCTTGATCCAAAACGCATGACAGCAGCGGGTCGTAGCGAATACTTACCAATTTCAGATAATAGCACTGCGGCAGGTAGAGCAGCCAATAGAAGAACAAGAATTGTAGTATTACCTCAATTAGATCAGTTCTTTAAATTATTAGAAAGAAAATAGTCTTTACTAACCCAATCCTATATTTGAGAGCGCTTCCTACAAGGAGGCGCTTTCTTTTTTATAGATAGGTGCGTATATAAAAAAGCAAGAACCGTTTTTAATCGTTTCAATTAAAGATGCATTAATTTTTTCTGGTACTGCTGGGCAACCCCAACTTCTTCCAATTCCCGTTTTTTGTGCAGCAAATTTTTCATTTACATAGGGCGCACCATGAATAACAACTGCTCTCGCTAATGCATGATCGTTAATTCCTTTTTCTTTTCCATCTAGCGCCAACGACAAACCATTTCGTCCAGTGTATGTATTTTGGGTAACATAAAACCCAAGACTACTTTTCAAACTATTTATCGTATTTGAAAAACTTTTTGCAAATGCTGTTCCTGAATTTTTTCCGTGCGCTACATAATCGTAAAAAATTAATTCCTGTGTAATCATATTAATTACAAAGAGTCTTTTGTGTGTGGAAGGCAAGCTAAAGTCTACAATTGATAGCACGGCGCTGTTCATTAATTGACCATGTGCCAGTAATTTCTCAAACCCACTAACCGCTACGTCAAAAGCTTTTTTTGAAAGGCCGCGCTGTTCGAGTTCTAGTTTTTGGTACAACTGTTTGATAGGGAGGGGTTCTGCATGAGCTACATCAGAAAGAAATATAAGTCCTATAATCAGGCATAAAACTAGCCAAAAAGGACCGTTTTTGATCTTATTTGATATGTTTTGTAGCTTGGACAAGCTGCAAAGGTACCGCTTAATATACCCAACGCCCTGTTAAAACAAAAAAAAATCCCGCCTTAGGTTTAACTATGGCGGGAAAGCAGTTAGCTATTGGTTAAACTAGCTATATAACTAAGACAACCTTTTATCAATTTCGCTGCGTAGGGATGAAAATATTTCTTCGACAG
>Ga0222712_10007191_pt1 | contig 10828 bp, 18 predicted proteins | sample C33_657DmetaG_FD_165043 | JGI IMG/M metagenome (GOLD analysis project Ga0222712, IMG submission 165043) | Estuarine water microbial communities from San Francisco Bay, California, United States - C33_657D | ecosystem: Environmental > Aquatic > Marine > Unclassified | place: USA: California... | reverse complement strand
ATGGTGTTTGTTGGCGTAACTGTAGGTGTTGGTGTTGTGGTTGGGGTTTCCGTAGATGTTGGTGTTGATGTTATTGTTGGTGTTATGGTGTTTGTTGGTGTAACTGTAGGTGTTGGTGTTTCAGTCGGTGTTGGTGTTACTGTGTTTGTTGGTGTTGACGTTGGTGTTAGTGTGTTTGTTGGAGTATTTGTTGACGTTGGTGTTAGTGTGTTTGTTGGAGTATTTGTTGGTGTTATGGTATTTGTTGGTGTAACTGTAGGTGTTGGTGTATTAGTTGGTGTTGATGAAAAACTAACACATGGTGTTGATTGAGGAGTATTTGTTGGTGTATTAGTTGGCGTAGGTGTTGGGGTCTTTGTAGATGTCGGAGTAACTGTTGAAGTTTTAGTCACAGTTGGTGTTACTGTTTTTGTTGGCGTAGGTGTTGGAGTTTTTGTGGGTGTTGGAGTAGGTGTTGGTAATCCGTTTGAACCACAACTACCAATTTTAGTTACTTGGGTATATATTCCAATGTTTCTTGATGTTACACCACCATCTGTTGTTGTTACTTTATTTCCTGTAGAAACCGTTCCATCACATGCACAAATATTAATTAATGGTGTCGAATTTGTTAAAATTCTAGTTTGTTGTTTTTGGTTACAATCGGTGTACGTGAACTCAATTCTATCGGTTATATTTGGTTTTCTTGCAACACTAAAATATGTGCATTCACATGTTAATGTGATAAGTAAATTACCACTGTTTGTACCTTCATTTACCGTATCACATAATGCCCAAAATTCTTTGGTTTCACCAGCTTTAATACTGATTTTAACTTGTCTCCCATCACATCCAGTATATGTATAAGTCCTATTAAAAAAATTAAAAGGAGTTTTAATGTTAGTATTCTTTATAGTATATTTACAACAACTCATATCTATTATAAATACAAAGAAACATAAATAAAAAACCCCCATCTTAAGATGAGGGTCCTAAATATTGTTATTAAATTTTAGAGTCCTTCTAGCTCATCATCTTCTATATCAACCATAGCGTCCAACTCCTCTGCCTCATCATCAATTCCTACAGTATCTTTTAGTTGTTCTAAACTACAATTTAACGCTGCACACATTTCTTCCATTGTTACAATAACATCTTCAGCGTTGTAAAATTCCCAACCACCATCAATTTCGGTTCCCATGAACTTTTCACCATTTCCTGTTAAATAAACTAACGGACCAAACTTTTCCATAGTTAAGTCAGCCATAGGTTCATCATCAACCATAACATCTAATTCATCCTCTTCGGCTTCATTAAGTTTCCAAGTTGATTGTATTAAATTTTTGTGCATAGAAAGTATTTTTTCTCTTTCTGATTCGCTTATTATCATTCTATTTTTCATATTGTTGACATTTTAACATATTTTTCTAATTCAGGAATATCTTGTTCTGTAAAACCTTCCCAAACTTTTATTATTTTTTGATTTTTCAAATCCAATAATTCTAAACCATCATTAGTATATGAAATCATAATATTTGGGTAAGTAATATTACAATATTCATGCATCAAATCAGGTGCCGATATTGGTTCTTTTTTACAAGCCTGTTTTGTAAAATTCATATTAGATATGGCTTGAAGTATAACAGGGTCATTTCCACCCTGAGGTTGTTCATTTATAACCCTCTCAATAATTTTTCTCAATTGAGATTCGGTCAGTCTAACTACTTTTTTCATATAATTTCCGCAAACACTTCTCTTGCGTATTCATTCATAGGTTTATAGATATATCTATCAGGATTGTCAGCATCTTTGAATTGACCATCATACATTATTGCAATGTCGTATTCATCGCTAAACAGTGTTAAATAACCATCCTCAACTTCATATTCATAAAAAGACATTTTCTTTGAAGTTAAATCTTCAGTATTAATTCTCATGATGATAATCGGGTCTGCATCATCACTCATCATTGACATACTTGAATCTTCTTTAATGATTCTTTGTATCATATTTATTAATTCAGATTCAGTAAGTTTAATTACTTTCTTTTTCATATTTATATAAATATCATATGTTAACAAATAGTCAAATAAGAGTGATAGAATCGTCTTTAGAGAAACTTAAACCAACTGTTTATGGTATGAAGGCGGACTATGACTGCTCGGCCATTGAAGAAAATATTAAATGGAATTTAAATCCATCTGGCACTCTTTTTGCCAATCATTACAAACCAATTTTAATGATTAAGGTCAAATTGACTGGTTTCCCAAATATATTTTTTGTGAATTCAGGTCTTATTCAAACAGAATTGGAAGGGTTTTTTCAAAAAGTATTCACTTATGTATTACCTTCCGACCATTTGTTGGTTAAAAGGCCTTGGGCGGTAGTTTACAAATTTGAACATAACGGAAAACAAATTGGTTATAATGATGTGATTAAATCATTTCAATACGAACAATTTAAAACAAAATTCCGTAAAGATAATATACCAGGAACATTGATTGTGGCAAAAACAGTGGGTTTTTCAATAAACTACAGTGATTTGGCAGTTTCAGAATATGGTGACCAAAACGACTTAAATGTTTTTATAGAATGTGAAACAGAAAGTTTTAACTACATAAATGGAAATGGTCTTAATGTGTTAATAACAGATGAGATTTGGAAAAATTTTGCTGAAGAAACAGAAGAAGATATTGATGTGGTTAAAGAAAGTTTAATCAGTTATTTTAACACAATGTCATCTGACTATGGTTCTCAATTATCTGACGAGTTTTCACTTGAAGTAAATTTAATGGAAAAATTACCAAAGTATGTTATAGATAATTATGGTTGGAAGTACGAAGCCATGTGTAATTCGCTAACTAATCCAAATGATTTTCCTTATGATTATACTGAAGGAGATACATCAAGAAAAAACTTATTCTTGAATTATTGTCATCTTAACCTTGAAAAGGATTAAATTTCCTCTTCAAAATCAAAATCCTCTTCTGAAGAATTTTCGGCGTTGTACAAGTAATCTAACTTATCTAAAATTCCACGTCTAACGGTACCTTCTTCAGTGTAACCATACATGATTTTGGCGTCTTCTAAGGCAGTTTCGTCACCATTCATGATATCATCAAGGTGAGCGTCAGTAATACCCGTAGCGTCCTTTAAATCACGAATCATTTGTGGAACTGAATAACCTTCGGAAAGTTCTTCATCCAACTCTTTTTCATGTCCCGTGAATTTTGGTTTTCTATCCAAGAAACCTTTTGAAGCCTTTTTGTCTAGTTTCTCTAATCTTTTTATATCAGCCAATGATGGTGCATCAAAACCCAAATTAAAATTATATTCATCAAAATCTTTTAAATCCATGTCACTATAACCCGTAGACGGTGCGGTAGTGTCGCTCTTGAAACTATAAATTTCTTCAGTCTCATGTTTAGACTCCGGTAGGTATTGTCTACCTGTTGCATTGATGTGTTTTCTTAAGATTTCTTCTCTTTCTTGTTCTGATATTTCAAAGGGCTTCATATCCCATAAATATAGGAAAAAATAAAAAAAATTGTTAATATTGCATTATTTTTAGAAGAAAATCTTATAAATCATCATATAGATAATCATCGTCAAAATCAACGGGAAAATCGAAATCCCAATTCGCAGCAATGTAATCCTTAACTTCATTTCTTGCCTCAACAGCTTCTTCAGTATTTTCATCTTCAAATTGTATTTCAACACCACCTTCTTCTTCAAAAAGATATGGTACAAGTATTATAAGAAATCCATCGTATTCTGTAAAGTATTCTTCAGGAGTTCCGTAAGGCATTGAGTAAATTTGAATGGTGTCGATGTCCAAATCAACTTCGGAATTTTCATTCAAATATCCCTTTTCTAATAACATTTTATAGAATCTCATTGCAGGAGATTCAGGTAGTTCCATTTGTTCTAAAATATTTTTTATAACTTTAACCAATTGGTTTTCAGACAATCTAATTTTCTTCATCATAAAATTCAAATTTTATTTTATCTCTTAATTTTAAAGTGTTGTTTAGAACTTTTCCCAGTATAAAATATAATTCTTCACCAATATTTTTCAAATCAATTGAAACGTCTTTTATTTTTGATGTATTAACGTGTACAATTATTTTATAGGTTGGACTTGTATAAAACCCATCAATTGGAAATTCAATAACTTCAACTTCTTTAATATGTGGATTTTTTTTAAGTCCTTTAGTTATGAGGTCAGAATATTTTTCATTTTTTTGGATAGATAGCATGTATTTTTTTGCCTCAGGATTGGGTGAATAAATACCTTCTTTCAATATGTCTAATAATTTAAGCATTACATTAACCAACTATCGTCTTTTCCTTTTGGAATGAAAAACCAAATAATAAATCCCGGAATTATTGATAAAAGAAAAATGATTATCTTATCTCTCATTTTGATAATCCCTCCAAATATTTTTTTACACTTTGTTTTGCTTTTGATAATTGAGACCTTGAAGTTCCTTCACTAATTCCCAATTCTTCGGCAATCTCTTTATGAGATTTATTATTGTAATAATATCTTATAAAAACAATTTTATATCCATCAGGTAACGCCTCAATTGAGCTTTTAATATCTTTTGGAGAAAATTTACCCAAATACTCAATGTTCTCTTCTTTTTCCACAGGAGTATCAATTACATTTACTTTTTCAACATCAACATCTCTATTAACTTCTATTTTTCTTTTTCTCAACAAATTAATAATTTCATTGGTAACAACACGAGAAACCCATGTCATAATACCAGACTCTCCTCTAAACTTGTCCAATTGATTGTAAACACGTATATATCCTACTTGACAATATTCTTGAGCCAAATCATAATCACCTTTTGCATATCTCATACAAACAGTGTTGAATATTTTGGGAAACGTTTGTTTATACGCATCCGAAAAAGATATTCCTTCTGTTATTAATTTTAGTTGAGATTCAGTGATTATAATTTTCATCTATTATAAATATCCTAATCTAACGAATTAGGTAAATACAATAAAGTTGGATTCTTTTTCTGAATATCAACGTTAGGAAAAACATTGCCAAACATCATAACATCAAATCTACCGGTAATTAAATGGTAACCATTTTTAGTTGGGATAGTAGCGTAGATTTTATTACCTTCAGGTCTTGCAATGTTAACGCATTTCATAATTCTTAATAGTTCTTCCTCATCTTTGGTATCAACATCAACAATCCATCTTTTTTCAAGGGTTTTAATTTGACCAACAACAGAATCAAACAATCCTTGTTGGAAGTGATTACCGCTTTGGATTCTTTGTGCAAGTTCAACCATCATGTTTAAAGATACATCGTGATGATTTTGTTTTTGAACGTGAATATAGGCACGAGCTTTAAACATCTCACAGAGTTGTTTAATTTCATCATACCTACGTTCAAGGTAGTCAATACTACTAACACAATATGATTTGATAGTTCTAACGGATTGGTGATTATCTCTTTCACCTTCAGGTTGGTCTTTTTTACGTTTAAAAACGTAAAGCATGTAAAAGTCACCTTTATTTTCAAAATTCAAAAGTGGTTTGATTACATCAATATTATCAATCATACCACAAAGATACAAAAAAAAATTTAATAATTTGTAATCCTCAGATTAGATGAATAACCTAAATCTCTAAAAACATTTGCCACTTGTTGGAAAGTCTCGTCTTTACTACTCCAACTTCTTGAAGTAAATAAAACTTTTATAGTTGGTACGCCGTTTTTCATTTCATATTTTAACCCTCTAAATGCGGGGTTGGTAACCTCTTTTTTTAATTTTGGTTTAATTTCTTTTTTCAACGTTTTATTTAACCAATCTTCATGCCCTTCAAAGTTGTAGCGTCCTTCGATTAATTGTAAATCACCATGAAGAGGATTACCAAATTTGACACCACCATATTTCTGCATATATCTTTGAATCTCGGTTAATAACCTCCAAGTTGTTGGGTATGGATTTTTTTCTGGTGACTTAATATAATCAACAAAATCAACATCGACACGTAATTCAAGGTTTCTTGGTCTTGTTTCCACAACTTCTAGTTTCATATAAGGTGGTAATTTAAATTGATTTTCAACCCTTTTCCATAATTTTTGATTTATTGGTTTATCAAACCATGATGAATCTGTTGAAGGGACTTGTTCATATGAATGTAATGACAGTTCAACTAAATTTTTACCGGCTTTAGCCATCATTGAATATTCACCACCCCAAGTTTGTTTTTTTAAATTATAAGTTTCAAAAAATTTATCTTCATATTTCTTTTTCAAATATGAAAAAGGATATTTGATTTCACTCTCTCCGTAATTTTCTTTAACCCAATTTTTAAATACTGTTATGTAAACATCAACAAAATCTTCTTGGGTGTAGTCTGTTAAACTAACTTCCTCCATTATCATGGATACAAATTTATTTAAATTTTGTGTCATATCAAACTTTTTGTTTAATAACTTTCTTAGGTGTAATACCAAGTACGGAAGTGATTGTTCTATATATCTTTGAATCGTTTGGAATTCTCTTTAATTTGTAAGAGAATTTTTTACCTGTCATTGGGTCTTTGGTATTTTCAACATTATTTTCAATTGCTGTTAAGTCATCTTTAATAGATTGTGGTAAATTACTATCCACAAGTGCCATGTAAGTTCTTGGATGATACAATAATAAACCATCTTCATCGTAGTATTGTAAGGCATCCTTGTCATATAAATCTTGAATTGTGTCTTGGAAGTTTTGTGTTAACTTTTTTAGATTCTGTTTTTGAACTCCAGCCTTTTCTAACTCTCTGAAGATTGCCGCACCCTTTCTTTTAAATGAATTTGGGTCTGATTTTGCTATTTCCCTTTTCATCATTTCAGCATCGGCCTTGGTTAATGGTTCTTCATTTACTTTTTCAACAGAATCAAAAAACTCGGCAATATGTTTTGTAAATCCCATTTTACTTTTAACAATATCAGGGTTTTCCAATACTGCTTTAGTAATTAAGGTTATAATATATTTAAACAAATATCCTGAACCATCTTCATCTTGAACTGAAACAACGGTGGTCCCTTCTTTCCATTTGTTTTTACCAAAGGCAATGAGTTGATTTAATAAAGTTCTTTCATCAAAGTTTGATGATATGGCATATCCGTTAGCACCTATCTTGGACGGAATTCTATAAACATTCCAAAGTGGTTGATTTACATCTTTTTTTATTTCTAAAATTATATTTTTAATTAAAGAATATAAATTTTCTTCGTTTAATCTTATTACACGACTCATATGATGATAAATATTATGAAATGCTGGTATTTATAAATTATGAAAAAGAATGTTATTAGTGAAATACACGATATGAAGAAAAAAATGGGTTTGGTCAATGAAATGGATTTTGAAAACATTGACGATGAATCTGTTGAAAGTAGAATCAAAAAAGATTTGCAGTTTTCAGTTATTGAATATATAATTAAAAATGGTCAACCAAATTGTGATGAAGTAACTATGGAAGATTTCATGTACAACAAAGTATCTGAACAAGTATACGCTTACTGTTCAAACAAAGATTATTACGATACGTTGCTTTCTGGATTGGGGTATTAATTTATATTTTCGTATATCATTTCAAAATCCGTCACTATTCTAAAATACTTACTAAGTTTCATTTCAAAATCTTCTTGAAATTCCTCAATAAATCTTTTTGGAACATCATATTCGTCAGTAATTATACGATTTTCAGTCAAATTATATATTTCTTTTACGGTAATATATGCTGAGCCCGATAAAAAACCTATATTACCTATAGGATTTAAAATACTCAATTTACTTAGCTCATAAGTCATTCTGTGTTTGATAACAAATGGCTCATGTGTCGTTAGGTTAAGATAATGCCCTTCGTTCACATATTGTTTTTCACCACCCATCAATTTCATAACAGATGATGCTCGTTTTTGGGCGTTTTTGTACTCTTCTTCGGTTGGGAAATCATCCTCCCACACATATGTTATTCCCATAAGTATTAAATTATGGTAGAGAAATGTTATGCATCCCTACTTACGTCCGCTGAGGTGTTAAATACAATTACATTACCCGCTTTGATGATTCCTTTTTTGATTTCAGGACATAAATCGTTTCCATATTCAATTGAATGAATTGAATTTGCCGGTCCACCATTTTTTTGAATTAATTTGGACAAAACATCACCTTGCTTAACTTTATAAACCAAATGTTCCAAACCAGACTCTTTTCTTAATCTCTGAGCCATCTGTGGTGAGAAACAATACTTACCTCCCACATCAGGTTTAACTTTTTTCATTTGTTGTTCAATTGGTGGACGTTCACCTCCAAATGTTTCTTCGCTAATAACTTTTTCAATTATTCTTTTTAAATCGGCTTCGGTCAATTTAATAACTTTTTTCATATTATATAAATATCTTTAATCTATTAAAGTGCGGATAATCCCATTTTAACAGGGTCAATATAAACGTTTTTATTTGGGTCCTCATCATATCTATTTTTATTTAAATAAATTTTGTCATTTTGACCAACAAACCATCTTTCATTATTGGGGTGTTCATATACCTTAACCATATTTGAATTAAAATTTTTAATTGCCAATTCTCTAACAAATTCTGATGCTGTTTGGTAATTGGGGGCTCTGAAAATTCTGTTTCCAAAATAAAAATCAACAGGTTTAGTTTTATCCAATGTTGATTGTACTGAAGTAGGTGGTACCGACTTTGGTGCTACGGTTTTAGATGGTTGAGTGGGTAAAGGTGTTGGTGATGGTTGGATTACGGTTTTAGGAGTCTCAAGTTTTTTAAATATTGGTTTTGATATATTTGGTTTTTTGAATGTTGGTAACCACATATATTTAAAGGAACTAGAAGATACCGGTATTTTATTCCATTTATCAATCTTTGGACTACCTAAGTCTTTATATACTTGGCCTGCATCACTACAATATGGTTCAAGCCCATTATCATGAAGTAAATTATTCATACATCTATACCATTCATCCATTGCTATCAACATACTTTTTCTTGACCAGTGTATATATTTTGCCAACTTATCCAAATTTGGATAGCTTCCTGTCGTTTCAGAAACATCGTCAAATTTTTTAGACCAATTACCTCTTTCGTTATATAACCCTAACCACAATTGATGAATTGTCATTTTTCTATTGTAATCCTTTAACGCCTTTTTGTATTTTTTCTCATCAGTATAAACATTTGATTGTTCTGAAATTATTTTATCAAACGATTCATATAAATCTTCATCGTCATCATCATCGTCACCAACAATCATTCTGTAATGGTCCATTATTTCATCAGAATGATATTCCATCAAATATTCACGTAATTCAGATTCTTGTTCTTCTGTCAAACCATCACCAAAAGTCTCCCATGTCAACTCATCCATTACGGCATTGAAAACATCGTCAACATAGTCATAATCAATATTATAATCCTCAGGTTGAACCACTGAATTAGGTGATGTTGCATGTTCTAACGCATTATTAATTGCGGTTAATCTACGTTTGATAAACATAGGTATGTCATCAGACATTTCATGTAATAATTTAAGTTGAGATTCGGTAATGATATATTTCATTAATTATAAATATAATGGTAATAAAAAAACCCTATCCATAAGGACAGGGTTAGTTTTACTTGTCAGATTCTTTGGCCATTTTCAAAACCTCATTATTCTGTTTGATTCTGAGATTCATTTTTTTACCCATCTTTCTGCTTTTGGAGTAACTTGCGTAAGAACTTTTCATAATCAATAAATATGTTGTGGGTATTTATTATAAATAATGCCAAACTCGATAAAATATAATACAAACGCTGAGACATTAGCATTGAAGAAAGGAAACTTTTGGATTGGTACTGGCGATGTTCCAAAGGGGCCAACATCAAGTACAGGGTTCTATAATGGGATAACACCACCTTCAGGTGGTTATACAATATATCTTAATAAAGCATCAGGTGGACCATCAATATATACGGTCACAAGTGACATTCAGTTAATAAACTTAACAAATTCTATTGCTGGTGCAAGTTATACAACAATAAATCAATGTTTTAATTATTTTAATGGTCAAACCGACAAAATGGTTGTTCAAAGAGACTATGAGACAATTGTAACCAATGGTTTGGTTTTTAATTATGATGCCGGTTTTATACCATCGTACCCACAGAATGGAACAACATGGAATGATACATCACCTAGTGGTAATAATGGTAGTCTAATCAATGGACCGACATGGAATTCTGTTGGTGGTGGAACAATAACTTTTGATGGTGTTGATGATTACATATCAACAACAAGTTCACCATCTTTACAAATGTCGTCTAATATAACTCTTTGTGTTTGGTTTAGAATACCACAAAACGGATTGTCTGAAAGACAATGTTTAATTGGTAAGTATTATTGGGAATATGAATTAGGAATATATCCTAGCGGAGGAATACATACTTATACTGGTAGAGGAAATGTTTGTGATGGAACATATGATGAAGGTATTTTTGTTTATAACCCTTCAGGTGATTGGGTTGCAAATACATGGTATCACGTTGCTTGGACTCTTAATGGTGCGACTGAAATATGTTATTTGAATGGTTCAAATATTGGGACTACAACAAAAGGAACTGCAGGAACTTGCTCAGCAGGTAGTAATCCTGTTAGAATTGGTGTAAGAGGTGGTGCTGGTGATTTACAATTCAAAGGTAATATACCAATTGCACAGATTTACAATAGAACTTTATCCGCAACTGAAATTAGTCAAAATTACAACGCACAAAAAGGAAGATTTGGATTATAAAAATAAGATGGGAGTTAAATCCCAC
>Ga0222712_10007190_pt1 | contig 10829 bp, 20 predicted proteins | sample C33_657DmetaG_FD_165043 | JGI IMG/M metagenome (GOLD analysis project Ga0222712, IMG submission 165043) | Estuarine water microbial communities from San Francisco Bay, California, United States - C33_657D | ecosystem: Environmental > Aquatic > Marine > Unclassified | place: USA: California... | reverse complement strand
GAATGGATGCCTAGGCATACGCACCTTGCCGCCGTGGAACGCCTCAAGGCAGAGGTCGAGCGGCTCCGCAAAGGAGACGAGCGCGACATGACCGCCGCCTACCTCTACGCCGCCGAGCAGTCAAAGGATACCATCGCCCGCCTCAAGGCCGAGGTCGAGCGGCTGACCAAGGACTACGAAACCATCAACAAGGACAGAACTTTGCTGTGGGCTAGCCACAAGATTGCTTTGCAGGACATTCAAGGACTGCACTACGCACTCCAAACCGCCAAGGAGGGCAAGCAGTCGTGAGCCGACCACAACGATTCAACATGGTCGCCCTCAACCACGGCGTCCATTACTACTGCACGATGAAAGCCGACCCGGATGGCGCCTACATCCTCAACAGCGACTACGAGGAACTCAAAGCCCGTCTTGCCCACGTCAGCGAGGAACTGCTTCAAATCCGCATGGACGTGACGAAGGACGAGGTGCTTCGCGCCGCTTTCCTCGAAACCGCCAAGGCGCGCCTCCAGAAAGGCCAACCATGAAAGCCCAAATCGACCGCCTTGGCTTTGAGGCTTGGGCAGACAACATCATCGTCAACTGGATGGAGAACATGGCCTACACCGAGATCACCAACGAACATTACGACCACGAAGATTGCTCGCTGGTCATCGCAAGGAACGGCGACACCGTGACCGCCGTGGCGCGCGGCTACGTCGAAGGCAAGGGCTGGATGACGCACGAACGCATGATCAAACTGAAGGGAGCCAAGCGATGAAACAGCGCGGAGAAAACACCATCGGCTACGGCAAGACAAAGGAAGCCGTCGTCGCCGGGTTCAAGGCAGGTTTGACCATGACGGAGATCGCCAAGAAGCATGGCATCAGCCGCGCCGCCGTGAACAACTGCGCGTACCGCAACGGCATCAAGTTCCCCTACGTCAAGTTGGCCCACCCCTACGGCGACATCAAGCACAAGGTTATGCTTGCCGCCGAGCAGGGAATGACCAGAAAGCAGATAGCCAAAGCCTATGGATTCAACCACATCTCAATCCGGAAAGTCGATAGTGAGTACAAACTCAACATCCCGAAAGCGTAAGCCTTACGCCGGATGGGGCTACGTCCTCGCCACGGTCAAGTTCAACAGCCACATGACGGCTGTGGACATCGCCAAGGCGAAGGGCGTGACGGCTTCGGCTGTGCGCTGGGCGGCGAAGAAGCAGGGCATCGTCCTGCCGCCGTCCCCGCGCGGCGGGAAACGGTATCCAGCCAACCAATACATCAAGGCCAAGATTCTACCCGTATGAAGTTCTACCTCGCAATCGACCCCGGCGCCTCTGGCGGCTGGGTGTTCAACAACGCCGACACCGTCACGTCGGGAGACATCGACGAACTCGTCGATCTGCACTTCCCGCTGAACACGACCGTCATCCTTGAGAACGTGCCGCCCTTCGTCGGGCGCGTCATCCCGTCCTCGGCGGCGTTCAAGTTGGGCAAGTCCTGCGGCTGGCTGGAGGGCTACTTCACGGGCAAGGGCTACCCCGTCGTGCTGGTGCGTCCGCAGGATTGGCAAAAGACCATGGGCGTCGGCACCAAGGGCGACTCGACGACGAGCGAGTGGAAGAACAAGTTGAAGGCGGAAGCCCAACGTCGCTTCCCCCTCAACACCGTGACGCTCAAGACGGCAGACGCATTTTGCTTGCTGGCTCACGCGCGCCAGCACAACCTTTGATTCCACCACCCACCATGAGCAACGAAATCATCCCCACGCCTGCACCGCAGGAACTCGGCAACATCGCCGTCTACGACCGCATCAGCAACCCGATGGAGGCCATCAAGGTCTTGGGCAACTCCATCTTCAAGTCCGGCATCTTCGGCATCACCAAGCCCGAACAGGGCGAGGTGCTGGCGATGCAATGCTTGGCTGAACGCAAGTCCCCGCTGGAACTGGCGCGCACCTACCACTTCATCAACGGGCAGTTGGCCATCAAGTCCGACGCCCTGCTCGCCAAGTTCCACCAGTCGGGCGGCACCGTGACGTGGATCACGCGCACCGACAAGTTGGTCGAAGCCGACTTCAGCAAGAACGGCAACACCGTCCGCATCGTCGCCAGCATCGAGGAGTACGTCGCCAACGGCACCGCCACGATGGCGGACGGCAAGACCATGAAGGACAACTGGAAGAAGTGGCCCCGCCGCATGCTGACCGCACGTGCCGTCGGCGAAGGCGTCCGCCTCGTCGCCCCGGAGGCATCCTTCGGCACCTATACGGTCGAGGAGATGGACGCATCGTCCGCGCCGACCAGCCGTGGCAATTTGCAGGTCGCCATGGAACTCGACGACCTTGTGCCGGAGTTCCAGCGCGAAGCCGCCGTCCGAGTCCTCCGCAAAGTCGGGCACTTGACGGAAGCCCAAGGTTGGGCAGACATTCCGTCTGACCTCGCCAAGACCTTGTCGCACCCGAAGCGCGGGGGTTCCTTCCTCGCCGCCGTGAAGGCGGAATACGAAAACGCCATCTAATTTCCCACCACCATGACCATCACCATCGACGAGATCACCATGAACAGGATGTTCCTGTTCTTCACCTGCATCGGAACGTTGCTTACCATCTGCTTCGTTTCCGTCCTGTATTTCCGCAACGAAGCGGACATCCGTGACGCCAAGCGTTTCGACGAAATCAACTGATATGAGCCACGAAGAATACCAACAGATTGGCGCGCTGAACTACTCCGGCGCCAAGCAAATCCTCAAGTCCGCCGCCCACTACAAGGCGTGGCTGACCGCCGAGCAAGAGGACACCGCCGCGCTCAAGATGGGTCGCCTCGTCCACTTGGCGTCCCTCCAGCCCGACGTGTTCGACAAGACCGTCCGTGTCCTGCCGGAGTGCGACCGCCGCACGAAGGAAGGCAAGGCGATCTACGAAGCCTTCACCGCCACGCTCAAGGCCACGGAGGAGTGCGTCAAGAAGGACGAGATGGACGAAATCCTCGCCGTCGCCGAGTCCGCGCAGGTCGGCATCGAAACCATCGCCAAGGGCTTTGAAGCCGCGCGCTTGGTCGAGCAGACCTACACCGCCAAGTTCGGCGGCGTGAACATCAAGGGTCGCCCCGACCTCGTTCTGGTCAAGCCAGACGGCGCCATCGTCGTGGACGTCAAGACGACCACCGACGCCAGCCCCAAGGCTTTCGCCAAGGACGTGGCGAACTACAAGTACCACCTGCAAGCGGCGTTCTACATGCAACTGACGGGCGCGACGGAGTTCTACATCGTGGCAGTCGAAAAGACCGCCCCCTATGCCCACGCCGTCTACAAGTTGGACGAGGCGACCATCGAGGCTGGGCGCGCGTTGATGGTGTCCGCCTGCGCCATCTACGGGGATTGCAACCTGTACGGGACGTGGCCGGGATACGCCTCGACGCCGCAAACTTTGTCCTTGCCCAAGTGGGCGCTCTCTGATTCCGTTGACGCCTAATCCTTTCCACCCACCCAAACCAAACACACATCATGTCGTTCAAGTTCAATCCCAATCCCGTACGCGCCAACTTGGTCACCAAGCCCGGCATCTACGAAGCCAGCGTGGCGAGCCTCAAGTTCGCCTACACCCAGTCCGCCGACTACTACGCCCAGATCACGTTCACGACCAAGGACGGCGAGCAGGTCACGGGCATGCTCTCGACCAAGGCTGACAAGTCCGGCGAGTACAGCCGCCTCAACGGCTTCGTGGCGGCTACCGCCATCCAGTCGGAAATCGAGGAGTACATGGCGGCTGGCGAAGTCGAGATCACGGAGTCCGTCTTTGAGAAGTTCCTGCGCCGCGCCCAGAACCGCTACCTGTCGGTGGACGTGCGCGCCAAGACCTACACCAAGAAGGACGGCACGAAGGGGGAGGGCTTTGAGGCGGTGTTCTTCGCCCGCCTGCCCGCTGGCCCGGACAGCAACCCGTTCTAAAGGCATTTCGCATGGCAGGTACAGGGGGGCAGGTTGCCCCCCTTTTTTTGTGCTTGTGCTGTTGGCTTGGATGGGTATCCCTATGTCCGCCACCGATATGAACCTCCGAGACTACCAAGAAGCCGCCGTCACCTCGGCGATTGATTTCCTCAAGCGCGGAGTCAACCCCTTGGTCATCGCACCGACCGGGGCTGGCAAGACCGTCATCGCTTCGGAAATCATGAAGCGCTGGATGTCCGCCAATCCCGGCAAGAAGGTCGTGTTCGTCGCGCACCGCAAGGAATTGCTCTCGCAGGCGAAGGCCACGATGGAGCGTTTCGGCATCCTCGACAACGCCTACGTCGCTTCGGTGTTTACGACGGACTTCTCCGACATTCCCGACGCCGACAAGGCGAGCGCGCTCATCGTGTTCGACGAAGCCCACCATGCGGTGGCTACTTCGTGGACTGGGTTCTGCAAGTTGTTCACCGGGCCGAAGGTAGCCGTGACCGCCACGCCCGACCGCATGGACAGGCAGAAACTTGAGGACGTGGGCTTCTCGCTGGCTTACGACATCGCCATCCGCACCCTCATCGAGCAGGGTCACCTCGTCCGTCCGATGGCGCAGAAGATGCCCGTGGAACTGTCCATGATTCGGATGCGCGGATACGACGAGGCGATGGAAGCCGTGGCGGTGTCGGTCATCGAGGAGTTCCGCCGCTGGGATCGCAAGCGCGCCATCGTGTTCCTGCCCGACGTCGAACTGTCCGAGAAGTTCGCCGAACTGCTCCGCAAGCATGGGCAGACCGCCGCCGACGTGGACGCCAAGATGCACCCCTACAACCGCCAGCGCATCGTGGACATGTACAAGCGCGGCGAGGTGCAGTTCCTCTGCAACGTCAACCTGTTCACCGAAGGCTTCGACGCCCCGGAAACCGATTGCGTCGTCCTGCTTCGCCCCACGCAGTCCCGCGCCATGTGGTGCCAGATGATTGGGCGCGGCCTCCGCACCGCCCCCGGCAAGACCGATTGCCTCATCCTCGACCCGATGTGGATTTCGGGCGACCACACCTTCCAGCCCGCCGACGCCTTCACGACCAACCCCTTCGCCAAGATGAAGCAGGTCGAGGGTAGCCACGACGTCCTTGGCGCCGCCGAGATGGCAGACCGGGACGCCGAGCAGAACATCCTCAACCGCATCGCCGCCGAGGAGAAGCGCGCCGCCGCCAAGGAAGCCCGTGAGAAGGGTTTGATTGACCTGTCCGTGGCTTGTTCCTGCTTTGGGCTAATCCTGCCTCCAGCCGAAAGCCAGACCCCTCTGACGGCGTCCCAGAAGTCCGAACTGGAGAGGTTCAAGGTCTATGCCTCCAAGGACGTCACGTTTGAGCAGGCTTCTTGGATGATCTCCCGCCTCTATTTCCGCCAGCGCGCTGGGTTGGCCACGCCGAAGCAAGTCCGCAAACTCATCCAGTTCGGTTTCCGCAACGCCGACCGCATGACCTTTGAGCAGGCTGGAAACGCCATCAGCAAGGACTGGCGCATGACTTCCCGATAACACCATGACCCCCGAAGAACTCGCCGAGGTGATTGCGCGCTACCGCTACAATGCGGTGCATGACAAGAACCGCATCGAACAACTGACCAATGAGAACATCGAACTCCGAAAGGAAATTGCCAAACTCCAAGCCATCGTTGAAAAAAATGCGTAAGCCCCCCATCCGCCTCATCGAGTACGTCCACAAGATGCCGCGCCGTTGCCGTTCCCTGCTCGTCATCTTGGATGGCGGCAAGGTCGAGAACCCGGAGTTCGTGGCCTATTCCAAGGACGAGTTCGCGCAGGAGATGTCCAAGTGGAAGCGTACCGTCCTCCCTACGCTCAAGCGATCCCACGTCGAGTTCTGGGAACTCCACAACGGCGAACTTTCAAACGTCAACCTTCTGAACCGATGAGCCAACCATACGAACACAAGATGGCGTACAACGCCCTCAAGACCCTCCGGCACAAGTTCGCCGTGGGCATCAGCAAGAACACCTACATTTCCTTCTCCCCCAAGGAAGCGGTGAAGATACTGACCTTGCTCGACCAACGCATCCCGCGCCCGAAGGGCTACCAACCTCCCGCCTACGAGGACGAAATCCTCTCCAAACTCCGTGGCTAACATCGTCCGCAACTGGAAGCGGTTCGTCGCCGTCGGATGTTCCCACGGCATCTACGCCGACCCCAAGGCGCTGGCGGCGGTGGAACGGTTCATGAAGGGCTACAAGCCCACGGAGGTCATCCACCTTGGGGACTTCACGGACATGTCGGCTTTCATGGGCGGCGCCGGAGGTGAAGGCGACCCCATCAAGCCCGACCTGCTGGGGGGCATCGAGTTCCTCCAACGCATCAAGGCCACCCGCATCCTCTGCGGGAACCATGAGGCGCGCTTGTGGCGTGATCGCCATAGCCACAACCAACTGCGGGCGATGGCGGCGGAGACGACCATCGAGGCCATCGAGGCGACCGCCCTCAAACTGCATGCCCAACTGTACCCCTACACCGGGATTTGGCAGGCGGTACCCTTGGGCAACTTCGTGTTCACCCACGGGACTATCTACAACGAGAACTCGGCGCGCGACATGGCCGAGACTTACGGCAACGTGATTTTCGCCCATACGCACAAGGCCAGTATCCAGTCTGGGCGCACGTTCCGCAAATCCATCGGCATATCGGTTGGGACGCTGACCCGCCGGGGGGCTATGGAATATGCAAACACACGCAAGTCCACGTTGGCATGGTCGCAGGGGTTCGCCTATGGCGAGTACTGCGAAACCGAACTGCATCCGCAACTGCACATCCACGACGGGGGGGACAAATGGAAACTCCCGCTCTGAAGGCCCAGCGGTTGCTGGAGCAACTGCACCGCCAGCGCCAGAATGAGGTGGACAAGGTTCCGCCCGGCTACATGACCATCAAGCAGTACGGCAAACTCTGGAAGATGGGACGGTCGAACACGGAGCGCCTGCTGAAGAAGGCGGTGAAGAACAAGATGGTCAAGGTCGTGAGGTTGCGGCAGGTGGTCGAAGGTCGCATCACTATCCTTTCTTTTTACGGTTGACGTACTATTTGCCATAAACAAAAAACAAAAAGCCACCAATAACACATCATGAAAGAAGATTTCAAGTTCGACAATCCAGACGACGAACACGACTGGAAGAAGGAATGGATTGGGATGCCGGAGTTCATACAGATGGATAAGGAATCCAAGAAGTCAGTCATCGTTCATTTCGAGAATTGGGATGACATGAAGGCTTTCGGAATCCTTGTAGGTCGAGAGATCACCCCCAACACCAAGAGTTTCTTCTTCCCCGTGAAGCCGAAGGGAACCTCCAAGATGTACAAGGATGAAGCCTAAGTATCCGATCTATATAGTATCCAAGGGGAGATGGGAAAGCAGGCTTACAGCCAAGTCCTTGGAGAAGATGAACGTCCCATACTACATCACGGTAGAAGAACAGGAGTACAAACAGTATTCCGAAGTCATAGACCCGAAGAAGATTCTTGTCTTGGATAAGAAGTTCCAAGACGAATACGAGACCCTTGATGATTTGGGAAACTCCAAAAGCAAAGGGCCCGGAGCCGCCAGAAACTTCTGTTGGCATCATTCAATCTCCATCGGAGCCGCTTGGCATTGGGTGATGGACGACAACATCAACGGATTTGTAAGGCTGAACAACAATGAGCGCATCCGTTGCGAGTCCGGCGGAATCTTTAGGGCATCAGAGGATTTCGTGGATAGGTACGAGAACATCGGGCAAGCAGGGTTTGAGTACCGATTCTTTGCGGGTGGTGGAAGGCGTGAGAAGGCTCCATACAGGCTAAACACTCGCATCTATTCTGTTCTCTTGATAAGGAATGACATTCCTTACAGATGGAGGGGTAGGTACAACGAGGACACCATCTTGTCGCTGGACATGCTCAAGGACGGCTGGGCTACGGTCTTGTTCCAATGTTTCCTTCAGAACAAAGCCGCTACGCAGACGGTGAAGGGCGGCAACACGGCAGATTTCTACGCGAAGGAAGGAACCCTACCTAAGTCCAAGATGCTTGTTGATACTTACCCGGATGTGTCACGGCTTGTATTTAGATACGGAAGATGGCATCATGAGGTGAACTACGATCCTTTTCGTTCCAACAAGATGATTAGGAAGAAAGATGTTGTCATTCCGGATGGCATAAACGAATACGGGATGGAACTCGTAGATTCAAACGACTGATTCAAATGACCAAGAACTTCATCAAACTGGAGCCTCACAAGGACTTCAAGAAAGCCATCGTCCGCACAAGCAAGGACGGTTGCCACACCTACAACTATTACCTGCTCATCGACGTCTGCATGAAGATGCACAAATGGGACTGGGATACGGCGACAGAATGGGTTGAGTACAACATCGTCCGCCTTGCACCATACGGTTTCAAGGTATCTTACGCCAAAGCCAAATGACCATCACAGATCGCATCTCCGGCGCGCGCGCCTATCTCGCCAAACTGCCTGCCGCCATCAGCGGCCAAGGCGGGCATCCTGCGACCTACCGCGCCGCCAGCATCCTCGCCAACGGCTTCGACCTTGGCTACGACGACGCATGGGGGCTTCTCAACGAGTGGAACCAGACCCATTGTTCCCCGCCGTGGAACGAGAAGGAACTCCGCCACAAGTTGAACGACGCCTACGTCAAGACGCATGAGCGTCCCAAGGGCTGGTTGGCCAAGGGGCGCGAGCGTAAGGTCGGCGCCAATGGTCGCTTCATCTTCGACCCCAAGGTCGTTGCGGAGTCCATCGAAGCCCAGACCCCTTATTCGACCGCCGACGTCCTGCTGAACTGCTTCAAGGATGAGGACATTGTCTGCATCACCAACGAGGCTGGGCAGACGGAGGACGGCAAGTGGTTCCCGGCGTCGAAGGGCATCTTCCTCACGCGCGCGGACTGGCTGACCAAGTTCTTCGGGCCAGACGCCCCGCGCAAGGAATACTTCAAGGCGACGGAGCAGGGGGCTTGGATTCGCATCAACCCATTCACCAAGGACGATCACACCGGGACGGATGCCGCCGTGTCGTCTTATCGCCATGTATTGGTCGAGTTCGACCGCAAGAGCCGAGACGAGCAGGTCGCCATCTTCCAGCAGTCAAACCTCCCCATCAGCCTGCTAGTTGAGTCTGGCGGCAAGTCTGTCCACGCTTGGGTCAAGGTGGACGCCGTGGACAAGGCCCAATGGGAGGAGCGCCGCAACGCCATCTACGAGTACCTGTCCGACCATGAGCCAGACCCGCAGAACAAGAACCCCTCGCGCTGGAGCCGACTGGGGGGAGTCCTTCGTGGGGACAAGGAGCAGAAGATCGTGGCGTTCAACGTGGGCGCGGAGGACTGGGATGCCTTCATCGCTTGGCGCGATGGACAGGACTTCCCGGACGAGGTGGATTTCGCCACGTTGGAGAACTTCGACCTTTCCAACGACCCGAACACCTTGGTCGGCCATGGACGCTGGCTTCAGAAGTCGGGGACGTTGCTCATCACGGCGCAGTCCGGCATCGGCAAGTCGTCCTTCACGGAGCAGATGATGATGTCGTGGGGTTGCGGTCGGGAACTGTTCGGCATCCCGCCGCGCCGTCCGCTACGCATGGGCTTGTTCCAATCGGAAGGGGACATCGGCGACATGGCGGAGTCTTTCCAAGGCATCTACTCGTCCATGCGGCTGACGCCGCAGGAGAAGGAAGCCTGCGTGTCGAACCTAAAGTTCTTCATCGAGTCGTCGAAGATGGGCAAGGACTTCATCGACCTCGTCCGCAAAGTCATCGTGCGGCACAAGTTGGATGTGGTCATCATCGACCCCATCACGGCTTTCGTGGGCGACGACATCAACGAGGGCAAGGCGGTGAACCATTGGTGCCGCGCGTTGCTAGACCCTATGCTCAAGGAGACGGGTTGCGCGGCGATCCTCGTCCACCACGAAGGCAAGCCCAAGGCGAAGGAAGTGACGGACGGACAGACCTTCTCGGACTTGATGTACAGCGGTACGGGTTCCAGCCATTTGGTGAACTACGTGCGCGCCGTCCTCAACATCCGACGGGAGTCCAAGGACAAGCCCATCTTCTCGTTCAACCTCACGAAGCGCGGGGAGAAGGCTGGGATGCGGACGCTGGACGGGAAGCCTACGCTGACCTTGAAGTTGAAGCATGCGGACGACCGGGTGTTCTGGGAGATGGCGCCGATGGCGATGGGCTTCCAGTTGCTGAAGGTTGGGGAGCAGTACGCTCACTTCGCCACGAAGCCGAGCATCAGCCGCAAGGCGTTGCTGGAGGAACTGACGGGGGAACACTCGCTTCAGCAAGACCAAGCGGAGGCTTTGGTGAAGGCGATGATTACCAACGGAATCATCAAGCCCATGAAGGTGGGCGCCGCCCTGTACTACCAAGGCACGAAGGCTTAATCGTCCTTCTGCTTCCAGAGCCTCAAGCCTACCGCCACGCCGCATCCCGCGCATCCGACCGCCAAGGCAAGGCCAAGGTCACGGCAAGCCTTGAGCGCGAGGGTGGCGGAGGACAGGTTCTTCTCAAGGTTCTTGTCGTCGGATTTAGTCCCGGCGTCGGTGATGAGCATCACCATGGCGTTGGTGTCTTGGAAACTGTCCAAGACGAACCCGCAGATGTAGGCGGTGGCGCTGGCGGCTACAGCAGAAAAAGCCACCAAGCCAACAATAGCAATAAGGAGATTTCTATCATCGCTTCTTGCGCTTGGTTTTTGCTTTGGCATTGGAACCTCCCTTCACCTTGGAGAGTTCGGCTTCCCCCCGCTTCTTGACGTACCGTAGCAGAAAATCCATACATTCCGGCGCGGAATAACCGCTTGCCCCGATTACGGCCATACGGAGTCCGGGGGACT